>Ga0181595_10003663_pt1 | contig 14544 bp, 8 predicted proteins | sample 041ome_7_FD_145604 | JGI IMG/M metagenome (GOLD analysis project Ga0181595, IMG submission 145604) | Coastal salt marsh microbial communities from the Groves Creek Marsh, Skidaway Island, Georgia - 041401AS metaG (spades assembly) | ecosystem: Environmental > Aquatic > Marine > Intertidal zone >...
CGACGACGACGACGATGAAGATGGTTTCGGTGGTCGGAGTGATGACGATGAGGAGGACGAGAAACCGTTCGATGCGCGCGCGTTTAAGTCTGTTAAGCGTTCAGATGCCGCACACGCCGGCATGGGCAGAAGAACAAACTCAGACGACGAGGAAGAAGAAAACATAGAAGAAAAAGCAATGCGTTTATTGAACGAGAAGCTCGGTTAGGAAAGAAGAACAAACGCGGCGCGAAAACCACATTTTTTTAGCGGCATAGTTTTGTGTAGTAAAAGTATAGAGCAGAATAGCATTTACTAACGAAAGGATTATTACGGTCCATTCACGATTGCGTCGAGCGCGCTGTTCACGTCAGAATACTTGAACTGGTACCCTTTCTCCATCGTCTTCTCCGGAACCACTTTTTGCCCGTCCAAAACCACCGTCGCCCCTTCGCCTAACAATACCCTCACCGCCAACCCCGGAGCTGGCAACCAGTTCGGTCTGTTTGTCGCTTTCGCGATCGCTTCACACAGACCGTTCATCGTCGTCGGTTCGGGAGCGACGCCGTTGACCACGCCTTTGAATTTCTTCGGATTCTTCAACGCCATAATCATGATATCCACTAAATCCTCCCTATGAATCCAACTCACCCATTGCGTGCCACTCCCGACTGGACCTCCGGAATACAAATAGAACAAAGGCAAAATTTTCCCCAACGCACCTCCTCCTTTCTCCAACACCACTCCGGTTCTCACCACGGTCACGTTCGTCTTCGCCTTGTTCGCCGCCTTCTCCCACTTCTCGCACAAACTCGCCAAAAAGTCCCCGCCTGGTCCTCTCGCTTCCGTCCACGCCTCGTCCTTCCTCGTCGTCCCGTAATACCCAACCGCAGACGCGCTCACTAAACTCGGTCTCTCTTTTTCCGGCAACTTGTTAATCGCGTCTGCGATTCTCTTCGTGCACCCCAATCGGCTGTTGACGAGCGTCTCTTTATACTTTTTATCCCATCGCGTCGCCACGGGAGCGCCTGCTAAATTCACCACGCCATCGCACCCTCGAATCGCTTCCGTCCACTCTAACTTCCCAGTAATCGTTTCCCATGTGTATACGGAGACGTTTGGATTGAGCGCGGATTTCAGACCGAGCGCCAGTCTCGCCCGTACTTTGTTGCTCTTGTTGGTTAACACTCGCACCTTGGTGCCTTCTCGCAGCAATTTTTCCGTCAACTTTTTGCCGACGAACCCGGTCGCGCCGGAGATGGCCACCGTTGTTAAAGGTGCGTCTCGTTCATTTCTCTTACTTTTACTCGTCGTCGTAGTAGTACTCGCACTCGTCGTCTCGGTGTTTTTCTCCTCGTCCGCCTTCGCCGCTGATTTCGCTGACGATGACGTGCGACGCATCCGCTTAGTCCGATGCGTCCCCGACGACGACGACGAAGACGACGAAGAAGAAGACGCCAAAAAACGTCCGTGTTTCAAAGTAGTGTTCCTCCTCGCGCGAAGAATCGTTGGCGTGGAAAACGATGCGCCGCTGCTCGACATCATCATCATCATCATCGTAGTATGTAAGTCTCTCTTAAGTCTCGTGTACGCGCACGAAAAGTGGCGATGAGTTTCTTCAGAATTTCCATTCGAATGCTCGCGCAAAAATCACCATCGTCGAACAACGCGGTAAAAGGAAGCACGAGGACTTCCTCGTTCTCGAAAAGACGACGACGAGGAGGACCGCGCGCGTCTTTGTCTTTTTCGTCTTCTTCTTTTCGCGCGACGAATGCTTTTAAGAGGACGTCTTCGAAACGTCTTCTTCTCGAGAACGCTTTGAAAGTGTACTCCGGGGAAGCGTCCTTCTCCGGTGTTTCCCGAGACGACGGAAACGACGAAGGAAGAAGAAGACGCGAAAAGGCGATTTGGAGGAGAGGGGTGAAAAAGAACGCGGGGTCGAGTCTTTGTGTGCCTCCTTTACGTGCCGCCAACAAGGAAAATGGACAATCTGACTTTGAAAGCGCGACGATTTCTTCGTCGGCAGATTTTGGTGAAGAATGCGTCGGCGTTGGGATGAACGTGGAGTGCGAAATACCGATCATCGCGGAATGTGACGACGACATGGATGGTCGCGTCGTTTCTCCCGTTCCTGTTCAGTGTAATAAAGGAGAAGGAGAAGAAGGAGATACTCGGTTCGTTGCGAATTCAACGGTTGAAAAGCGGAAGAAAAAGCGAACGACGATGGCGAAAGGCGGCGTCGACTCGACGTCTCGGGACGAGTCGTGCGTCGGCGTCGGGATCGACGCGGAGTGTCCGATTGAAGAAGAAGAAGAAGAACTGTTGTTGTTGTCGTCGACGACGAGAGAGGTGGAGGTGGAAGAGGGCGTTGTCGCCGCCGCTGCTGCGAAGAGTGGGAAGCAGAAGCAAGAATTTCCGGCGTTGTTTTACGTCGCGCCGTTCTTTCTCTGGGGGACGAGCATGGTCTCGATGAAGGAGGTGCTGCCGCTCACTTCGCCGATGTTTGTCGCGACGGTGAGGTTGATTCCAGCCGGTTTGATTCTCATTTTGTGGGCCGTGTCAAAGAATAGAAAGTTTCCGAAGAATGCGAAAGGGTGGTTGGCGGTGTCGTTGTTCGCGTTAGTCGATGGGGCTATGTTTCAAGGGTGTTTAGCGGAAGGGTTGGCGAAGACGAGCGCCGGGTTGGGATCGGTCATCATCGATTCGCAGCCGCTGACCGTGGCAATTTTGGCGTCGATTTTCTTTGGCGAGACGTTAGGTGCGGCTGGTATTGGTGGGTTAGCGTTAGGCGTGGTTGGTTTGTCGCTGTTGGAGATACCGAGCGAGACTTTAGCTGGGTTCATGAGTAAGAGTAGTAGCGGCGGTGGCGCGGATGGGGGAAGCGCGAGCACTTTTTTACAGTCGTTCGCGGCGCACCCGTTTGACTCTGGAGAGTTTTGGATGCTTCTCGCAGCACAAAGCATGGCAGTTGGAACCGTCATGGTTCGCTGGGTCGTTAAATACGTCGATCCAGTCATGGCGACTGGGTTACACATGTTTCTCGGCGGCATTCCTCTGTTGATATATTCGCTCGTCTCTGAACGGGACGTGTACGAAAACATCTTCGGCGACGGGGGGGGTGCTTTAGGTATCGCGGACGGCGCGAATTTGCTCTACGCCTCCGTGTTTGGCGGCGCGTTGGCGTACTCCCTGTTCTTCTACTTCGCCAGTTCTGGAAACTTGACGAAATTGTCTAGTTTAACGTTCTTAACGCCCGTTTTTGCCGTCGTCGGCGGCTATTTCGCGCTCGGCGAAACGTTGGACGCGCAACAACTCGTCGGCGCCGCAGTGACGCTCGGCGGGATTTATTTAGTCAACAAGAACGCTGGAGGTAACGACGGCTCGTGATGTCCGATATGTGATGAAATTAGATTAATTGTTTAGATTTGCGCTTTGATGTTGTCAGTAGTTTTAGAAAATAAGAAGTACGTATTTACAGGTTTTCTTTCCTTTTCTCGATGCATTGCACTTAATTGAACATGCATACGAAAATTTTGCTCATCTGCGCAACACGAAGTGGTTTCTGTAAAAGTTCGATCGGACCGGGTCGGTGACGAGACATCGCCTGAGCGACTTCAACGCGTTTACGGGCGATTCGTTTGCGTTCAAACTCGTCGTCATTTCTGGTGTCAAGGTCGTCGAGGACGGATTTGTCGCGCTTGGGAGTTCCTCGTCTTTTTCTTTTTCGAGTCGAAAGGCTTTGACTTGCGCGGCGCTCAGTTTCGCGCTCACTTTCAATCGTCTAAATGCGTTCAGTTCTCGTTCGAACTGCGCCGCTTCGGTGTCTGCTCTAGGATTGGTAAAGTCGTTCCGGCTTTCGCTTGACGCTATTTTTGCCTCGTAATCGCGTTTAGTGAGCGCGTTCATTTGATGGATTTTCTTCTCGGATTCTTCTAGGAACGCTCGACGCAACTCGCCTTCGCAAGCGAGAAGGGTAGGTCGGGACATTTTTTTCATGAGCGAGAAGAGACCTAGGACGTAGTTCATGGCTGCTTCCGAGTCTGGCGCGTAGACGTTATCCTCTCCAAACCCTCGCAATACGTTTTCGTACTGTTCCCTACTCGTTTCTTTTGCAAGATTGTGGAACGAAGTCAAGTCAAATCCAAGAACGTCTTCCATGATCACCGCGGCATCGTACGCGAGAAAATGTTCAGGAGTAAAACGAGGTCCAGGTGTACACCAAACGCTGTAATCGGCACCTATACACGCGTAAATATTTCTAGTACCTTCGACGACATCTACTGATCCTTCGCCTGATTCATCCATCGCACGGTCTTCGCTCGTTTCTCGCGTGATCATCTCGACGCCTTTCTCTTCAATGCTCGAGGCGTCGCTGAAAATCGAATTCGTACTCGTCTCGTCGTCTTTTCTACCCACCGCCCATTTCAAATGTTCCGAATTGTTCCATCCGCTGATCGTATTCGACTCATTCTCTCTTTCGTCAACAATCATAAACTTCGCGTAGTTCATTCGCGCCGTCCACGCGGAATTATTCCTCGGATCTTTCCTTACGCACATCTCGGTTGCGTAGAACACGTCCAACCAGACGTTTGGATCGATATTTTTCGCAATCCAAACGTAATGCGTCCACGCGTGAATGTTTTTCAACCCGTCGTCGCCAAATAGTATGACATTTTCGACGAAATATTTTGAACGAATAGCCGCACCGGAACGCATTTGGTCGTTGAAATGATGTAAGAATGGTCCGTCGCAATTCACGTTCGATTGAAAGAAAAACGCCCGTCGGCGATAGCTGTGTTGATCCAAGAGAGAGGTTTCCATACGAAATTGTCGGTCGTCTAAGGTTGCTATTTGACGAAGGTGGTTCCAAACCTGGTAATTTTTTGGATTTCTCGACGCCATCGCCTCGGCAAACGCGTACTCTTCGTCTAAAATGTCGTACTTTGTTCGAGGGAAAATTTCTCTCACCTTTTCGCAACACTCGCGAAGGCGCTCGATGTAATCTCGTCGGTAATTGGCACCAGTCAAAGCTTTTAAACCGCCTTCATAAGTCCCGTGTTGCCAGAACAACGACGTCGTCGGGAACTCCCCTTCAACAGCTTCCTCGTCGCTCCTCCTCTCCTCCTCCATCCTCTCCAACACCTTTCTCGTCAACGCGCCGCTTCGAAACTTTGCGAGCGTCTCCGCCGAGTACCAAATCAACGGCGAATCGATGCTACGGAAATACTCTCTCGCTTCATCCACACGCGTTTCATCCACGCCTAAATCTATCAACTCTTCTCTAAATCTATTCATTTCTTCCGCACTCGCGACTAAACGTTCAATCTTCTCCTTCCTTTCCCGGTCGCTTCGCCAAAGCTTTCCTTTCGTCGCCTCAAAGAATCGGTTTTCATTTTTTACATCTTCTTCTCCTCCCGTCTTCGTCTGAATCGTCGTCCCATTCCCGGCGAACGCGTGGAACATAAATTTCACGCATCGCAAGCGAAACCACCACACGGTGTACTCCGCCGCGTTTCGCGATAAGAGCTTCTCCGTCAGCAAGAGCGACTGCGCATTTTTCAAATCTTTCCCCAAACACTCGAGTGAAAAGAGTTTCCAATCGGAACAGAAATCGGAGTTTCCACGGATACAGGCGACGTTTTTGTTCCTTTTCTTTTGGTGGACAAAATCACCTGGTTCTGTTTCTTCTTCTTCGACTGTGCGCGGCATGACCCGTTCGAGAAAGAGAGAGAAAGAGAGAGAGAAAAAGGAAGGAACGTGGCAAAGAATTATGAGGAGGTTGTTGAGAAAGAAAATATCTTCTTCTTCGTCTCAAAAAAATGTGTGTGTGCATGGATGTTTTAAAAAACTCTCTCTCGCGAGAAGAGCTTCTTCTTTTATCTTTTATCCTTCTCCTCATTCACTGAGGTTGTTGGTTGTTGTCGTCTTCGTTCGCTTTTGTGTCCTTCTTCGCTTTCTTACTCGGCGAATCCGTCGTCGCCGGTGGCGTTTTGGTCGTCGTATTTTCTTCGACTCCGTTGTTCGAAGGCGCGCCGCCAGTCTTCTCGGGCTCTTTTCTTTTACCCATCTGCGTCTCATCCTCTGCAACATCCGGCACGGGGTACTCGTCCGCGCGAAAACCAGGCTTTGCGCCCGTTTTGCACTTATCGAAACACGATTTGCAGCATAACGCCCCCGCGAGCCTTCCGTGCGTCGCGGGCACGCGTCTGGTCAGTAGCGTCGTAAAAAAAGCCAGTTTACCGTCGATAGACGCGCACAACCCGTCCTTGGTGAATACACACTCCTTCCCTATGGAGCGGATTTTCACGTAACACGCGTCGCAGCATGTTTTCCCAGCGTATTTGGCGTATTGCGGGTTACCTTTCGGAACGTGGTACTTCAACTGCGTGTAGTTCACCTCGACGCCTTTTTTCTCGGCGTTCACGAGGTGCTGACACTCTCCGGTGTCAAAGAACACGCACCTTTCGTTTAGCGCTTTGCACTTGTAATGGCACGCTTCGCAACACAGCTCGCCCGGATATTTCGCGTTCTTCTTCGGCACGCGATACTTCAACTGCTTGTACACCAAAGGGATGTTCTTTCTTTCACACGATTTTGCAAACGTGCACGTTCCTTCCTTGGCGAACGCGCACATTTGTCCCATCGCTTTGCACCGTCGATAACACGTATCGCAACAGCGTTCGCCGGCAAATTCAGGGACCGTTTCGGGAACTCGATACGACAAGACCTTATACGCCAAAGGCTCTGTCTCATCGTCGTATAAATCTTTTCGTTTCAATTGCGAGCAGGTTCCGTCTTTGTGAAACGCGCATCGTACGCCTTTCGTCTTCAAGTGGTAATGACACGGTTCGCAACACCGTTGCCCGGCGAACAGCGGGTGCGTCGACGGGACTAAATACTTCAACTTGTTGAACTGTATGTTCTCCACGCCGCGTTTCAGGCAGTTTTTGTAGTACACACACGTATCGTCTTGCGTGAACGCGCACTTTAACCCGCTCGTTTTGATCTTGTAATGACACGATTCGCAACACGGCTCGCCCGCGTGCGAATCGTGGTTCTTCGGGACCCTGTAACTCAATTTCGCGTACTTCACCGGCACATCTTTCCGTTTACAGTTGTCCGCAAACCTGCACCCTTCGTCAACAAATGCGCACATCGAGTTTGCCGCTTTAACTCGATAATAACACGTTTGACAACAAAGCTTCCCGACGTACTTCCCCGCCACCTTTGGTACTCTCAAATTCAACTTGCTGTACTTCACCTCCTTCCCTCTCTTCGCACATCCGATGGCAAACGTGCACGTTCCGTCTTGACTAAACGCACACACCGGCTCTAACCCGGTTTCTGGATCAATGTACGGCATTTTCTTTCTCCCTCGTTTCCCTTTTTGCGGTTTCTGCGCGGCAGCGTTGAACGGATATATGCGAGCGCCCGGATGCGCGCTATTCGCCATCATCAACTCCGGATTCGACAACATCGCCTGTTGCTGCGCTTGTTGCTGCAACAGCAAGAACTGCGCTTGTTGCGATTGTAACTGCTGATGCACAATCTCTTGCTGCCTCGCCAACGCGGCCGCGTACGGAATATCGTCGTTGATCGTGCTCAAAGCCCCGTACGCTTGCTGCTGTTGCCGCAACCGCTGCATATACTGCTGCTGTATCTGTTGTTCGTGCATTTGTTTTTGTACCCGCAGCAAGTGCTGCTCCGTCTTTTCTTGTTGTCGTTGTACTTGCTGCTTGAGTTGTTCGGCATACGTCGCCGAGCCAAAAGTGGTCGATGGAAGCGCGGCGATGTCCTCCTCTACCCCTTCGCCGTGTGTGCTCCTCCCGAAAACCTCTCCCGCCTTATCCTCTTCCTTTTCGTCGTCGTCGTCGTCGTCGTCGTCGTTCTCATCAAGAATCACCCTCCTCTCTTCCTCTGTCTCTAAGCGCTCCCGCTGCGTCCCCGCGACCACGCCCAACGCCTCCGCCAGCGCTCGTCGCGTCGCCTCGTGAGAATTTTCCAACGTTTTCACCAACCGCAGGACGTTATTCGTATTTCGGTCCTCTGCCTTTTCGTCGTCGTCGTCGTCGAGAACATCATCGTTAAAGTTCGTTATTACCGTTGGCGAAAGTTTCGTCGCATTTTTTTCCTCCTCCTCTTCTTCTTCCTTGTTTTTTACCGCTCTCAAAAACAATTTCGCGACGGCTTCGCGGTTGATCTTTTTTACTTCTCCTCCTTCTCCACCTCTTCTCGGAAGAGGGGTAAAATTCGTCGTCTCGTCGTCCTTGTTGAGAAGTAACTTTTCGAGATCGATCCCGGATCGTTTCGGCGCTGACTTTTGTCTCGGCATTCGAGCTTCCTCTTAGGGAGGGAGACGAAAAAAGGACTTCTCGACCGGGTTATTAAGTTGTTCTTTGAACGAAATTCTCCCTCTCTTTCCTTGCGTTTTGTCTTTCTTTCCAAAGGGTGTCGTCGCGCTTTTTACGCAGTCGTCCAAAGTTAAACGCGACTCAAAAGTCTGTAATCCCTTCTTTGATTTTGTTTTTCCGAATAGGTAAAAGGAGAGGGGACAAAGGTCGTGAATAAAAGAGCGCTTTGAGTACGCGTCGTCGTGCTCTTCTGACGTTTTTTCCGCCCCAAGTCTAATAAAACTTATAAAAACTTTTGCAAAAGAAAAGGGGCGGAGCTTTTTGAACGAATTTTCAACACCGCTGATGTTTTTTCTCTCTCTTCTCACTTTTCCTGATCGTGTTTTTTGCAGAGTCGTCGTCAAATATATCTTTCGTTTCTGCACTCGCCCAAAGCTTTCGTTCTTCTTCGTCTTCGTCTTCGTCTCTTTATCTCTTCTTTCTTCTAGACGACGAGAGACGGACACCAACAACACAAAACCACCGCCCTAATTTGGGACGATGATTTTTGTGAGAGAAGAAATAATAAGGGGGCAAAAGTTAAGGAAAAATCTCGGGTTTTTCAAACCCTAAATACACCCGTTCTTTCTGTTTTCTTTTCTTTTTGTTTCGCTTCAGTTTTCTGTCAGTTGTTGCCTTTTTGCATTTACATTTTAGTGCCGTCCTACCTACTCTCTCTCTCTCTCTCTCTCTCTCTCTCTCTCTCTCTCTCAAAAAAGAAGAAATGCAAAAAGCGGTGAAATGCGCGTCTTCGAAAATGTCGTCTTCTTCTTCTTCTTCTTTCTCGAAGAGGAGTTTACTTTGCACGACGCAGAGGAGGCGTTTTTGTGGGAGAAGAAGAAGAAATTTTTCGAGAATTGGATTGGCGGCACCGAGACCATCATCGTTTTCATTTTCATTTTCATCATCCGACGACGACTCTCAGATGAAAGAGTCGAACGACGACGACAACAAAAACGAGGATGATTTCGACGATTCAGACGACGACGAAAAGACGAAGAATAACGTTACCGTCGTTAAAACTGCGCTCAGATTCGACGTCGTGGCGAAACTCAAGCCAGGAGAAACGCTCAAAATTGTCGGGTCGATTCCTGAGCTCGGAAATTGGGATTGTGAAAATGGGTTGGCGTTAGCGTGGTCGGAAAATCACCGGTGGAAAGGCTCGATTGAAATTGAACGATTGATTTTTGGAAGTCATCATCACGAAAATGGTGGTGATACGTTTGAAGAGGAAAAGGAGAAGGATTTTCGAGCTCCCCGCGCGGCGGCGATGGACGAACCGGCGACGATGAAGTGCGTGATTGAGAAAAAGAAGAGGAATAATGAAGGTGATGATAACGAGGAAGGTGATGACGATAACAATAATTACGTGTGGGAGGAAGGGAAGAACAGAGGAGTTGAGTTGTTCTCGTACGACGTCGCGTGTATAAACGGAGAGTTGAGGTACCCGGACGCCACGGTGACGGGAGCGTTTGGCCATCCGGGAGAAACGACGGTGGTTTTCGACGACGCGATGTACGCGAAGAAGATAATGAAGGAAAACGAAAGCGAAGAAGGAAGACGAGAGGCGATGGATGCGGCGGAACGGAGTCGAGAGTGCTTGATAGAGTGGGAGGAGAAACAGGAGAAAGGAGAAGAAGGAAGCCTTACGAGTAGTAGTGGTAGTAGTAGTAGTAGTAGCGGTAGTAGTAGTAGCGGTAGTAGCGACGGCGAGGACGTCGCGAAAGCGCGACACGACGAAGAAGCGGAAGAAGCAGATGACGCGCAAGAAGTATCCGAGATGATTAAAGAAGAAGAAAAAGCAGCAAGAATAAGAAGAAAACGTATCATCGATGAATCGAAGTTCACTCCGTCTGTCGTGCGCGTCGCCAACGTCGACACAATGAACAGCAAATGGCACTTAAAGTTAGAATCAGTCAAAGGTATCGTTGGTTTCAACGTTCCGGAGTTGGACGACGAGAAGCTCGCGACGGCAGCCACGTATTTACGATGGGTCTCCGCGGGTACGATCGAGTGCACGCATCCTGAAGGCGCGATTCCTCGCAACGAAACTGAAAACGCTGAAGAGTACAACGAGAAAAGACGAGCGGCGATTGAAGCGCGATCAATTTTTGCCAGCGTGGAAAAAGTCGAAGGCGAGACGTACCAGTTTGGTCAAAAATTAACCACCTCTGAGGCGAGCTTAGTGAGGCACATCAACCCGTGGTTACCGAGCTTTGACGCGAGGTTTGCTCCGATGGCACCCTTGACAAAAATTCGCGACTTGTGCAACGCCGTCGAAAACGACGACGAACATAAAGACGCCGTGCCGGAATGGTTGAAAACAGAAGTAAAACACTCCATCGAGGGTAACTTGCTCAAAAACTTTGACGCGGATGCGTTAACTGCCACGCGTCGCATCTTGGATAAAGTTCGAAGATTAAACAACACGGACGAAAACGAAGAAGCGTCGATTAATGAAAGCTTTGTGGATGATTTGAACGCGTTCTACGTCGAGTTGAAATCCTTCCTCGGCGGCGGTCAAGTGTTTGAGAGATTAGACGACGTGAGAGATCGATTGGACGACGAAAGTGACGTCATGCAAAGCGTGGCGACGTTGTATTCGGCACATTTTGCCGCGCAATCGGCGCGGATCACCTCCTCGTTTAATACGAGCGGTAGCGGTGGTAGAAACAACAACAATAACTACGATGACGACGATGACGTTAAAAATATCAACGAGAACCGCGGGTGGTTTTCCGAGGAAGGCGAACAAACTTTGAACGCGTTGAGAGCGGCGACGAGAGTTCGCGCGCACTTTTGCTCCGGTCTAGTCACCGGGCTACGCAACGATGCTCCGGATGAAGCGATTAACGAGCGCCATCGATGGCGTCAGTGCGAAACGGCGCTCGAACAGTACGCGTTTTTGAGGTTGGCGGCGATTGAGAAGATGGCGCGAACTTCGAACGTGTACGAGGAGGTTTTGTCTTCCTCTGGTTCGAACGTGGACGCACAGTGGCAACGCATGAGTGAAATCCTCGCCATTGGTTTAAGACACGTTGGGATGAGTGGATATGAGCGACGCGAGTGCGAAACCGTCGCCGCTGAATTGGAAACGTGGTGTAACGTCAAATCTCGCGGGAGTTCAAAGAATAGTCCACCAACTGAATCAATCGAATCGCTTCGAAGACTTCGCGCGAGTTTAAACAGAGCTCGACGCATTGTTGATAGTAAATTGAACTCAATCGTGGAAGGTTTCGCGCTCGCACCGGAAATTTTAGGATACGCGCTCGGATTACCCGAAAACGTTGGCGAAGACCACGTCGAGTTTGCGATTCGCGAAGACGTATCGTTCGAAATTCTCCTGTTATTGAACGCGTGCGAGAAAGCCATTAATGCGGCGATTCACAAAGCAGCATCGTCGTTATCATCAGCAAACGAGAATACGAAAACGTTTAAGATTATATCTTCGACTGCGATGGATACCACGAGAACGGATGTGTGTCGCGTAGTCGTCATCGACGGCGCGCTGAACGAAGAGGCGTTGCAACGCGCGACGACGACCAAATCAGGTAGTAGGAAGAAAAACGGTACAGTGCAAAGTGAAAACGATAACTTGTTCGTTGTCGTGCGGAGGAATAGTAACGATGATGCCGCATATCGCGATGAAACTGAATTTGAGTTTGGCGAAGCGTATGCCAATCGCGTTAAATGCGTCGCGTTTATTTCGGCATCTTCCTCGTCATCATCTGCCTCAGAAAAGAAGAAGAGAAAGAAGAAAAAGAGCTCGTTATCCTCTAAAGAACCGCAGATGTCAAACGCAACTATCGCTGCTGGCAAAGCGTACGACGAAACGGATATTCTTTATGTGGACAAACTTCTCATGAAAGCGATGAAAACGTCCGCGAGAAATCACGCGAGCATAAAGTATCCCATCGTTTCCACGGACGATACCAACGAGATTGTAAACTTGATGAGCATGGCAAAAGTTGGCCAGCGCGCGATGGTGTCCATCTCGCCTGCTCTCGGTGTCCAAATTTCTGCCCACGATGAAGATGACATTACTTTCGCGAAGACGCCAACTGATCACGAACGATTGGATGCAAACACCATCAAGTGGGAAACCGGCGACGGATGTTTCCTCGCACTCGACGACGCTACACGACAAACGTGCGGTGAAACGGCTCATACGTTTCGCGTGCTCAAAAATGTTGGCATCGTCGTCCCTTTTGGTATGTGCGATATTTTCAACAGGCAAACGTCGCTTGCTGAACGCATCGAGCAGATCGAATCTTACGGCGAAGGTGTGCTTTCCAACGCGGAAGACGAACGACTCGCCGAGCACGCTTGCGATGACATTCAGGAGATTATCAAGAACAATCCTTTACCGGATAAATTCATCGAAAATGCTCTGAAAGGAATCAATAGCGATACTTCCAACGATATAATCGCCGTGTCTGTTTCAGGTTCTTCCAACAACGACGTCGACGATGCCACGCTCGATTTGATGGAGACGCATTGCGAAGCGAACAACTCGCAAGCCGTATCCAAAGCCATCTCGGATATCTGGGCGTCTATTTGGACGATTGAAGCCGTGAAGCGTCGCGCCATGCACAAGATAAAACAGTCCGAGGCGTCCATTGCAGTCGTCGTGCGTCGCGCGAATCATTTCGAAAAAAGCTTTGCCGTTTCGATCGGGGATGATGGCGATGAAATTCGTGAGATTCGATTGCGCGTCGGCCTTCGCGCCTGTCCCCGTTTCGACGAATGCGAGTGGACGATGTCAGCAATTGAAAATTCAGACGATGCGTTCGAAACCGTGACATTCGCCAACATCTCCGAAGCGTCTCGGTCGCGCAAAACTGCCCCGTGGTTCGGTAAAATCACCTCGGAAAGAGTTACGTATAGCCAAGAACCTTTGAGCGTCTCCAAAGACGAACGGGTAAAGGCGTGCGAAAACGTCTTGAAAGTTTGCCGAGATTTTTTGAAGGACAACAAGAACAACAAGAACGACGACGACGACGACGACGACAAAAATGGCGAAAACGCCGCATCGATAGAAGAACTTCGAGGAGGCGGCTTCGAAGGCGGCAAGTGCATAATATCCTCCGTAAAGTTTCGACGACGATGATTGATAATATCGCGAATATTCACGCGCAGACCGGTAGAAAGAAGAAAATTGTTTTGTATACGTAGAAGAGTTGCATAGAGTAGTTATGACACATAGTAGTACATTGTAAACGTTCGCTGCGAATAATAGTAATAAGAATAATAATAACAACAACAACACTCCATCCTCCCGAATCTCGCACGTTCGACGTCTCCTCAACTCGTTGCAAAGCGCATTAAACGACCCGAATTGGAAGAAGATCTTCTACGGTTCAACGACTAACTCAAACCTCGCGCAGTGTTCGTCGCCAAATATAACTTCCCCCCCTTCCGTCAGCTCCTGAGGAATACCCGGCAGTAACTCTTCGCCGTCGATGTACGTCCCGTTCGTGGACGTTAAATCCGTCACCATGACTTTCCCATCCGGCGTCAAATCCACCATCGCGTGCGCGGAACTCACCGTCGCCACGCCGACTGCTAAATTCACCGCGCTCGAAGAGACTCTCCCGACGACGCTTTTCGCGCCGTTCAGGCGTAAAACGCGAGGAATTGCGTCTTCTTGTTTCTCGGTATTGCCTTCCTCTTCTAAATGATTCCGGTCCAAATCCCCAACGTTTCGGAGGATGAATGCTTTCGATTGGATGGTTTTTTGTACTTTAAAGATTCCTCTCGAAGAAGATCGACGGATCCCTTTTTGGGCGAGGGAAATGCGACCACTACTCGTTAAAGCTCTGTTACTGCTAAAAGTCATCGTCATCGTCATCGTTGAAAGATGGTTGTGGTGCGCGTTGAAAGCGTTCTTATTAATAGAGATATTTAGTGCGGAATTTCACAACTGTTTTTGGTTCGAAATTGGACGAATCCATCCTCAGAAAAGCTTTTTTGCGCGCGTACGACGGACACTAAACACACGCATCAAACACCTTTACGACGCATACTTTGAAAGAGTTGAGCTTTAAGGGGATTTAAGAAGAATGGGGATATCGCTGTCAAAAAACCACTTTCGCTCGAACAAAAACATCGACCGCGCGTTCAAAAACGGCTCCTCGTTCCACCCTTCGTTCGAAGTAAGAGATGTCGTGACGAA
>Ga0181595_10003667_pt1 | contig 14537 bp, 8 predicted proteins | sample 041ome_7_FD_145604 | JGI IMG/M metagenome (GOLD analysis project Ga0181595, IMG submission 145604) | Coastal salt marsh microbial communities from the Groves Creek Marsh, Skidaway Island, Georgia - 041401AS metaG (spades assembly) | ecosystem: Environmental > Aquatic > Marine > Intertidal zone >...
AGAACGACGACGACGGCGCTAGAAGGCGACGCGCGGACACGATGTTAAGTCACAAAGTATTGTTTACATCTAGCTACTGGTAGTTTCAGCTAAGCCGTTTTGCTACCAATGGATTCCTTTCTATTGCTACCGGTAATGTCTACGTCACATCATATCGTCGTCGGCGGCGTCCATCGCGGCGCGTTGCGATGCTCCAGTCAATATTCGCTGAATGTCCAGAGAAACAGCAGTTCTCGCGCGCGCATTGAAGAGAATTTTCGATAACAGATCTGCTGCGGCCATCGTCGCATTCGGTTTTGGTCCGAGATAGGCGATATCTGCCGAGCGCACGACGCCAGACGAAACATCGACGTCGAAACCGCGCGCGAGAAACCGACCGACGCGTCCTGGTGCGAGCGAGACCGTGTGTGCAACGACGTTTGAAGACGCGCATGGCGTAGCGTCACACGCAGCGATAACCAAGGGTGGTTCGTCGCCGGTGATGAAGAATGTGCCATCTGCGCTCTTTGCCAGAGAGACAATGTGCGGCGAGCTCTCGTTGTTTACGCCCGCTCGCGCGAGCACCGCCGATGCCCCTTCGTCGTGTGTAAAGAATCTCGACGTCACTGCGTCGCGCCAGAGTAAAACTAATGGCGTTACTCCAACATCATATGCAGCTTCTTTGTGGTAAAATAACAGCCCATCGCGTTCGACGCCGATATCTTCTGCGTATGCCGCTCGCACGCCGTGTGCGTCTGCGTCATACCAAGGCAGCATAGCGAATGAGAACTCGCGTCCTTTCGCGACGTCCGGGCGTTCGCACGCCTCACACTCTTGTGTCAAACGCGTGTGCGCCCAGAAAAATCTAAACTCTGCATCGCAGTCGTACATCGCCGCGCCATTCCACGCCATGACATCCAACACGTAATATTTCCCATTTCTAACACCGCCACGATGATTATCGTCTTTCCGCGCCTTTTCATCCTCGGCGTATACGCAGTCAAGAATGCAGAAACAATCGCTCCCCCGTCCGCGCATGGTGCGCGCGCTGCCACCCGGAAGCGCGGATTGAAACGTCGCCGTCGTGCGCCCGTCTCGCGAACTTCGGGTAATCGTTTTACCTTTTGAAGCGACGACTAAACACCTCGCGCCTCTTGGACGTGAACGCACGTACCACTTCGTACTCAAATCGTGTGGAACATCGTCCCACATCCATTCGGGCATGGTCAACCCCGACGACGACGGCGAAGACGACGACGTTGTCGCTTGTGCGACGTCAACCATCGCGCCGTCGCGTGCTTCGTCTTCGACGCCATGGGCATCCATCGCCGACGATGCCGCGTCGGCATGCACCGTCGACGCATGCGCACCGCTATCTTCACCACATCCCGTAACAACCGCTCTCGCGTACGCCAATGCATCTCTTCGGCGACTCTGCGAGCTTTTCAAAGCTTGTGCGCGCCTGTGTGCGCTCGCATTCCCGCGATACGACGACGACGACGACGATTTCAGCGACGTGCGGCGACCACCGACACCTCCACCGTCATCGGTCGGGGCCGTCGGGGCTGTCGCCATGCGAGCCGCGCCGCGCTGTGAATCACTCAACTCGACGCGCGCGCTCGAGCTCTGAAAAACTCAAAAACCGAGCGCCGCCGCCGCCACTTGGTGACGCACGCATCGCTGCCGCCACCGACGACATTCGCGATGGGATCGACCCCGGGGAAGAAGGAGAAGAAAGAGAAAAAGGACAAGAAGGAGAAGAAGACACCCAAGCGATCGTCGTCGCCGTCGTCGTCGGGGGATGAAACCAAGAGTAGTAAAAAGGCAAAGACATCAGCAGCACCTGCTGACGATGATGACGCGAGTAGTGTACGCGTGCGAATCACTGGCTTGACGAAAACCGCGAACGCGGCGACGTTGAGTACATTTTTGTCCCTCGCAAAGGATGACGTCGTCGTTGGTTTATGGGGTACGAGTGGACGAGGACCAAAGCCTCCAGGAGGACATGCCTTCATAGACAACGTGAGCGCCAAAGATGCAAAGGCGTTGATTAAGAAGTTTGATGGTGCGAGCGTTGATGGTGAGACAATCAAGGTGATGGTAGATGATGGAAGCGCTGCGGAGGCGGAGGCGGCTCGAACTCCAAAAGCGCCCGCGTCAGCGTCGCGGCCGCCGTTGTTCGGTGGCGGAGCGTCTTTGACAAACGCAGCGCAATCGCCGATGAACACGGCGCCGATGTTTAACGGCAGTACACCAGGGGAGGTGCGCGCAGATGATTGGGCGTGTGGAGCGTGCGGTTGCTCGAACTTTGCTCGGCGTACGTCGTGTTTCAGGTGTGCCGCGCCAAAATCTGCCGTCACGAGCGCCGGTCCTAAGACAGCCGTGAATACCGCAGCGGCGCGAGCTCCGGCTCAAGGAAGCATACAAGAAGGGTACGAAGTCTTCTTAAAATATCTGCCGCACAGCGCGTCAGAAGAGGAAGTCACGAATTATTTCGCCGACTGCGGTGCCATCGTCGGGCAGGCGCGTTTGTTACGCGACCAATTATCTGGGCAATCCAAGGGTGCGGGATTTGTTACATTCGTCAACGAACAGGGCCGAATGGAAGCACTCAAACGCGACGGTTCTCGATTTGGAGGTCGGAATGTGTCCGTGACTGTGGCGAAAAAGAGCACTTTTGGTGTGAGAGCGACGGAGCAGGCATACGGTACGCACACGCCCGCGATGCTCGCGGAAACCATCGCTGGATTAGTCGCGCCGGACCGCAGCGGCGTCTACGTCGACGGAACGTTTGGGCGCGGCGGGCACTCTCGCGGAATTTTGGCCGCGTTGTCCCCGGAAGGTCGATTGCACGCATTTGACATGGATCCCGAAGCCATCAAAGTAGGCCGTGAATTGGAAAAGGAAGACGCCCGTTTTACGATTCATCACGCGCCGTTTGGACAAATGTCGCAAGTGTTGAAGCCCTTAGGTATCGAACCTTCTGGAGTATTCTTGGACCTCGGGATTTCATCGCCGCAATTCGATGACGCCACGCGCGGTTTCAGACCCGAGCAAGACGGACCGCTCGATTTGCGCTTTGACGTCGAGCGTGGAATGCCGGCAAGCGAATACTTACGCAGCGTGTCTAGAGATGAATTACGTCGGGTGATTCACGAATACGGAGAAACTACTGACCCGTCAGCAGCGCGAAGAATCACAGACGCCATTGTCATCGCCCGTGAAGCTGGAATGCTGCCGAGTACGACAAAGGATTTCGCCGCACTCGTCGCTCGAGCTAAAGGTAAAGAGTATCAAATGATGCACCCAGCAAAGCTGACGTTTCAAGCGCTTCGCATCGCGTTGAATCAAGAATTCGACGAAATGCGACGCGGGATGTTTGGCGCCTTTGAGATCATGCCCGAACACGGACGTCTTGGAATTTTGACGTGGAAACACAGCGAATGCGCCATTGTGGTGGATTTTTACCGCGACTATGAAGTCGTGCGCGACGATTTCCCGCTTTGGCAATGGGCGCAAAGCGCGTACGGCGAAAAGTGCTCTAAAAAGCTCGAGCGCAAGTGGGGCATGCATATGGATGACGCTCAGCGCCCGAGTGAATCCGAGATGCGCGCGAACTCGCGTAGCCGAAGTGCGACGTTACATATTTTGCGCAAGCGTCACGCCGTACGTATTTCCGATTTAGAACGCTTTGCGTATAAGATCAAAGGTTGGGGGAAGATTGCTGAACCGGCGCCACCGCCGGCGGTAACGTTTAAGTATGACATTTAATAAAACCAATACGACGAGTTGAGTTGATTCACGATAAATTTTGTTTCTTCTTGTGGCGTGTTACAAGAGCAGACGCGAGCTATGTTGTCGTTGTTTGTTGTTGTTTTTGTCCTCATTGTGCGCTGGTGGATCAAGCCTTCTTCTTGATAATCGTGCCCTCACTCAGATCATCCTCTGACGAATCCGAGACCTTACGAGTGCCTTCGGGCAACGTCACTCTACCCTTCGCCACCGACGAAGCCGACGACGTGGACACACTTTCATCGAACGAACTCGTCACTTTACTCACAACCTCTGTCGCAACCGATGCCACCTTATCCAAATTTTCCTTGGTCGCTACCTTGGACGCCGTCTCTGTAGCGACTTTCAACACATCGTCCGTCTTGATGGAGCTCACCTTGTTGACGAAACTGTAAAACGCCTCCTTGCTACCTCCCTTCTTTACGGACTTACCACCAATGGTCGTAGTCTCGACCGCAGTCGGCGTCGGCATCGGGGTCGGTGTCGGCGTCGGAGTCACGGGCTTGACTGGCGCGGGCGTAGGGGTGGGCGTAACGGGTTTTGGCGATGGCGGAGCTGGCGTCGCCGCCTTCACCGGCGCGGGAGTCGGCGGAGATGGCGTCACTGGTTTCGGAGCCGGTGGGGCCGGCGGGGGCGGGGGCGGGGGCGGGACCGCCGCCTTCACCGGCGGGGGTGGCGGGGGCACCACCGTCTTCACCGGCGCGGGAGCGGGCGTCTTCTTCTCGTCGACTGGCGGCGCGACGGCCTTGACCGGCGGCGGCGGCGGCGGCGGCGGCGGCACCGCCTTGGGTTGCTCCTTCGCAGGTGCCGGTGTGGCTACAATAGGCATGACCTTAGTGGCTGCACCGTAGACATCATCCAAGTTTGGCATCAATTCGCGGTAGATACGTTCGACTTCGGCTTGGTCGACGCCGTACGATCCCATGGAAGCTTCCGAATTTGAGTACGCGCCTCCGAAATCATACGACTTCACGGACGACGCAGTAGAAGCAGAAGAATACGACGAGTACGACGCCGAACTCGTACTGCTCATGCTGCTGCTGTAATCCATATCCCACTTGGCGCTCGCGACACTGGCCGAGGAGACCTCGGTGGCGGCGGCGGCGACGACGACGTCTTCAACCATCGGCGCGGGCGGTTGTACGCGACGCGTCATCACCTCTCTAACCGGCACTGGTGCTGGAACTTTCACTGGAGCGTTCACCTTACGATTCTTGTAGATGAAATACATTGCCGTCGCTGCGGGCACAGCCACATACACGGGAGTGGCGTACAGCAACGCGCAGGCGTACTCGGCGGCCGCGAGCCCCCAGCTCACTACGATTCGGCTTAATGTCAACAACACAGCCGCAATAGACATGAACGGCTTGGCACATAACAAACCAAGAAGCGAACTCGCGATTCCATTCGGGTTTGCCATCATCGGCGCGGCCGCCGCGGTGCTTTTAGCAATCACGTTACCCGGCGTGAGTAACAATGACTGAAACCACGCAAACGCATTAATGGCTCCCAAGATGCACGCATCGTACGCATCGAGCGCAACGTCAACCAAGTAATCCAACCCAGCTGCGAGCAAATCCACAAACGATCGAGCCAACGTCTGCGCCGGGCCTAAAACTGGAAAACTCACTGACGCGTCGCTGTACGCAAACGCCGCGATCGCTGCTAAAACCAAAGCCATAGCCGCAACCTTACCAACCTTCTTCTGCGCCGTCGACGACGACGCGTCGTCATCGCCATCCGACGAAGACGACGAAGACTTTTCTTCTACATCAATCACACCCTCATCCGAGGCCCAATACGACGACGCCGATCGTCCGAGCACCACAGCGCCTCGACTCGCTCGCGAAAGATTATAATAATGATTACGCGGCGAGGACGACGCCGCGTAGTTCACGCCTCTCGTCGCGCACGCACCCACGGACGAACGCATCGCCGCTGCCGTCTTCACCATCGTCGTCGTCTTCACCGTCATCGTCGTCGCCAACCCGCCTCGTCGTCGGCGAACCGCAGCGCTCAACACGCCGCCCTTGCCGCCCAACGTCACATTGTTCACCGATGTCGTCATCGCGATGCTCATGTTCACAGATTACACGACGACGACGACGACGACGACGAGAACGACGAGGATGATGTGTAGATATATATATATATACACACAGTCACACGTCGGTCGCGTCGCGCACTGCCGTCGTCGTCAAGAACTGATTCAAAATTCCCAACAATTAAGAATTGAATTACGGATGCCATCCACCAATCACGACCACACGTGTACCCCCTCAATACGACCCAAAATCGACGTCAGTGCTGCTGCGGTGTGTTTGACCTCACACGACGACGACGAGGACGAGGACGAGGACGATGTTGCGACGGGGGTGCGTGCAACGCGCGCGCACGTGGTGCGACGCGACGCGAATGATGACGACGCACACGACGGTGCGGGGTGCGCCGAGCGCGCCGGCGACGGTGCTGCGTGAGAAGGATGACGACGACGACGATGGGTCTTTCGTGGGGTTGGTTCGAGGCGAGGTCAGGGCGAGCTCGACGGTGGGCGTGGCGCCGTTCGATGGGTCTTTAGCGACGATGATGTTTATGTCGGCGGCGACGACGACGACGACGACGATGGCGGCGGCGACGACGACGACGCGCGCGTCGGCGGTGGCGGCTTTAGCGTCGGCGATGCGGTTCGACTATCGAGCGGCGTTGAACGCGTCTTCGGCGGTCTCGGAGACGATCGTGATTCAGGACGAACGCGAGGACGAAAGTTATGATATCGATGGACGCAGTATCGTCAACGATGATGGAGAGATGTGGTGTCACACCAAGAGGACGTATCAGCCGAGTAACTTGGTGCGAAAGCGTCGGCATGGGTTCAGAGCGCGACTCGCGACAGTGGGCGGTAGGAAAGTCTTGGCGCGGCGCCGCCGTAAAGGGCGAAAACGTTTGTCAGCGTAAGTAGTTCAGTGTGTTTATAACAATTTTAGCAGTTCTAGGGTCACTCAGTCAGTCGTGTACATCGCAATTACCTCGATATTCTTGTTTTACTTTAGTACTTACCGTGCGTCTTCGACATGTTTTCCATGAAATTTTGCAAGAGGAAATTCGTCCACTCAGCGGGCACCACGGCTCCTGGATTTCCCAGGTTCATGCGTTGAAATTGCTCAATATTAAATGCCCCACCAAAATTGCTGTTGGCCTTCTGTGCGCGCACAGAGCCCTCGTCAATGCGTGGATGCTTCTGCAGCGCCTTCTCCGCGCGCGGGCCAAAATGCGTGCCCTCCGCGATCACACGTAACGGCGATTGATTCTCGTCGCCATATTTTCCATTATACATTTTTCGCGCCGACGGGTGGAGAATATCGGTGCATCTCTTTGGTAGAGCCTGAAATTCAATATCGTTCAAGTCTGTGCCGCAAATTTGCAGCACTTGAAGACTCGGCGTCGCCAACGTCAACTTGAACAACCCAGAAGCTCGGGAAAGATCAATCTTCACGCAGCAAAAAGAACGAATCGCCAACTCATGGTGATCTTCGAGATATAATTTGTACGTTTTGAAGAACATGAGCTCGACAGCCGCGTCGAGCATGTCTTGCAAAAACTTGCCTGGCCCCGAATAGTAATCGCACTTGAAGTAACGCAACTCGCTCAGGACAATCTTGATCTTGCCTCGCTCCGCACATTTATCGATCGAGCTTTTTATTTCGACGCGTTCGAGTTGTGGCGTGAGCTCGTCAGTGAGTTCAACTTCGGCCATGTCGACGTTCCAAATCCTGAGCGTTTTCAAATTTGGCAATCTTCGCTTCAACGCGAGACCTGGAATGTGTTCGTTCGATTCATAGTATCCACACACCGATCGAATCACGAGTGATTCCACATCATCAGGAAGCTCATCAATCGTAATCTGCGGCTGAAAATCGTCTCCTTCACGATGCTTCACTAACAACACGCACTCATTCAACTTGCGCCTGGTATCTTCTTCGGAAATATCAGACTCATGAAAGCAGTGCCGGCCTCGATAGCACGTCCGAGAGCCGCTGCTATGCGACTCTCCTGCTTTAGTCTCTTTGCGCACAATACTTTCACCGCACGACGTGCACAGGTAATCCACAGTGAGCCCAACTTCGGGCTCCGGACCGTCGCCGACAAACGTGCACGAGCCCTTCCACTCCAACTGCGCCTCGGGATGCCCCACGCGACACTCTGAGTTCTCATCCGTCACCATCGTGCGACACCGCACGCATTCTTTCGGCACAAAAGGCTTCTTTGCCTTGGACGACGACGACGACGACGACGACGACCGGTTCGTCTTCGACGCATTCTGCGACGCGAGTGCCGCACACTCGTATTTGTGCAGCGTGTACCAGTCTCGCCGTTGGCAGTCCGCCGAACAGTAGCGAGCCTCGGCGCATCTCGAGCACCGCTTCGTCGCGGGTGCGCCGCAATACTCTGCCTCGCAATAGTGCACCATGGATGTCTTCCGACGACGTCTGGCGTCGCGGCGGCGTCGACAACGCATCGCCTCGTGTGCGTCCCACCTGTCGCGCACCGATTTCAAAAAAAAAAAAAAAAAAAAAAGATATATATGCAGCAAAACTTCTGAATCGCTTTTTAGGGTTTAGGGTGCGCATTCTCCTGTTCCCATCTCCAGTTCCTTGTCAAAAGTTACGGGTAGAAATCATCAAAGGCCGGGGTAACAACGCATGCGGCAAAGGTAACAACGCATGAAATACCCTAAAAATTCAAGAGGTACACTGCTGTGTGTGGGAAAGTCGCTTCATTGTGTTGCCGCAACAATTCATGACATAACCGTCGCCGAGCGCGCCGTGCGAAACGCGCGTCGCAAGTGATGCTAATAATGTAGTACCAGTGATGTTATTATAACTGCGGTTTGAGTATCGTACCACATGCAGCATGGTGTGGGTTGAGAGTATCAAGAGCTCAACGCCAAGAGCGACGATAAGACGTGAATGTTTCGCGCCGAAGCGCCGACGTCAAACGAAGGCGCGGTGAACGTGAATGGGTTCATCATCAAGCGCGCGAGACGTAGAATACCGTACACGAGAAACGCCAAGATGGCTGTTGGGATTGAGACATACCATCGATACGAGCTCAAGAACGCTAATGGCGCGGTGAGCACGAATACAAAGCACATTACGTACACGCTCGACATGTAGAATGGCGGAACGGGTGTCGTCACGATGCGTGCGCAGTTCGCGTGCGCCCTGAGCATGCCTTGCACTGAGCGCTGGATTCGATAGAATGCCCTTTCGTGAAGTTTTGAACGCACGCGAATGTCGTGTAACGTCCGCAACACCTGACCAGCGGATTTGTACACGCGCAAACGCGGCGCGACGCCCGCGAATGCGTTTCGAGCTTCGGCGCTCAACAACTCTGGCAAACGCGGAGCGCCGACGAAATCGTCGTCAAGCAAAGTGTTTGGATTTGCCGCTTTGTCTTTATCCTCGACGCTGACAATGGCGCCGTCAGGATATCCGACTCTAACTTCTCTTAACGATTGGCGCATGAAAGCCACGAGAGTTTCAAGCGCGTTGAAAAAGCGTGCGTAATCATCGTCGGTTTCCTTGGTCGCCAAAGTCGTCTTCGTCCTTGCAAACGACACTCGCATTTCCAACATAGCGTTTCGCCCGTGCTCGTATAAATCGTCGATGTGCGCACGTGCGCTATAATACCTTTCGTATCCCAAATTGAGCACGTACGCTACGACGAAACCGAGCACCGGCGTCGCCAAGACGTGCGCCTCGTTTGAAATTTGCAATTCGCATCGATTGGCGACAATGTTCGCGTCTTCGCACGTCTTCCACGTCCACAGCCAAAACATAAACGCCACGCTGGAAAATCCAATCACGATTGGCACGAGAGGTAATATCACCGTTCCGCGAATCGTAAAGCATTCAGTGATAAAACTAAAACGCGTCATTGGAAAGTGGCGTTGCGGCGGAAACAACCACGGCGCGTTTGACGTCTTGTGCTTCGGTGCCGACACGGCAACGGCGGCTACGTGTGTGCGCACATCGTTATACGCCTCCCGCACCGTTTCGTCGATGCGCGATTGTTTGTGCTCGATGTCGGCGTACAATTCTTCGATATCCGCCCTGCCTTTCTCCGTACTCGCGCACATCGCGTGCGTGTTGGCGCACGTCGTCCACAATGCTTGGCCGATGGCGGACAAGTCGTTCGCTTCCTTACCCCACACGAACGGATTTTCGAGTAAGTTGGCGACGCCACGTAAGCCATATAATGCCACGGCGAGAATGCACAACGGCAGCCACGTCATGTATTTAAAAGACACCACGATGACGCTCGCTACGCAAAACATCCAAATCAACAAGATGAGATTGATGAGGTGCGTGAGCGCGTACGGCACCTTGACTTCAGCCGCACGCGCGCATTGGGCAACGCCGGTTAAAATATCACGCACGGTATTCGTCATTGTTGCCGCGGCGCGATCGCTGATGTACCCAGCGCGGCGGGAGACATTGACGTTGGCCAAAATACGCGCGGCGATGAGCGTGACTCGTTCGCGTGGGGCCACCATCGCGAGCTGAACACGAAACGCCGTACCGTCGCTGTCGGCGTCGTTCAGAACGTCGCTATTCTTGTCTTCGTCAAAGTCACGACTCAGAAGAACACCGAGTGCGGGAGATGCGCGTTCATCAAAGAAGAGGATTCGCATCGAAGCATCTGACCCATCGCTCTCGTCGCATTCACGCTGCTCGCGTAAAGATTGACGAATCGCGGCAAAGAGGGCACCAGAGAGGCGCAAAATGTCTCGCAACGCGCGTCGTACGACGGCTGCGTCTTTTGCACTGCCGCTCTCGCGCATGTATGCGCACGCCTTGACGTTGAGCAAATGTACGCCGTGCGTAACGGCAAATACGCCCGTTTTCGCCTCGTAGAAGACTTTAAAGGCGAAGAAAAAGCGATACACGATTATGAACATGAGAATGCGTCCAATGATGGCTGACGCCGCCGGAGCGAAGACAACGCCACAAACGCTGTGATCTGTGACATCATCACCACACACCGCAAGCTTGTAATATTGAGCGCCGACGCCGAAAAATATCACGAGGAGCATTTGCGGCCACACCCAAGGAAACACGGTGTCGTTAAATCGGAATAAATCGCGAATGTATCTTATGCGCTGCGTTTCTGACTGAAAGTCTGCGTGCGCTTTGTGAATTGCACTTGATACGGTTCGAGATTGCAGTGTTTGCGGCGCCCCCGCGCCAGTCAATACGATTGCATCAATTCCAGAATGCGCCGCGCTCTGACTCGGCGCCACGTCGACGTCGGCGCCGCGCCTTTCCTCGCGCATCGAGTGCCGAACCTTCTCACTCGCTACACGCGAGAGTGACCGACGCTCGGGCGTGACGTCCGCGGTTTCTTGATGCAATGCGAGCGTTTCAGTGTACAACGCCCAGCCAAACTTTTTCAAATCGTGCTTGGGATCTGACCAGCTGAAGGGATCCTCCATCAAACTTCCAAGTTCCGCGCTGCCGTAGAGCGACATCGTGACCAACATGGATGGTAGAGCCGCGAGCCATTTGTACGAGGTGATGAATACAAAAGGCGCAGTCATTGTGAAAAAGAATGTGGCAAAGTTCATGACATGCAAGAATGCAAAAGGCATGACGCTTGAAAGAATTCGCTGCATATCCGAACACGCTTGGAGACACGCGTCGACTCTCCCGAGCATCTCAAACGCCCCGCGTTCAGAAATGTGTCCGAGGCGTCGACGATCGTCGATTATGCGCATGAGCTTTGTCGCGCATATACCCACACGAGCGTTTATGTTTGCTTTTGCAAATCCAACTTTCTCATCATCCGTGAGAAGCACCGACAGAGAGGGCCAGCCTTCGGGATCTTCAAGCAACAGTTCGTCGCTTGTCGGTGACGTCGGCGTGATTGCAAATGGAACAATTCCGTGCCTACTTTCGCGAATGACGTGCCGGATAAGTCCCACGAGAACGCTTGACAGTCTGCGAATTTCAGCAATGTCTTGCGCGAGTGAAGAGTCATCCTTTCGCCGTGATGGTTCCTGATGCATCAGCGTACACGCGGCTACGTTGAGACTCCGCACGCCATTCGCCAGCGCTCCGAGTAAACCTTTACACTCGTAATAGCGAGTATACGCAAATGACACTCGAAAAACAAGGGTGAAACCCAAAATGGCACCCGCCATGGTGTGCGCAGTCGCATCGAATACATACGAACACTTTGTGACGTCTATGACTTCGTCGCCGCACTCGCTAATTTTTAGCGCGTTTGCTCCAATCGCCACCAACGCGCTGGCCAAAATCTGCATGGCGAGCCGTGGGAGAACTGTGCTTTGAACTGCAAAAACCGCTGTGACGAATGACCAACCAGATCGTAGTGCAATCATACTTTTCAAAGCTCGATCTTTAAACTCTAGCTCCAACTTGCTCGCTTTCTTGACGTCGAGCGTCAGCATCCTTGATAATACGCTTGTCATAGATGCGCGGCTGCTTTCAAGAACCGAGCCATGTAAACTCAGCGATTGGTCCAGCTCACGCGACTCATCCACGAGCGCGGTAAACATTTCTGCGTCGCCTTTGTACATCAGCGCTAGCGCCTGAAGGCGGCTGTGCCGCAAGCTCATACGCGTGCCGAGCTCGCCTAACTCATGTCGAGGACTTTCAAAGTTGAAAGGCTCCATCATTGCAGTAGATGTTTCAGCAATTCCGTAAAATCCAAGCGCAACAAGCATCGCCGGCACAGGTGTGATATATTGATAGCTCACGCTAAACACAAAGGGCGTGGTAAACACGAAGAAAAACAAGAGAACTTGGAGCAAGTGACGGAAATGTTTCGGCACCGGCGTCGTGACGACTCTCATAAAGCCTTGAATGGACTGCATCGCGGAGCACACGTGGCGATACGCCTCTGCGGCAAATCTCTCGCTAATTTGCCCACGCTCTCTGTATTTTTCAAACAACGCGGTAATCTTCATAGCAACTGACGTAGTCATGGCGTGCACGGGCAAAGACTCCAACGTCTGCCGTTCTTGCGACGTGAGCAAATCACAAAGCTTTCGCGCGCCGCCGTATTCATCCGTTTCGAAACAATCGCGTAAATACAGCGTTTTCCCACGAGGGTCTCGCGCAATGAGCTCTCGAACCGCTATACGCGCCAAAGCGTGCAAGATATCTGCGAGACGCGTTATTTCGCACATGTCCATCTTTGTCTCCTTGTCGTCTCCATGAGCTGAATCAATGAAGATTGTTCCACACATCACAAGCGACCTCAACGCGTTTTGCAATTCGATTGTCAACCGTTTAGCGCCATAATATCGAGCGTACCCCCAATCTGTGTTGATGACGAGTAAGAAAGATAATGAAATAGCCAAAACGCGATGGGCGCTGATATCAAACGTCACCGAACACTGCGAGGAATCTGTAACGCTTGAACCGCAACTCGCAAGTTTCAACAGTTGAGCCCCCATGCCAAGGAGTGCAGCTGTAAATAATTGTCGTGATATGCTTGGAAGCGTCGTGTTTCGCCACTGGAAGCAATCCGTGATGAACCAATACCATTTCGTGCGCCGTTTAGCGTTGAACAAATCCACCGAATGCTCACTATCGTCTTCGTCGACTCTCGCACGCGCGTCACCGGAAAACGCATCGATTTCACGCGCGACACGACGTCCCATGACGTTTAGCGCGTGCGCGGGTAAAGACCACGTGAACGGATCCTCCAATGCCATGGCGATTTCGTTGACGCCGTAGAATAACCACGCCACCGTGGCGGAGACTAAAGGCGTCGTCCAATCGGTGAGTGTCGTCATCGCAAATGGCAATGAAAACACGAACGAACACAAGAGCACAGCTGTGATGTGCGAATATTCGCGCGGCGTGGGCGTGGTGACAATCAACATCGCTTGTCGATACGCGTCCAACGCGCTTTGCGAATGTCGATACGCCTCCATCGCCGCGCGCTCACTCAATAAACCTTGCAGTCGTAGCTGCTGAACATCATGCAGCACCTTCAAAGTAGCGGCTTCTGGCCTACTCTCCGAATACACTTTCCCATACAGTGTGCGCTCTTCAGCGCTCGTGATTGTAGGAACGCTCGGCGTACCAGAGGCGTCGCGTTCGAGAAGGATGCTGTCGTCGTTTGCGCCAATGCGCGCATCGCGAATACCTTGTCGTATGAACGCGTACAACACGCTCAACTCTCGTCGCACGTTTCGTTTATATTCGATCGCTTGTTCACTGTTCGCTATTGCAGCGTTTTCATTGCCGTACTCGACGTCGACGACGGCGAAGACGTTTCTCAACGCCTCCTTCACGTTCACCATGGCTTGTTTCCCATCATCAAATCTCGTAAACGCTTGCCTCGCACGAAACACGAGTAAAAATGACAACACCACAGACGTCACCAAATGCGCATCAATGGCAAATGCGTACTGACACTCGGTTGAATATCGTAAACTCTCGTCGCACGCCGTCACCTTTAACCACTGCGCTCCGGCGCCGACCGCGCCCGCGAGAACAATCTGCGGCGCCACGCGCCACGCGCACGTAAACCACATCGCCACATCGAACGCCCAATGTTCACGCGCATTCGTCCACAACACGCGCACGTGCCCATCCTCGCTCATCCTCGCTCCCATCCCTCGCGGCCCGGACGAGTCTCTTCGTCTCCCAATCGGTGCTCGATTGATTGATGAATGAATCAATCAATCAACCAACCTCTGCGCGGCGTCGACACCGCGATGGGGCAAG
>Ga0181595_10003672_pt1 | contig 14523 bp, 14 predicted proteins | sample 041ome_7_FD_145604 | JGI IMG/M metagenome (GOLD analysis project Ga0181595, IMG submission 145604) | Coastal salt marsh microbial communities from the Groves Creek Marsh, Skidaway Island, Georgia - 041401AS metaG (spades assembly) | ecosystem: Environmental > Aquatic > Marine > Intertidal zone...
AAGCTGGACTAGTATCACTGCTGGATTGCCACCGGCAGTTCCAGTGTTAACATGAACCGCCGTATGCGGAACCGCACGTACGGTGGTGTGAGAGGACGGCGGGAGTGATCCCGCCTCCTACTCGATTAAAGCGTCTTTATTTCGCCAGCGTTTCTGACAGATGCGGACGCATATCTTTAACCATCGCCTGCAGCACTTTCGGGCTGGCAGCAACGATATTACCACTCTTCATATGGTTATTGCCGCCGGCAAAGTCACAGACCATGCCACCGGCTTCACGCACAATCAGCTCGCCTGCGGCGATATCCCAAGGCTTTAAACCAATTTCCCAAAAGCCATCAAAGCGACCTGCTGCAACATAGGCTAAATCCAGTGCGGCCGAGCCGGTACGGCGCATATCAGCGCAATCGGCAAAGAAGCTGTTAAAGATTTTACTGTAGCTGTCTAAATGGTGTTTGGCTTTAAACGGAAAACCGGTGGCCAGGATAGTACCTTCCAAATCCGGTAAATTATTAACCCGGATGCGGGTACCATTTAACTGCGCGCCACGGCCACGTGAGGCAGTAAACAGCTCACCACGCAGCGGATCGAAGATCACTGCCTGGTCTAATTTACCCTGGTGTTTTAAGGCGATGGAGACCGCGAAATGCGGAATGCCTTTAATAAAGTTGGTGGTGCCATCCAGCGGATCAATAATCCATTGGAATTCGCTGTCATTATTACCGTAATCGCCATGCTCTTCGCCAACAATACCGTGGGTTGGGAAGGATTTCTTTAATACAGCCACGATAGCCTGTTCAGCTTCACGATCAACGTTGGTGACGAAGTCGTTAGTGCCTTTCTGTAGTTTCTGAACCATGTCCAGCTGGCCACAGGCCCGGGCGATAACATTACCTGCGCTGCGCGCAGCACGGATTGCGATGTTTAACATCGGATGCATAGCGATTACCTTATTTGTAAAGAGCTGTATAAAGAACAATCAAAAGAGCGGCGCGTATTGTAGCCGCTGGGCGGAAAAAGTAAAGCTTTGTGCAGTGAATTCGTGTTTGCTATGCTCGCTAGTAGCCGTCGGTCGCGGGAAAAGTCATGACAGAGTCTAAATACCCCCAACAAGCGCTGGCCGAGCCGGTTTGGCTTAGCGACTGGCAAGCCTCTTTGACCTGTCTGCAGCTGGCTGATGATGGCTCAGCCAGCTTACAGTGGTCGTTACCGGTCAGGTTTATGTCTTAATTGCCGCTATTGGCCATTGGCTGTGGTGCAGCAAGTTGCAGCGCTCTGACGTCCATGCCACTGGGGTGTTGGTAAACCCTTAAACCAAACTCCGGTAGAATTGCCAGTAGATGATCAAATATATCCGACTGAATATTCTCATAATTCACCCAAGCTGTGGTATTGGTAAAACAGTAAATTTCCAGTGGCAAGCCATCTGCGCCAGGTGCTAGTTGTCGCACCATACAGGTCATCTCCTGATGAATACCAGCGTGGTTTTTCAAATAGTGCAGAACATAGGCCCGAAAGGTACCGAGATTAGTAATACGGCGGGTATTCACTGGTTCTTTGCCCTGTTCCGCTAATGCTTTGTTCCACTCATCAATTTCATGTTGTTTATCTGCGAGGTAAGCCTGCAATAAACGAAAGCGGCCTAAACGTTGTGTTTGCTCAGCGTCCAAAAAACTGACACTTTGCTGATCCAACATCAGACTGCGTTTAATCCGCCGGCCACCAGATTCCTGCATCCCACGCCAGTTTTTAAAAGGGTCGCTCATAAAGCGGCGGGTTGGGATAGTGGTAATAGTGCGGTCAAAGTTCTGGATTTTTACCGTATGCAGTGCAATATCAATCACATCGCCGTCGGCATTAAGCTGCGGCATCTCAACCCAATCGCCAACCCGAATCACATCGTTAGATGAGATTTGTACACTGGCCACCAGCGACAGGATAGTATCCTGAAAAATCAGCATTAGTACCGCAGCCATAGCACCTAACCCTGATAACAAAATTAGCGGTGAGCGATCAAACAGTGCAGCAATGATCAGAATTAACGCTAACGCATAAATCAGAATTTTTACGACTTGAATATAACCCTTGATAGGCTTACTTTTCGCGTCAGGCCGTCGCTCGTACAGGCCGTTAACCATGCTCAGGAAACCACTTAACGCCAGCGCAATAGTCAGTACGATAAAGGCATTAGCGACATTAATCACCACAGTCAGCATGGTTTCAGGCAAACCTGGCACTAAGCTGATGCCGGTAGAAATCACCAAGGCAGGTACTACGTTTGCAAGGCGGGCCACAAAGGCCAGCTGCACTGCGGCGTCAGGCAGAGCCCGCTGGCCGAGGAGTCGGAAAATACCCTTGAGCAGGATTTGTTTGACGATAAAGTTGGCCAACCAGGCCACAATTAACAAAGCTGACAGTGCCAGCACTAATTGCAGGTGACTATCCTGCGTTACACTATCCAGTAGTGTTTGGGTTGAACTATCCAATTTCACCTCCTGTTTCGGCGATACGCATCGTATCTACAACGGTTCAGGACGACAGAAAAGATAAGATTAAATGCGTTACGCCGAAAAAATTAACCGAGCCGCGAGTATACCGGATCCCGGCCGTACGACCAAACCATGCTGCCGGGCTTAGTGCCGGCAGTACTATAGATGCATACTATCGTGCAGGTTTTCGCTCTGTTCTTTACCCTTACGCTCGTTACGTAAGTCGCGATATACAGCTGCACGCATAATCAACATAGCGCTGACCGGGGCGGTCAGTAGGATAAAGGCAGTGATTAACAATTCATGTACCACCGGCCGCTGTTCCAGGCCGGTGAAATACAACATAGAGGCAATTAAAAAACAGCCGGCGCCAAAGGTAATGGAAATCGCCGGGCCATGGATCCGCTGATAAAAGTTAGGTAGTCGGTATAAACCAAGGGCACCAATCAGAGTAATGATGCTGCCGGCCAACAGCAGGATCACAACAGGGATCCCCAGCCAAAGTGGCAGGGCCTCGGGTAATTGCATCATTCGATAATCTCCCCGCGCATCAAAAACTTCGCCAGCGCGATGGTCGAGACAAAGCCAGTTAAGGCAATCAACATCGCCAGCTCAAAGTACACCAAGTTGGCAAAGCTGATCCCCAACAGTAGGGTAAACAGCATCACCACCATCCAAAGCGTATCAAGCGCCAAAACCCGGTCCTGCGCGGTAGGGCCACGTAGTAAGCGCAAGGTGCACAGTAGCATGGCTATTAACATACAAAATTGCGCAAAATACAGGCTGTATTCAAATACAACGATCATGTGGCCTCCGCCTCAAAAATATCTAGCAAGGGCTGTTCATAGCGTTGCTTGATAGTAGTTACCCACCAGTTAGCGTCGTGTAAGTCAAACACATGCAGCGATAATTCGTGGGTCTCCGGTATAATCTCAACCCAGACTGTGCCTGGCGTCGAGTTAATCAGGCAAGATAACACTGCCAGTCCCGCCGGATTACGCAAATCCAGAGGTACCCGAATAAACTGCGAGTTAATTTGCTGGCGCTGGAACAGAATAATCCGGCTGACGTTAAAGCAGGACCGAATAATCTCCACCAGTGACCAGCTTAATAAACGGAATAACAACAGCGGTTTACGAATGCCGCTATGAACCGGCTGCAAAGGGGCAGTGTACAAAGGTACGACCAGTGCTAGCACGCTACCAAACAGAATATGCGCCACCGCAACACTTTGGTTTAACAGCAACCAAATTAGTAATAGCGTTAGAGACAAGATTGGGGATGGCAGAAATCTATTCATTAGCCCCCCGACTGATTGCTATGGTTTGCATGACTTGTTCAATGTAGCGGCTGGTTTGCAACAAATCATCGGCGACCCGTTCCAATAATGCACTCAGCGGGCCGGCTAAAATAGCCATACTGATACAGACCAGTAACAACAAGAGTATTGGGCTGGCCTCGCTGAATTTCAGGCGCGGACTTTGTGATGTGTGTGCAGTCCAGAAACTGCGTACGCCAAAACGCATCAAAGAGATGATAGCGCTAAGGCCGGCGATAAATAATAGCACCAGTAACGCCCAGTCACCTCTGCCCATCGGAGTTTGTAGCAGCTGATGTAAGATACTGAACTTTGCAATAAAACCGGATAACGGCGGTAAGCCGGCCATAATCAGAGCACAGGCAGCAAAAGCCAGCCCCAGAAATGCCATCGCAGCCGGAATCACCACACCGGCCGATTCCTCCTTTTCGCCATCGAGTGCAAAAAACTCCATACTTAATGCTAATACGCTGTCGGTTGGGGTGTAGATGCGCTCAATCAATTCGGTCAGTAACACGAAGGCCGCGACTGCCAATGTCGAACTAAGTAAATAAAATAGCATGGCACTTAGTGTCAGATCCTGACCTAAACCAATTAACGCCAGCAGGGTACCGGAGGAAATCACCGCACTGTAACTGGCAATCCGGCCCGGGTCCTGACTGGCCAATAAACCAATAGCGCCAAAGGCCAGAGTCAGTAAGCCACCATATAGCAGCATGGTATTACCAAAGCCAGCAGAGCTGCCGGCGGTATCACCAAACCACAGATAATTGAGGCGCAGTACCACATAAACCCCAATTTTGGTCAGTAATACCAGCATGGCGGTAACGGGTGGCGAAGCCGCTGAGTAGGTGGTAGGTAACCAAAAACCTAACGGCCACATTGCACTTTTGGTTAAAAAGGCCACTGCCAAAATTGCAGCGCCGGTATGCATCAGTTGCCGTTGTGCCGGCGCCAGTTCTGGTATTAATCGCGCCAGATCGGCAAAATTCAGGCTGCCGGCAGCGGCATACACCAAGGCAATGCCGAGCAGAAAAAACACCGATGCAATCAGATTCACCACGATATACTGCATGCCGGCCCGGATCCGGGTGATGTTATAACCATGCAGTAACAGGCCATACGAGGCTGCCAGCATGACTTCAAAGAAAACAAAGAGATTAAACAGGTCACCGGTTAATACCGCGCCATTAATCCCCATCAGCAGGAGCTGAAATAATGTATGAAAGTGTACGCCAAGCTTAGCCCAGCGACTGTAGGAAAACAGCAGCGCGCAATTGGCTAATAACGCAGCCAACACCAGGAACAGACTGGCCAGCCTGTCGCCAACCAGCACAATACCAAAGGGCGCTACCCAATTAGCCGCCAGATACACTAACAGATCGTCGCCGGTAGCCGGACCATCGGTCACGATTAACAGCCAGCAGGCCAGCACCAGCAACAGCAGTGTGCTAAGTTGATTTAATACATATTTCAGTTGGTGATGACGCTCATTGACCAGTACCAGTAACGCACCGGTCAGCAGAGGCAGCAAAATAGGCAGGACCAAAATTTCCGACAACATACTGGTCATTCGTCCGTTTCCTTCTCTTTACCGTCAACGTGGTCGGTGCCGGTTAACCCGCGTGAGCCCAATAGCACTACCAGATACAGCGCCGTGGTCGCAAAACCGATAACAATTGCTGTCAGTACCAGCGCTTGTGGTAACGGATCGGCATATAACGCCGGGTCCAGTGCTGTTTCGTCGAGAGTGAGCGGCGGTTTATTCACACTGATCCGACCGGTAATAAAAATAAACAGGTTTACCGCATAAGACAGCAATAACAAGCCCGTAATGACCTGAAAGCTACGGGGCCGAAGTACCAACCAGACGCCGGAAGCAAATAAAATACCAATCGCCAGTGCCAGAATGATTTCCATTAGCGATCCTCCTGTTGCAGGTTAGTGGCGTCGGGATTCGCTCCCGGAACCCGATGGCTACGTACCGATTGGTGAGCCAGAGCAGTCAGGATTAACATGGTGGTGCCTACGACGACGGCAAATACACCTAAATCAAAGATAAAGGCGCTGGGTAAATGCAGCTCTCCTAATACTGGCAAATAGATATGCGCGGTATGTGTTGTCAGGAACGGATGACCAAAGACCCAGGCTCCCAAGCCGGTAACCACTGCTAAGCCCAGGCCAACGCTAATCCAGCGGTGTGGCTGCATTTTCAAGCGAGCTTCAACCCAGGCGGTGCCAGCCAGTAAGTATTGAATAATTAATCCGACCGCAAAAATTAAGCCGGCGATAAAGCCGCCGCCGGGTAAGTTATGACCCCGCATAAAGAAGTACACCGATACCACGATAATAATCGGGAGTAGCAAACGTATGTATATGCCCGGAACCTGCAAATAGCCACTGCCGGCTTGTTCTGCCGGCGTCTGGATTGACGCTGGATCAATCGGGTTGGTTTGCTGCGGTGGCAGTTTAATACTTTCGGCTGCAGGCCGAAAACGGCGTAGCAGGGCATAGACAGTCAGTGCCACAATACTCAGCACCGTAATCTCACCCAGCGTATCAAAGCTGCGGAAGTCGACCAACAGCACATTAACCACGTTACTGCCGCCACCAAGTGGTAAGGAGTTTTCGATAAAGAACCGGCTTATCGTTTGATTTTCAGGCTGGATCAGGATCAGGTAACTGACTACGCTGAGAATTACCCCTGAGCTAATAGCGATCAACAGGTCGCGGCTGCGCCGTAGTTTATCGCGGGAGCTGGCAATCAACTGTAATTTTTTTGCCGAAATCCGTGCCGGCAACCAACGTAAGCCCAGCAGTAACAGGATGGTCGTTACCGTTTCGACCATCAGTTGCGTCAGTGCCAGATCCGGGGCCGACAGCCAGAGAAAGGTCAGGCTGGTGACGATACCGGTACCGCCCACCAGAATCAATGCTGCCAGCCGGTGATACTTTGCCTGCCAGGCCGCAGCAATAGCACAGGCGGTGCCAGCCAGCCAGAGTAAAGCAAAGGGCCAGTGAATGGGGGTATAGGTTAATTGCGCCGGAAAAGTCGGCATAAACCATAATAAGACTGCTCCCGCCGCCATCCCTGCCAGGATGAGCAGTAACAGCTGTGGCTGCAAGCGGCGTGAACTGAGAGAACGCTCCAGTCGGGCAGCACTGGCTGCTAGCCAGAGCATAGTGGTTTCGTAGCTTTCTTTGCCATTTAAACGGTGGAATAGCGGGACTTTATCTCGCTGGCGCAAATTACATTTTAATTGCAGCCAGCGATAGAAAACGATGCCACCAATAAAGGCGATAATGCTCATAGTGAGCGGCAGGTTAAAACCATGCCAGATCGCCAGGCTATATTCCGGTAGTCGCTCTGCTAACACCGAGGCTGCGGCCGCTTCCAGCAGAATGCCTATACTTAATTCTGGCAGGATGCCTACCACCAGACAACATAAGACCAATAACTCTACCGGGAAGCGCATCCAGCGAGGCGGCTCGTGCACCTCTTCGCCGCCGTCGGTCTGCAGTGGCCCAAAAAATACCTGAATAAAGCGTAACGAGTAAGCGACACCAAAGATACCCATCATGACGGCCGCGGCTGACATCCACCAGTTTGATGCTGAGCCAACCATTAACGCTTCAGCGAAAAACATTTCTTTTGATAAGAAGCCGTTTAACAACGGCACCCCGGCCATAGCGGCGCTGGCAACGATGGCCAGCGCAGCGGTATAAGGCAGAACCCGTCGTAAGCCCGATAATTTACGCATATCGCGGCTACCGGTTTCATGGTCGATAATTCCCACCGCCATAAAGAGTGAGGCTTTAAAGGTTGCATGATTCAGGGTATGGAAGATCGCCGCGACCATGGCCAGTGGTGTACCGATACCAAGCAAGCAGGTAATCAGACCAAGATGGCTGATCGTCGAATAGGCGAGTAACCCTTTTAAATCGTGCTGGAAAATCGCCAAAAAGGCACCAATCAGCATGGTACAAACCCCGGCAGTTCCAATAATCCAGGTCCATTCCGGGGTGCCGGCCAATACCGGCCATAACCGCATTAACAGGAACACCCCGGCTTTTACCATGGTTGCCGAATGCAGATAAGCTGACACCGGGGTAGGCGCGGCCATCGCGTGGGGTAACCAGAAATGGAAAGGGAATTGGGCACTCTTGGTCAGAGCGCCCAGCGCAATCAGGATCAGGATTGGCAGATACCAGTCATGGGCTTTAATCTGGTCGGCTTGCTGTAAGATCTGATCCAAATCATAGCTGCCAGCAACATGGCCTAACAGCAGTACACCAACCAGTAAACAGAGGCCACCAATCGAGGTCACCGTAAAGGCCATCCGCGCGCCGCGGCGGGCATCGGGTCGGTGATGCCAGTAACCTATGAGCAAGAATGAGGTCAGGCTGGTGAGCTCCCAGAACATCACCAGTTGAATCAAATTGCCGGAGAGCACCACACCTTGCATGGCGCCCATAAATGCCAGTAAAAAGGCAAAGAATCTGGGCACCGGATCTTTGGGTGACATATAGTAGCGGGCATACAGCACCACCAGCAGACAAATACCTTGGATCAGCACCGAAAATAGCCAGGCCAATCCATCCATCCGGAAAATCAAATTAAGGTCAAAAGCGCTTAGCCAGTTGAGTTGATAACGCAGGGCTGTACCCTCACTGATTACTGCATATTGTGATAGCGTGAGTAGCAAGCCACATAGCGCGATAATGGCTGCGAACCAGGCTTCACGATTTCGGGCATGTTGTGGCATACAGGCAGCGACAGCGGCACCGAGAAAAGGCAGTAAAATCAGAGAGAGTAGTAGCATCTGGCTCCTTAAAAATTAAAAATAAAAACTGCAGCTGGGCGATTAAACGACCACAGCACTGGCGATAACAAGGAGTGTAAACGCTGAAATTACCCGCAAAGGTCTTGCAACAGCGGGCTGACCGGGTAACCCTGTAGGTCAACACTTTATTTTGACGTTATTTTTTTGTCAAGTTGCGGTTTTATGACGCAGAGGATTTTGGTTTCGCATTACTTAATCAAAACAGCTCTGTAGCCCCGCTATGACTGTGTTACACTCATGCCATAATCTGCAGTGGAACAGACGTAGATGAGTGTAGATCAGGCCGTAACACCCATGATGCAAAAGCTCAATGCCCGCGTGCTCGGCAGTGGCAGCCAGACATTGGTAATGGCGCACGGTTTTGGTTGTGATCAGCGGATCTGGCAAAAACTTCTGCCGCAGCTGCAGTCTTTACCATTAAAGCTGGTGTTATTCGATTATGCCGGCTGTGGTGGCAGTCAGGTTGATGAAGACGCAATTGCGGATTACCCTGATTTACAGGCCTATGCCGATGACCTACTGGCTTTGCTGGCGGAACTGCAACTCAGTTCAGTGTTGTTACTGGCGCACTCTATTAGTAGTGCGATCGGTATGCTAGCGGCAATCCGCCAGCCGCAGCGCTTTAAGAAAATTCTGGCGATTACCCCTTCAGCCCGTTATCAGAATGCACCGGATTATTACGGCGGTTTTGACACGGCTGATATTGAGCAGTTATTACAGCTAATGGCACAAAACCAGTTTAGCTGGGCAGGCATCTTAGCGCCCAAGGTGTTGGATGAGCCCGAGAATTCAGTGGTAAGCCAGCAGTTGACGCAGAGTTTTTTAAGTAACAACCCGGCGTTTAGCCGCCATTTTGCCCGCTTAGTATTTTATGTCGACATCCGTGCAGCTTTACCACAAGTGCCGATACCAGTAACGATTTTTTATACTAAGGCCGATATGATAGTGCCGCAGCAAGCCATTGATTACCTGGTCGCCAAGCTACCACAAGCCAGAGCGGTATTGCTAAATGTCCGCGGCCATTATCCGCAGCTTTGTCAGCCGCAACGGTTAGCAGAGCAGATTAAACGGGAGCTCGGTTATGGTGTTGTTTGAACTGGATCAGCTACCTTGCGGTATCCTGACATTATCCGCGCGGCAGAAAATTCTGGCTATTAATCTGCCACTACGCAGTTGGCTTGGTTACTCTGAACAGTTTTTATTGCAGCAAGATATTTATCAGCTATTGCCGCCGGCCAGTCGGGTGCTGTTTTTGGCCCATGTGTTACCGGCGATTCAACACTACGGTAAGCTGAGCGGCTGCTATCTGACGCTGCGTAAGCAAAATGGCCATCAAATCGAAATGCTGGCCAGCGGTAAGGCCATTGCCCCGGAACATGGTGCGGCAGAGCCCACCTACCAGCTGGCATTGTTGCCGGTGCCAAAAAGCTAAACAGGCTGCCAAAATGGCAACCTGTTTTATTTCAGGTTTGACAATGTATTAATGGCGGAAATGCCGCACACCGGTAAATACCATCGCCATGCCGTGCTCGTCGGCGGCGGCAATCACTTCGGCATCGCGCATTGAGCCACCTGGCTGAATCACTGCGGTAATACCGGCAGCGGCAGCGGCATCAATACCATCGCGGAACGGGAAGAAGGCATCTGAAGCCATCACTGACCCTTTTACTTCCAGTTTCTCGTCTGCAGCTTTAATACCGGCAATTTTTGCGCTATAAACGCGGCTCATCTGGCCGGCGCCGACACCAATGGTCATGCTGTCTTTCACATAAACAATGGCATTGGATTTGACAAACTTCGCCACCTTCCAGCAGAACAGCAGATCTTTTAGCTCTTGCGCTGTCGGTTGCCGTTTGGTCACCACTTTCAGATCCGACTCACTGATGCGGTGTTGATCACGGTCTTGCAGTAAAATACCGCCATTCACCTGTTTTATATCCAGCGCCGGTGCAGCTGCACCAAATTCACCACAGACCAGTAAGCGGACATTCGGCTTGCTCGCCACTACGGCAACGGCTTCAGCGCTGGCGCTTGGGGCAATAATCACTTCGACAAACTGTCGGCTTACAATTTCTTGGGCGGTAGTTGCATCCAGCTCACGGTTAAAGGCAATAATGCCACCGAAAGCCGAGGTTGGATCCGTGCTGTAAGCGCGGTTATAGGCATCCAGAATGTGCTCGCCAATCGCCACACCACAAGGGTTAGCGTGTTTGACTATCACACAGGCCGGTTCGGCAAACTCTTTGACACACTCCAGCGCCGCATCGGTATCCGCGATATTATTGTAAGACAGTGCCTTACCCTGCAGCTGCGTCGCGGTCGAAACTGAGGCCTCAGTGGCGTTGGCATCAACATAGAAGGCGGCTTGCTGATGGCTGTTCTCGCCGTAACGTAAGTCCTGTTTCTTCACAAACTGGCTGTTAAAGGTGCGTGGGAAACGGCTGGCGGCTTCTTCGCTGCCATAAGCGGGTAACATGGCACCAAAGTAATTGGCAATCATGCCATCGTACTGTGCTGTATGTTCAAAGGCGCTGATCGCCAGGCTAAAACGGGTTTCTAAGGTGGTGGCGCCATTATTAGCGTTAAGCTCAGCCAGCACTTTCGGATAGTCACTGGCCTTGACGATAATGGTAACGTCCTGATGGTTTTTCGCTGCCGCACGCACCATAGTCGGGCCACCGATATCGATATTTTCTACCGCGTCGGCTAAGGTGCAGCCCGGCTTGGCTACGGTATTGGCAAAGGGATACAGGTTAACCACTACCAGATCAATAGGGCCAATATTATTGGCTGCCATTACCGCTTCGTCGGTGCCGCGGCGCGCCAGAATACCGCCGTGAATTTTCGGGTGCAGGGTCTTTACCCGGCCATCCATAATTTCCGGATGACCGGTGTAGTCTGATACTTCAATCACGGCGATACCTTGCTCGGCCAACAGTTTGGCGGTACCACCGGTAGACAGGATCTCAACATGCATTGCGGCCAGGGCTTTGGCAAATTCTACAATACCGGTTTTATCAGATACGCTTAATAAAGCGCGGCGCACAGGGCGAAGTGTATTCATCAGCGGGTTCTCTTTGTCACGGTTGTCGTCACGGTTGTCACAGAAACGAATGCTTGCTATTGCTTGCTTCAGGCTGGCTGCAGCTGCCAGCCTGCTATTTTGTCACTCAAGTTTAGCCAATAAAAAAGCACCCGAAGGTGCTTTTAGCGGGGCCGACCCCGCCTGGCATTATGACATGCCGTATTGTTTTAACTTTTTGCGCAGCGTGCCGCGGTTGATACCCATCAGGTTAGCGGCACGGGTTTGGTTGCCGCGGGTATACTTCATTACTTCTTCCAGTAATGGCCGCTCTAATTCAGATAATACCAGCTCGTACAGATCGTTAACGTCCTGGCCGTTTAGCTGTTGCAGGTAGTTGGCAACAGCTTTTTGGACGGCACTGGATAAGGCCTGTGGCTTTTCCTGAGACTGAACGTGGGCGTTAGTGATAAATGGCGAAGTAACGTTCGAATTAAACATTGCTTTTCTCTTTTACGTTAGGTTGCTGCTAGTTTATGAAAATAGCTATTTAAGGCATCCAGCTGCACATTGGCATGCTCAATACCGTTGAATTCACTACGAAATAACCCATCCGGATCATGCTCTGCCAGGTACCAGCCCACATGTTTGCGGGCGATACGGGCACCGGCATAGTCACCATATAACTGGTGCAAGCCCTGCACATGTTCCAGCATGATTTGCTGCACTTCGCTAACCGAAGGCGCAGCCAGTTTCTCCCCTGTTGCCAGATAGTGCACCACTTCCCGGAAAATCCATGGCCGACCCTGGGCCGCGCGACCAATCATAATGGCGTCGGCGCCGGTGTAGTCGAGCACGAATTGCGCTTTTTCCGGTGAGGTTATATCACCATTGGCGATGACCGGTATCTTCACCTGCTGCTTAATCGCAGCGATAGTATCGTACTCGGCTTCTCCTTTATACATACAGGCTTTGGTGCGGCCATGCACCGCCAGTGCCTGAATGCCGTTATCCTCGGCAATGCGGGCGATTTGCACGCCATTGCGATGTTCCGGGTCCCAGCCAGTGCGGATCTTCAGTGTTACCGGTACCTTAACGGCCTGTACCACTGCCCGCACAATTTGCTCTACCAGCTCCGGGTATTGCAACAGGGCTGAGCCTGCCAGCTTTTTATTCACCTTTTTCGCCGGGCAACCCATATTAATGTCGATAATATCGGCGCCGATGTCGACGTTATACTGCGCGGCGGCAGCCATTTGTTCCGGATCGCTGCCGGCAATTTGCACTGAGCGAATGCCAGACTCCTGGCGATGGCCCATCCGATTTTGTGACTTTTCGCTTTGCCAGACCTGCGGATTGCTCGACAGCATCTCTGACACAGCTAAAGCCGCACCAAAACGGCGGCAGAGTTCACGAAAAGTGTGATCGGTTACCCCAGCCATCGGAGCGCAGATCACCTGATTCGCTAACTGATATGGACCTATGCGCACCACTGATTCCAAGGCTCTGTCCTCAAGGGGCGCTAAGTTTACGGATTTTTATCACTAAAGCAAAGGCTGTTTTTTAAACAATTTTTGCTTTTTTTTGCCGTTTCAGGGATTGACATTCCCTAAAAGGCTGAAAATAAGTGTTTTCCGAAAAACCGACCCGCGAATTTACTGCATGTCATTAAAAGATAATTTAACTGTTGCTGTTTTTTGCAACAGTAGCCAGCAAAACATAATCAGCTGAATTGCACCTGAATCAGGCGATTTTTCGTGCGCTTAAGCGCACCCATTCTTCCTGTACCGCGATAGGGTCAAACTCAAATTCGTTGGCATAGGCCGCCATCACGCTTTGCGCCTGACTCTCCAGAATACCGGATAACGCCAGTAAACCGCCCGGCTTAACATAGGCGCTGATAACGGCAGAGAGTTCCGCCAACGGGCCGGCCAGGATATTGGCCACCACCACATCGGCCTGTAAGCTCGGTTGGTCTTTGGGTAAATACAGCTCAATTTGCCCGGCTACGCCATTGCGCTCGGCGTTGGCTTTAGAGGCCATAATCGCCTGCGGGTCAATATCGATACCGACTACCCGGCTGGCGCCGAGTTTCAGCGCGGCAATGCCGAGAATGCCGGAGCCGCAGCCAAAATCGACCACGGTTTGTGCCGGTTCGATATACTGATCCAGCCATTGCATACAAAGTGCGGTGGTAGGGTGGGTACCGGTACCAAAGGCCAGGCCCGGATCCAGCAGCACGTTAACGGCAGTCGGGTCCGGAATATCGCGCCAGCTGGGGCAAACCCATAAGCGCTTACCAAATTTAATCGGGTGGAAGTTATCCATCCACTCGCGTTCCCAGTCTTTATCTTCCAGCTGTTCCAGCTTATAGCTGAGACCTTCTTTAAACAGCGCCGTGCTTTCCAACTGCTTCAGCACTTTTTGCATCGGGTGTTCGGCATCAAATAAGCCCATTACCACGGTATTTTCCCAGTACAGGATTTCCCCCGGCAGCGGCTCATAAATTGGCGTATCTTTGGCATCAAGAAAGGTTACAGCCTGGGCGCCCCAGCTCATCAGCATATCGCTGACCTGCTCGGCTTTTTTCTCAGTGGTGGTGACCCGCAGTTGGATCCAGGGCATGATAAAACCTCAGCTCGCCAATAAAGGGGCGATATTGTATACCCAAACGCCGGATTTTGCTCGTACTTTGGGGTCAGGTCTTGCTTTTTGCTGAACAAGCAAAAAGCAATGTATGACTCGCCTCTAGGTTGCAAGCACTGATAACAAATAAGTCTGCGTCAATGTATCCGGAGTCTATTAGCACTTTCTTAGTGTGCACGCCCGCTATGTTGTTCGCCCATCATC
>Ga0181595_10003674_pt1 | contig 14516 bp, 15 predicted proteins | sample 041ome_7_FD_145604 | JGI IMG/M metagenome (GOLD analysis project Ga0181595, IMG submission 145604) | Coastal salt marsh microbial communities from the Groves Creek Marsh, Skidaway Island, Georgia - 041401AS metaG (spades assembly) | ecosystem: Environmental > Aquatic > Marine > Intertidal zone...
TTGCCGTTCAGCTAACACTTCCCCTTGCCGGGTGTGTAGAGGACTTTCACCTCCGAGTCACCTGCTAACCACCACAGTCAGCAGATAGCGCCGGTCAAGGCGCTGCGCGCCATGCCCGGCGCACGTAGAAAAAAGCCCCGGCAGGCGGGGCTTGAACAGTTACGTTATCGCAAAATGTTTATTCACGCGGTTTGCGTGGAGCCCGTGGCGCTGCACCCGGACGCGGGCCGGGGCCGGAACGGCGTTCACCAGCCGGTGCAGCACCAGTATCGACGGTAATATTCAGCTTTTGCTTACGCACATACACCTTTTTCAGATGCTGGAAAATCTCATTCGGGATATTCGCCGGCAGCTCAACGGTACTGAAATGGTCGAACAATTTGATGTTACCGATAAACTGGCTATCAATATTGGCTTCGTTGGCGATAGCACCCACGATGTCACCGGCACGAACGCCATGCTCTTTACCCACTTCAATGCGGTAAGTATTGTAATCGCCCTGCAGCTCGCGACGCTGACGCGGACCGCGCTCTGGCCGGTCACCGGACGGACGGTCGCCAAAGCTACGCTCCGGACGATCACGACGATCGCCTGGACGGTCGTTACGCTCAGCACGGGCGTGCGGCTGGCGCAATTCAGGAAATTTGTTCGCCACATTCAGCGGCTGATCTTTCTGCGCCAGATATAACAGTGCCGCAGCTAATTCAGCGTCTGAGGTTTCCAGCTTATCGCGCCAATCATTAATCAGATCGGTAAAGAAACTCAGGTTTTGGGTTTCGATCGTTTGGGCTAACTGGGCGCGGAAGCTCTCAATACGTTTTTGCTCAATCACCTGACCAGTTGGCAGGCTCATTTGCTCGATCGGCTGCTTGGTCGCATATTCAATAGTACGCAGTAAACGACGCTCGCGTGGCGATACAAACAAAATCGCCTTACCTTCACGGCCAGCACGACCGGTACGGCCGATACGGTGTACATAGGCTTCGCTGTCATAAGGAATATCGTAGTTCACTACCAGGCTGATCCGTTCCACATCCAGACCGCGGGCCGCCACGTCAGTAGCGACAATAATATCCAGCTGGCCGGCTTTCATACGACGGATGGTTTGCTCACGGTGAGCCTGATTCATATCACCATTTAAACAGGCTACCGCATAACCGCGGGCACCCAGTTTCTCAGCAATTTCTTCGGTAGCACTTTTGGTACGCACAAAGACGATACTGGCATCATACTCTTCGCCTTCCAGTACCCGGGTTAACGCATCCAGTTTTTGGTTGGCATCCAGCATCACAAAACGCTGTTCAATCCGCTCCACTGTGCTGGTTTTCGAGGCGATCTTAATTTCTTCGGCATTGGTTAGATGCTTCTGAGCAATAGCACGGATCGGGGCAGGCATTGTCGCAGAGAACATCGCCACCTGACGACCGGCAGGCGTCGCATCCATAATGGTTTGCACATCATCGATAAAGCCCATCCGCAACATCTCATCGGCTTCATCAAGCACGATGGCACGGAGCTTATCCAGCTTCAGGGTGCCGCGATCCAGGTGATCCAGGATCCGGCCCGGTGTACCGACAATAACTTGTGAACCGCGTTTCAGCGATTTCAACTGATTGGTATAGCTCTGGCCACCGTATAACGGCAACACATGAAAAGCTGGCATATAACGGGCATAAGCCTGAAAGGCTTCGGCGACCTGGATCGCCAGCTCGCGGGTTGGCGCCAGTACCAGAATTTGTGGATCATTCTGCGCCGGATCTAACCGGGCTAATAATGGCAGGGCAAAGGCGGCGGTTTTACCGGTACCGGTTTGCGCCTGGCCAAGGACATCCTCGCCAGCTAATAATTTGGGGATGGCAGCCGCCTGAATTGGCGATGCGGTTTCATATCCAAGTTCGGTGACAGCACGTACCAGGGGCTCCGGCAGCATTAGCTGGGAAAATGACATAGAGTCAGACATACTTTGTTTTAACCTCAATAACACGCAGGCTCAGTGGTCGTGCAATTGTCGTTTCTACTATGCCTGCAATGCAGTAAAAACGCGAAATCGAATAAACAGCGCTAGCGTTATTCAATTTTATTCCAGTAGTATAGCCAATCATTTCACTGGCAAGAGGCACAAATGATCGAAATCCTCGTCGGCAGCCAAATGGGCGCAGCGGAATATGTGGCAGAACAAGTTGCTGAAACACTGGTACAAGCGGGCTATGACGTTACAACGCATCTGAAACCCGAACTCAATCAGCTAAACCAGCATGCTATCTGGTTAGTGATTACATCCACCTATGGCGCAGGAGATCTGCCTGATAATATTCAACCCTTTGCGGATCAATTAGCACAAGATCAGTGCGATCTTACCACACTTTCTTATGCAGTGATCACTTTAGGTGATTCCAGTTACGATACTTTTTGTCTGGCAGGGGCGAAAATCGCCGCTTTACTGGCTGCAAAAGGCGCTCGCTGCTTATTACCCGGGCTAAATATCGATGCTCAGGATCCAGAATTACCAGAAGATCAAGCGCTCGCCTGGTTACCACAACTTATCAACAGTTTATCCAGCATCCGCCAGGATTAAGCCTGATCAAGTGCCAAGCAATGGATCCGGCAAAGGCAGTCAAATACTGGCGTTGCCGATCTTATGATCCTCTTATCCTCACTTTACCCACAGTTAATGATCTTAACTTAACGCAATGTTGATAACTTAGCATTTTACCAAGGTATAAGCTGTATTTATCCAATTTATAAGTTTATTAAACCCATCAACTGTGGATAAAACAGGATCTTACCCACCTGTTAGATCAGGTTAGATCCAAGCTTGATCACAGGATCTGATCCTATTTAAGCTTATGATCCTTTGAAAGAAAATAGCCTTATCCACCAGAAAACCCTTGCTTAATAAGAGTAATAACAGAAAAGATCTAAAAAGATCCTTTATATATTAAGGCGGATCCAGATCTGGTTTTAGCCATTTCCCTCTCCACCGGATCAAGCTACAATATGTGCCCTGTTTTTTATTGGTAACAGATCGAGGCAACAATGCTGTATCAGGAAACTTTTGATGTGATCGTCGTCGGTGGTGGCCATGCCGGTACTGAGGCCGCATTAGCTGCAGCACGCACCGGTTTGTCTACTTTATTGCTGACCCATAATATTGAAACTCTGGGTCAAATGTCGTGTAACCCGGCCATTGGTGGTATTGGTAAAGGCCATCTGGTAAAAGAGATTGATGCCTTAGGTGGCGCTATGGCGATTGCTGCTGATAAAGGCGGGATCCAATTCCGTACCCTGAACAGTTCAAAAGGCCCGGCAGTAAGAGCTACACGCGCCCAGGCCGATCGCCAGTTATACCGCACCGCAATTCGTCAAATACTGGAAAATCAACCAAACCTGAAGATCTTTCAACAGGCCTGTGACGATCTGATTGTTGAACAGGATCAGGTAACAGGCGTCGTTACCCAGATGGGATTACGCTTTAAAGCCAAAGCTGTGGTATTAACAGTAGGAACCTTCCTTGGTGGCCAGATCCATATAGGTTTAGAGCAATTTGCCGGTGGCCGTGCCGGCGATCCACCCTCTATAGCTTTGGCCAGACGTTTACGGGAACTGCCATTTCGGGTAGATCGCCTGAAAACCGGCACGCCACCACGCATTGATGCCCGCTCCGTCGATTTTTCGGTGATGCAAGCTCAGCCTGGTGATACCCCTACTCCGGTATTCTCATTTTTAGGCAAGCAAAGCGATCATCCGACACAGATCCCGTGTTTTATCACCTACACCAACGAACAAACACACCAGGTGATCCGGGACAATCTGGATCGTTCACCGATGTATACCGGTGTCATTGAAGGCATAGGGCCACGTTATTGCCCATCTATTGAAGACAAGGTCATGCGTTTTGCCGATAAAGATAAACATCAGATCTTTATCGAGCCAGAAGGCCTGACCACACACGAGCTTTATCCCAACGGTATTTCCACCAGCTTGCCTTTTGATGTGCAGCTGTCGATCGTGCGTTCAATCAAAGGTATGGAAAACGCCTATATCACCCGGCCAGGCTATGCCATTGAGTATGATTTCTTTGATCCACGCGATCTGAAAGCGACGCTGGAAACTAAATTTATTAAAGGCTTGTTCTTTGCCGGTCAGATCAACGGTACAACCGGTTATGAAGAAGCAGGTGCTCAGGGCTTATTAGCCGGACTTAACGCTGCGCTTTACGCTAAAGAGCAGGATGGCTGGTCGCCAAGCCGCGATCAAGCCTATCTTGGTGTACTGGTTGATGATCTGACCACACTAGGCACTAAAGAACCTTACCGGATGTTTACCAGCCGTGCTGAGTACCGGTTGATGTTACGTGAAGATAATGCTGATGCCCGCTTAACTGCCAAGGGCCGCGAACTGGGCTTGGTTGATGATATCCGCTGGGCAGCCTTTAACCAGAAAATGGAACAAATAGAACTGGAACGGCAACGTTTACGCCAGAGCTGGGTCCATCCACAACATTCGGCACTGGCAGCAGTTAATACGCTGCTTAAAACCCCATTGACCCGCGAAGCCAGTTTGGAAGAGCTGATCCGTCGGCCGGAAGTCACTTATCAGCAGCTGCTGACCATTGATAGCTTAGGCCCGGCACTGGCGGATCCGGTAGCGGCAGAGCAGGTTGAGATCCAGATCAAATACGAAGGTTATATCAACCGGCAACAGGATGAGATCGCCAAACAACAGCGTAACGAAGAAACCCGCTTACCGGCTAAGTTTGATTATAGTCAGGTTAAAGGCCTGTCAAATGAAGTGGTTACCAAGTTAAATCAAACTCAGCCGGAAACAGTAGGCCAGGCATCCCGGATCTCGGGTATTACCCCGGCAGCGATTTCATTATTACTGGTTTATCTGAAGAAGCAGGGTTTACTGCGTAAAACCGCTTAAGCGGAATTAAGGATCTATGGCTGAGTTGTTAACTACCCTGCGTAAGCTGGTCGCGCAAACAGATTTATATTTATCAGAATCGCAACTGGCGCAATGTGTACAGTACGTTGCGTTATTGGATAAATGGAATAGTGCTTATAATCTGACTTCAATTCGCGATCCACAAGAAATGCTGATTAAGCATGTGTTAGATAGCCTGGTGGTCGCACCTTACCTTACCGGACAGCGTTTTATTGATGTCGGCACCGGGCCGGGTTTACCCGGCGTTTTGTTAGCCATTTATTATCCGGATAAAGATTTTACCCTGCTTGATAGTCTGGGCAAACGGATCCGCTTTTTAAATCAGGTAAAAATGCAGCTCAAGCTGCAAAATATTACGCCAATCCAAAGCCGGGTTGAGGATCATCAGCCGGTGCTGGGTTATGACGGGGTGATCAGTCGGGCTTTTGCCTCGCTAAATGATATGCTGAGCTGGTGTAAACACTTACCCGCGCCGAATGGGCGCTTTTTCGCCATGAAAGGCGCTGCCGTGCAAGAAGAAATTGCAGCTTTGCCGGATTTTGTTAAAGTAGTCGCCATCCATAATTTGCAGGTACCACAACTGGATGCACAGCGTCATCTGGTGGTACTAAGTAAATCCGAATAGGTTACGTCTGATCAGCACGAGGGACACCGTGGGCAAAGTCATCGCAATAGCAAACCAGAAGGGTGGAGTAGGTAAAACTACGACGGCGGTGAATCTGGCTGCCTCCATGGCTGCAACCAAACGCAAAGTGCTGTTAATCGATCTGGATCCACAGGGCAACGCGACTATGGGCAGTGGCGTCGACAAATATGAACTTGCTGCCACCGCTTATGAATTATTAGTCGATGAAAAACCGCTGGCTGAAGTGGTCGTCAAAGACACCTCTGGTGGTTACCACCTGGTGGGCGCGAACTCTGATGTGACCGCGGCTGAAGTCCGTTTAATGGACGTATTTGCCCGCGAGCTGCGTTTGCGCAATGCTCTGAAAGCTTACAAAAACAGTTACGACTTTATTTTTATCGATTGCCCGCCGTCGCTCAACATGCTTACGGTCAATGCCATGTCGGCGGCAGACAGTGTGCTGGTACCGATGCAATGCGAATATTTTGCCCTGGAAGGCTTAACCGCCTTGGTTGATACCATCAATAAACTGGCTTCAGTTGTTAATCCCGAGCTAAAAATCGAGGGTATTCTGCGTACTATGTACGATCCACGCAACCGGCTGGCGAATGACGTCTCCGAGCAGTTAAAGCAGCATTTTGGTGATAAAGTCTACCGCGCGGTGATCCCACGCAATGTTCGTTTAGCTGAGGCGCCAAGTTTCGGTGCCCCGGTGATGTATTACGATAAAAGCTCCACTGGCGCCAAAGCTTATCTGGCGTTAGCCGGTGAAATCTTGCGCCGCTCTGAAAAGAAAAAGCCGGTTACCGGTGCCGTCGCCCAGTAATCGCATATAAGGATAATAGAATCGCATGTCTTTGAAAAAACGTGGTTTAGGTCGTGGGCTCGATGCGTTATTAACGGCAGGTAAACCTGCCCCGGTCGCTACAGCGAAAGAGCGTTCTGAATTACAGCTGATCCCGGTTGAGTTTTTACAACCCGGCAAATATCAGCCACGTAAAGATATGTCGCAGGATGCACTGGAAGATCTGGCCAGTTCGATCAAAGCCCAGGGTGTGATTCAACCGATCGTGGTGCGGCCCCTGGCTGAAAATCGCTATGAAATTATTGCCGGTGAACGCCGCTGGCGCGCTTCGCAGCTGGCGCAACTGGCTGAAGTCCCGTGTCTGATCAAAGATGTGCCTGATGAGGCCGCGGTTGCTATTGCACTAATTGAAAATATCCAGCGCGAAGATCTGAACGCTATGGAAGAAGCGGTAGCACTGCAGCGGCTATTAACCGAATTTGAATTGACGCATCAGCAAGTTGCCGACGCGGTAGGGAAATCCCGCGCTGCAGTGAGTAACCTGCTGCGGTTAAATCAGCTGAATGATGATGTCAAACTACTACTGGAACATGGCGATATCGAAATGGGTCATGCCCGGGCACTGCTGGCACTGGATGGTGATGCGCAATCGGATGCTGCCAGACTGGTAGCCGCCAAGCAGCTGACGGTGCGTGATACCGAAAATCTGGTAAGACGTATTTTGGAGCCGTTACCGGAAAAAGCGCCGCGCGAAAAAGATCCGGATGTACTGGCTCTGGAACATCGACTAAGTGAGCGTTTTGCGGCGCCGGTGCTGATCGATTACAACAAAAAAGGTAAAGGCAATCTGGTTATCAGCTATAGCAGCCTGGCTGAATTAGACGGTATTTTAAACAAACTTGGTCATCAGTCGGATGAATAGCCGGTATTTTTAACCAAGATTGCGACAAGACCTTGGTCTATGCCGCTTTTAGTTGCAAATCAGGGGTAAATAAGTATACTTTCGCAAGTTTTTTGTTACCCCGGTTCGGGCTGTTACAAGGGGTATTTCAGTGGCTGAATTAAACAGTGGACAGACGCGCAAAAGCGCTTATCTTCTGGTGTTATTTCAGGCGCTGGTGGCGCTGGTGATAGCGCTGATATTTTTCGCCACGCTTGATGTGGCTGCAGCTAAATCTGCTTTTAAAGGCGGTTTGGTTGCCGTAGTAGCGAATTTTGTATTCGCTTTTTTTGCATTTCGACATAGCGGTGCAGAAAAAGCAGAACTGATCGCGGCATCGATGTTACGTGGTCAGTCATTTAAAGTATTGTTAACAGTAATCTTGTGTGCAGCAGTTTTTCAACAAGAGCAAACCGTGGCAGGGCCTTTTTTAACCGGTTTTTTGCTTACTCTGCTGACACAATGGACAGCACCTTTTTTCTTTAAACATTAACATTGGGATGAAACATGGCTGCAGGTGAAGAGTTAACGCTATCCAGCCATATTCAGCACCACCTTACTAACGCAAAAATGTGTACCGTTGACGGTAGCCTGGCATTTAATAAAGCGTGTAGTGAGGCCGGGTTCTGGACATGGCATATTGATACGCTCGCTTGGTCTATTGGCTTAGGCCTTTTATTTTTAATGCTGTTCCGCAGTGCGGCGAAAAAAGCCTCAACTGGCGTTCCGGGTAAATTTCAGTGCTTTATTGAAATGATCATCGAGTTCGTTGCGGCAAACGTTAAAGACACCTACCACGGCAAGAGCAAACTGATTGCACCATTGGCGCTGACCATCTTCGTCTGGGTTTTCCTGATGAACCTGATGGATCTGGTGCCGGTAGACTTCATGCCAGCCTTCGCCGGTTGGGTGGGCGCGACCTTCTTTGGTATGGATTCGCATGATGTTTACATGAAAATCGTACCAACTACTGATATCAATATGACCGCAGCATTAGCAATTGGCGTATTTTTGCTGATGATTGGTTATTCCATCCGCATTAAAGGTGTATTGGGCTTTGTGAAAGAACTGACACTGCACCCATTCAGCACCAAAATCGTACCGCTGCAAATTGTACTGATCCCGTTCAACCTGTTACTGGAGCTGATTGCTCTGGTTGCCAAGCCATTCTCGCTGGCACTGCGGTTATTCGGTAACCTGTATGCCGGTGAAATGATCTTTATCCTGATCGGTGCTATTGGCTTACTGCAGTTACCTCTGCACTTTGTCTGGGCGGTATTCCACATCCTGGTAATTGTATTGCAGGCCTTTGTGTTTATGATGCTGACCATTGTTTACCTGAGCATGGCCAGTTCGGACAATCACTAATTTTTTTTAAACTTTAACTTTACTTTAAATATCGGAGAGAAAAATGGAACTAGTATTAGGCCTTAAGTTAATCGCAGTAGCACTGTTAATCGGTTTTGGTGCTATCGGTACTGCACTGGGTTTCGGTAACATGGGTGGTAAATTCTTAGAAGCCTGTGCCCGTCAACCAGAACTGGCCCCGTCACTGCAAGTTAAAATGTTCATCCTTGCTGGTCTGATCGACGCCGTAGCTATGATCGGTGTTGGTATCGCCATGTACATGTTGTTCGCAATGTAATTAAAGGTTTTTAAACGTCGAACAACTAATTAAGGAGGAGCGGACGTGAACTTAAACGCCACTCTTATCGGTGAATTAATCGCTTTTATCGTCTTCGTACTGTTCTGTATGAAGTTCGTCTGGCCACCGCTGAGTAATGCAATCGAAGCGCGCCAGAAGAAAATCGCAGACGGTCTGGCGGCTACTGATCGGGCTGAAAAAGATCTTGCCTTAGCGCAGGACAAAGCCAAAGACCAGTTAAAAGATGCCAAGGCACAAGCAGCCGAAATCATCGAACAAGCGAAAAAGCGTGAAGCGAAAATGCTGGACGAAGCTGTCGCTAAAGCCAATGCCGAACGCGAAAGTATTCTGGCCCAGGCAAAAGCGGAAGTGGAAGCTGAACGCAACCGTTTACGTGAAGATTTACGCAAGCAGGTAGCAGCCTTAGCGGTAGCCGGTGCAGAGAAAATTCTGCAGCGCTCTATCGATGAAGCGGCTCACGCTGACATTCTGGAAAAACTGGTTCAAGAACTGTAACGAGGATGAGCTATGTCTGATTTGACGAATATTGCTCGTCCGTACGCAAAGGCGGCCTTTGACTATGCTGTAGAGCAGAATGCACTGGACGCCTGGCTGCAGATGCTGGTTTTTGCTGCTGAAGTAGCAAAAGACGCTCAGGTGCAAGCCTACTTGCGTACTCATGGCACTGCTGACAAGCAGGCCGACCTGTTTATCCAGGTATGTGGTGAGCAACTCAATGAGCAGGGCCGCAACTTTGTTAAAGTCATGGCCGAAAATCACCGCTTGTTGGCGTTGCCTGAAGTATTAGCTGCCTTTGTTGCACACAAAGCCGCGTATGAGAAAGAAATTACTGTTGAAGTAACCTCTGCTACTGCGCTGACAACTGCACAACAAGACAAGCTGATAGCTGCATTATCGCAACGTTTGGCACGCAAGGTTAAATTGAACTGTAGCGTTAACCCGGAAGTCGTCGGCGGTATGCTGATTAAAGCCGGCGACATGGTTATAGATGGCTCGGTCCGCGGTAAGCTGGACCGTTTAGCAACTGCGCTGCAGTCTTAATGGGGAACAGAGAATGCAACTGAATTCCACAGAAATATCAGAACTGATCAAAAGTCGTATTGCTCAGTTCGACGTGGTCAGTGAAGCTCGTAACGAAGGTACTATCGTTCAGGTAACTGACGGTATTATTCGTATCAATGGCCTTGCTGACTGTATGCAAGGTGAGATGATTGAGCTTCCTGGCAGCCGTTATGCTATCGCACTGAACTTAGAGCGTAACTCAGTGGGTGCTGTAGTAATGGGTCCGTATGCGGACCTGACGGAAGGTACTAAAGTAAAAAGCACTGGCCGGATCTTAGAAGTTCCGGTTGGCCCAGGTCTGTTAGGCCGTGTGGTAAATACCTTAGGTATGCCAATTGATGGTAAAGGCCCAATCGATGCTGTCGGCTATGAGCCGGTAGAAAAGATTGCTCCTGGTGTTATTGACCGTCAATCAGTAGACCAGCCAATGCAAACTGGCTACAAGTCAGTTGATGCGATGATTCCAATCGGACGTGGTCAACGTGAATTGTTGATCGGTGACCGTCAGACCGGTAAAACGGCGCTGGCGATCGATGCCATCATCAATCAGAAAGGCACAGGCGTTAAGTGTGTGTATGTTGCTGTAGGTCAAAAAGCCTCTACTATCGCTAACGTCGTACGCAAGCTGGAAGAGCACGGCGCACTGGGCCACACTATCGTGGTGGTGGCTTCTGCTTCTGAAGCTGCGGCGCTGCAGTTCCTGGCACCATACTCTGGTTGTACCATGGGCGAATACTTCCGCGATAACGGTGAAGATGCGCTGATCGTATATGATGACCTGTCAAAGCAAGCTGTGGCATATCGTCAGATCTCGTTACTGTTACGTCGTCCACCAGGCCGTGAAGCTTACCCAGGTGACGTATTCTATTTACACTCTCGTCTGCTGGAGCGTGCATCACGCGTTAATGCTGACTACGTCGAGCGTTACACCAAGGGTGCCGTAACAGGTAAAACCGGTTCTTTAACCGCGCTGCCAATTATCGAAACTCAGGCGGGTGACGTTTCTGCATTCGTACCAACCAACGTAATCTCGATTACAGATGGTCAGATCTTCTTAGAAACTGACTTATTCAACGCCGGTATCCGCCCTGCGGTGAACGCCGGTATTTCGGTATCACGGGTAGGTGGTGCAGCCCAAACTAAGATCATCAAAAAGCTGGGTGGCGGTATCCGTCTGGCCCTGGCTCAGTACTCAGAACTGGCAGCGTTCGCGCAGTTTGCTTCTGACCTGGACGATGCAACCCGTGCTCAGTTAGAGCATGGTCAGAAGGTTACTGAGCTGATGAAACAGCTGCAGTATAGCCCGATGTCAGTTGCTGAGATGGGTGTGTCTATTTTCGCTATCGAAAAAGGCTTTATGAAAGATGTAGACGTGGCTAAAGTCCTGGACTTTGAAGCTGGCCTGATCGCTTTCATGAAAGCTGAGCACGCTGAGCTGATGGCTGAGATCGACAAAACCGGTAACTACAACGACCAAATCGAGTCTACGTTTAAAGCTGCTATTGAGAAATTCAAGGCAACGCAGACCTGGTAAGCAATGTGGGTGGCTTGTGCCACCCCATTCGTTGAATAAATCGGAGATACAGTCATGGCCGGTGGTAAAGAGATAAAAAGTAAGATCGGGAGTATTAACAATACTCGCAAGATCACCAGTGCTATGGAAAAAGTTGCGGTCAGTAAAATGCGCAAAGCGCAGGACCGCGTGGCTGCAACTCGCCCATACGCTGAAGGTATGCGCAAAGTGATCGGTAACGTGGCGCAAGGCACGCTGGAATACCGCCATCCGTATTTAGCGGAGCGGGAAATCAAGCGCGTTGGCTATATCGTCATCTCAACCGACCGCGGTCTTTGCGGTGGCCTGAACACCAATGAATTCAAAAAAGTCGCTGCAGAGCTAAAAGGCTGGAAAGATAAAAATGTAGACGCTCAGTTTGCCGTGATCGGTAACAAAGCCACTGCATTCTTTAAGCGTTTTGGCGGTAAAGTGGTTGCTGCGCAACCGGGTTCAGGTGACGTACCACGTCTGGCAGATGTGATTGGTTCGGTCCAGGTAATGCTGCAAGCATTTAACGAAGGCCGGATTGACCGCTTATTCCTGGTGTACAACAAGTTTGTTAACACCATGAAGCAAGAGCCAGTGATCGATCAACTGTTACCTCTGCCAAAAGCAGACATCGCACAAAAAGAGCATAACTGGGACTATCTGTACGAGCCGGATCCAAAGCCAATTTTGGATATGTTACTGACTCGCTATATCGAATCTCAGGTTTATCAGGGCGTAGTTGAAAATTCTGCCAGTGAACAGGCAGCGCGGATGGTGGCCATGAAGGCCGCAACCGATAACGCCGGTAACCTGATGGACGACCTGAAGCTGGTGTATAACAAAGCACGTCAGGCCGCGATTACCCAGGAGCTTAGCGAAATCGTCGCAGGTGCGGCAGCTGTAGGCTAAGGTAAAGAGTTTTGCAAAATTGAGGAAACATCATGAGTCAAGGTAAGGTCGTCCAAATCATTGGCGCCGTTGTGGATATAGATTTTCCACAAGATGCGGTACCTGGTATCTATGACGCGTTAAACGTTACCGACGGTGACCTGAAAGGTCTGGTGCTGGAAGTTCAGCAGCAGCTGGGTGGCGGTACGGTTCGTGCTATCGCGCTGGGTTCTACAGACGGTTTACGTCGCGGTACTGCCGTGGCGAATACCGGTAAAGCAATTCAGGTTCCGGTGGGTAAAGCCACGCTGGGCCGTATTATGAACGTTCTGGGTGAGCCAATCGACGAAGCTGGCCCAATCGGTGAAGAAGAGCGTTGGTCAATCCACCGCGCTGCACCAAGCTATGAAGATCAGGCCGCTTCAAATGCCCTGCTGGAAACCGGTATCAAGGTTATCGACCTGGTATGCCCGTTCGCCAAGGGTGGTAAAGTCGGTCTGTTCGGTGGTGCCGGTGTAGGTAAAACCGTAAACATGATGGAACTGATCCGGAACATCGCGATCGAGCACAGCGGTTACTCAGTATTCGCTGGTGTAGGTGAGCGTACCCGTGAAGGTAACGACTTCTATCACGAGATGAAAGACTCTAACGTACTGGATAAAGTATCGTTAGTGTATGGTCAGATGAACGAGCCACCAGGAAACCGTCTGCGTGTAGCCTTAACCGGCTTAACGATGGCAGAAAAATTCCGGGATGAAGGCCGTGACGTACTGTTCTTCGTTGATAACATCTACCGTTATACTCTGGCCGGTACTGAAGTATCTGCACTGTTAGGCCGTATGCCTTCAGCAGTAGGTTACCAGCCAACACTGGCGGAAGAGATGGGTGTACTGCAAGAGCGTATCACCTCAACCAAGACCGGTTCTATCACGTCTATCCAGGCCGTTTACGTACCTGCGGATGACTTAACTGACCCGTCACCGGCAACGACGTTTTCGCACTTAGATGCGACCGTAGTATTAAGCCGTAACATCGCGTCACTGGGTATCTACCCTGCAATCGACCCACTGGATTCGACCTCTCGTCAGTTAGATCCACTGGTTATCGGTAAAGAGCACTATGAAGTCGCTCGCGGTGTGCAGTCAGTATTACAGCGTTACAAAGAGCTGAAAGATATTATCGCCATTCTGGGTATGGATGAACTGTCTGACGAAGACCGTACTACTGTATACCGGGCGCGTAAAATTCAGCGTTTCCTGTCACAGCCATTCTTCGTTGCTGAAGTATTCACCGGCTCACCAGGTAAATACGTACCGCTGAAAGAAACTATCCGTGGCTTTAAAGGCATCCTGGCCGGTGAATATGACCATATGCCAGAGCAGGCTTTCTACATGGTTGGTTCAATCGACGAAGCGATCGAAAAAGCGAAGAAACTGTAAGTTCAGGCTTTAGGAGAGCGAGATGGCGATGACAGTGCAACTGGATGTAGTAAGTGCCGAAGAAAAAATCTTCTCCGGCCTTGTCGAATCCGTGCAGGTCACAGGCAGTGAGGGCGAGCTGGGTATTTTACCTTTCCACGCCCCGTTACTGACCACCCTGAAACCTGGCATGGTCCGTATCGTAAAACAATTTGGCGAAGAGCATCTGATTTATGTTGCCGGCGGTGTACTTGAAGTACAACCCGATACCATTACGGTGCTGGCCGATGTTGCGGTACGTGGCGAAGACTTAGATGAGCAGGCTGCTTTAGACGCACAAAAACGTGCTGAAGAAGCCATGCAGCATGCCAGCGCTGACTTTAATTACGCCGAAGCGGCGGCGCAACTGGCGGAAGCCATTGCCCAGCTGCGCGTTATTCAGAAAATGCGCAAAAAATAAGTTTCCGTACGCTAAAAAAGCCACCTCAGGGTGGCTTTTTTTATGGTGCGCCGGGCATGGCGCGCAGCGCCTTGACCGGCGCTATCTGCTGACTGTGGTGGTTAGCAGGTGACTTGGAGGTGAAAGTCCTCTACACACCCGGCAAGGGGAAGTGTTAGCTGA
>Ga0181595_10003690_pt1 | contig 14468 bp, 8 predicted proteins | sample 041ome_7_FD_145604 | JGI IMG/M metagenome (GOLD analysis project Ga0181595, IMG submission 145604) | Coastal salt marsh microbial communities from the Groves Creek Marsh, Skidaway Island, Georgia - 041401AS metaG (spades assembly) | ecosystem: Environmental > Aquatic > Marine > Intertidal zone >...
GCAGGCTGGCTAAAATTCCAAGACCATGACTAATGGCATGACTTAACTCTTCTGATGCACTGTATTGGGTGGCTGCTTTCATATTCTGCTTTATCTGGACTGACCTCAAAGCACTATGGTAACACCGTGCCGATCAAAGCAACCAGTGCAATTCGTTATTTTCATTGGATAAAGGTAAACTAGCCTCCTTTGTGTTTTTACAGTGAACAGTAGTTTTTATGGCTGTGCTTTTAGTGGTCGGTTATGTCTGGCCTGAACCCAATTCTTCTGCCGCTGGCAGCCGTATGCTGTCGTTGCTTTCGATGTTTCGGCAGCATGGCTGGACGGTCATTTTTGCCAGCCCAGCGGAGAAAAGCCCACACCGTTTTGATTTAAGCCAGTGGCAGATCAGTGAAGAGCAAATTCAGTTAAACGACAGCAGTTTTGACGAGCAACTCAAAGAGTGGCAACCCGACATAGTGATGTTTGATCGTTTTATGCTCGAAGAGCAGTTCGGTTGGCGGGTCGAGCAACAATGCCCCAACGCTTTACGGCTGTTGGATACTGAAGATCTGCATTTTTTACGTTTAGCCCGCCAGCAAGCTTTTAAAGCGGGCAGGGAAGTGACACTGCAGGATTTGCATTCTGAACAGGCGCAGCGTGAAATCGCCGCTATTTATCGTTCTGATCTGACGCTGATTATTTCAGAGGCTGAAATGCAGCTTCTGACTGAACATTTCAAAGTGCCGGCTGAGCTTTTGTGTTATAGCCCATTTTGGCTGGAAACACCTGCCAACGCAGAGTTGCCAACATTCGAACAGCGCCAGCATTTTGTTTCTATTGGTAATTTTCGCCATGAGCCAAACTGGCAGGCGGTACTGTGGCTCAAACAGCAAATTTGGCCTTTGATCCGCAAACAACTGCCCAAAGCCGAATTGCATATTTATGGCGCTTATCCACCGCCTAAAGCCACACAGTTGCATCAGCCGAAAGAAGGGTTTCTTGTCAAAGGCTGGGCAGAAGATGCGGCAGAAGTGGTTAAGCATGCCCGGGTTTTATTGGCTCCTTTGCCTTTTGGTGCGGGTTTAAAAGGTAAGTTTATTGATGCAATGATGCAGGGCACACCCAATGTCACCACAGGTGTTGGTACTGAGGGCATGTTGCATCAAGGGCAATGGGCCGGACTGATGGCAGAAACCGCACAACAGATAGCAGATGCGGCCGTGCTGTTGTATCAGGATGAGCAGTTATGGCAACAAAAGCAGCAGCAGGGTTTTATTATTTTGACACAACGTTTTGCCATCCATCAGCATCAACCCCGCGTCTGGCAACAACTGATGGATGTGCAGCAACAGCTGTCACAGCATAGATTAACCAACTTCACCGGCGCTATGTTGAGGCACCATCAGCATCGCAGCACGCAATTTATGGCGCAGTGGATTGAAGCAAAAACTAAACTGGCAGAGCTGAAACAGAACTCTGTCACGCAGGAGACAAAGCATGAGTGAAATCAGCCGTCAGGCGCTAATTCAACTTCTTGATCAGGAGCTACAAAGTGGTCTTATTAAAGACTATTGCCCTAATGGCTTGCAGGTTGAGGGCAAAAGCCAGATTAAAAAGATTGTCGCGGGTGTCACCGCCTCTCAGGCCTTGCTGGATGCCGCTGTGGCCGCTGGTGCTGATGCCATCATGGTGCATCATGGTTATTTCTGGAAAAACGAAGACTATGCCATTACTGGTATCAAAAAACGCCGCTTACAAAGCTTGCTGAAACACGATATCAGCCTGATAGCCTACCATTTACCGCTGGATGTGCATCCGCTGCTTGGCAATAATGCTCAGCTGGCCTTAAAGCTGGGTTTAACCAGTTGGCAGGCTGTGCCAGGTGTCAGTCCATCGGGCGTACTGATGCGTGGCACTTTAGCAAATCCTATGACCAGTCAGCAGATTGCAGATAGGCTGCATCTGGAGCTTAATCGCTTACCTTTGTTGCATGCAGTCTTGGATAAAGCAGTGACTGAACTGGCCTGGTGCACGGGCGGAGGCCAATCTTATATCGACCAGGCTTATGCTGCTGGTGCAGAGCTTTTTATCAGCGGTGAAGTGTCGGAGCAGACTATTCATAGCTCACGTGAGCTTGGCATCGATTTTATTGCCGCAGGCCATCACGCCACAGAACGTTATGGCATTAAAGCGCTGGCTGAATTTGTGCAGCAGCAAACTGGTGTGCTCTGTGAATTTATTGATATCGATAATCCGGCTTAGGGCTATAAGTAGTGAGTAATTTGTGGTGAGTAAAAAACAGCAGGACCGTAATTTTGACGGCATAGCGGGCAAATTTCAGAAGAATATTTATCAGACCACCAAAGGCCGTTTGCGTCAGGCGGTATTGCTGCGTGATTTTGCTGAATGCGCCGATTTGTCAGCACCAAGCCGCATTCTGGATGTAGGCGCAGGACAGGGCCAATTGGCGCTGGCGTTGGCGCAGCAAGGCCATCAGGTGACTTTAACTGACTTGTCGCAGGATATGCTGGATATGGCGCTTGAGGATGCAAAGGAGCGCGGTGTTGATACGCAAATTCAGTGTCATGCGCTGGCGTTACAGCAGTTATCAGAGCAAAAATGGCCAGCGTTTCCAGTGGTGCTTTGTCATGCTGTACTCGAATGGCTGCATGAACCGGCAGAGGCTATTAAACAACTGCGTGCTTTAGTGCAAACCGGTGGGCTGGTGTCGCTGATGTTTTATAACAAAGATGCGAAACGCCTGAGTAATATCATTTATGGCAACTTTAACTATGTGCTGCGTGATTTAGCCTTTAAGAAAAAAGTCAGTTTAAGCCCACAAAACCCGCTGCAACCTGAAGATGTGTATCGTTGGTGCAAAGAGGCAGGCTTTATCATTGAAGGCAAAACTGGCGTGCGTTGTTTTCATGATTATCTGCGTGACCGCTCCGAGCAGGAAACTGAATTCGATAAGCTGTTACAGGTCGAACTGCAGTACAACAGGCAAGAACCTTATGCCTCAATAGGACGGTATCAGCACTTGTTGCTTCGGGCTGTATAACGAAAGCCTAAAACGGGGTTAGATCAGGTTGTTAATAATCTGAGCTAACCCCGTTTTTATTTGCTGAAAATTTAAAGTAAAAAACAGTTGCAGTGTGGAATAAAGCTGTTATGATTAATTTCGTAATGCGAACTGTTATCATTTGCAAAATTCGTAATCAAGTGGGAAGTCTGCGCCCTGCCAGGAAGGCAGCTTGATTTCGTAGGCGGGTAATTGTTGTGTTACATGTTGTGACCCTATGACAACAACTGTTCTGCTGTTGTTGTCGAACTCCGAAGTCTTTGCCCATCCAAAGACCACGTTCTGGCCCGGCCTTATTAGCCGGGCATTTTTTTATTTATGGACCGGACGCGCAGTACCAATGCTTTAATCAAATTCAAACTTATAAAGAACATCCACTGCGCTATCCAGGCCTTGCACGGCCTCCAGATAAAGGTTCTTCATCAACTCGTACCTTAAGGTAAATTCACCTAAAGAGTTAAATATACCGACACCATATTTTAATTGCAGTTTGGGTGATAAATAGCCGCTGACGGTAACCTGAGAATCATCCCCTGTGCCTGCTGTATCGAGTGTGAATTGCTCAAAACCAAAAGCTTTGCCTAACTGACTGACCATGCCATTACTGTTAGCTATGCCCAGACCTATCAACCCACTGGTTAAAGGGTTACTTCTACTATCACCACTGCCGGACAAATCCCGGCCCATCAACAGATAAGATAAAGCGTTCGCCTGAGGTTTGGAGGGTTCAGAAAATATCACCACTGAAGCTTGATCGGCTGGACCGTTTACTCTGATACCTGCTATCACATCATCTTCAGTGGAAGAGGGGTTGCGAATGGCCTCAATATTTAAAAATGGCTGATCGGCCGGACCATTAAATATCAGTTTGCCTTTACGGATCAGCAAATCCTGGCCGTAAGAGCGAAAGGTTCCATCCAAAATATTCACTTCGCCTTTTAAGCGTTGTTGTGGACCATTTTGGCTCAACAACAACTGACCTTTGAGCCGACTCTTTAAACCAAAAGCCTGCAAATTGACCTGATCGCCCAGAATCAGTCGCATTTCGGTGACTAGTTTGACTGCACTGGTTGTAGCACCACGCCTTACCTCCAGCTCCTTGTTTAGCAGAATTTCATCATCCGAAACTTGTACCGCATTTTGTGGCAAGTCGTCTATGGCTAGATCGGCTCTGGGGATCTGAATCGTACCTTGCACCGCAACGACTTGATTCTGTGCCAGTACCGTCATCTCTGGATTGATATAGACTATGCCCTGCGGTAGATTCAGCGGCAGTTGTTGCCCGCTTAACGCTAAACGAGCCTGATAGTTTGCCAAGTTAAACCAGTCAGCATAGCCTGACAATTGCGCTTTACCTTCACCACTTTGGATCTCTGCGCTCAGCAGGGCTTTTTGTTGTAAAAAGTCCAGCTGCAGATTGCCTTGCTCTATATCCAGCGGGGCATTATGACCTTGCAGTTTCATCTCACTGACTTTGATCTGCCCCGATAATAAAGGCCGACCTAAAGTTCCGCTGGCACGGACCTGGCCATCCAGAGTGGCAAAGAATTCACTTTGTTCTGGTAATAAGGTGCGTAAAAAACTCAGATCCAGTCGGGTTAACGTCAGCTCTGCTTCCAGCTTTTTGTCTGCTGCAGTTAAGTCGGGCAGGGAGGCTGAGCCTTTGAGTGAACGGTCATCACTAAACTGCATTTGCCAATTCGTGGACAGCTTTTTGGGAGTCAGTACCAGTGCTGCATCCCAGCTTTGCCACGGCAGTTGCAGCGGATTGACGTCGGTTTGTTGCCATTTTCCCGCTGTGCCTGTTAATTTTACTGTTGCATTCAGACCTTGTTTTTTACCCCAGCTCAACTGCAGATTTGCATCGGCTTCGCCCGTCAATCGTTGTGATTCGCCAATAAAAGGTTCCAGCAAGGCCAGCTGAAACTCTTGCAACCGTAACGCTAAGTCACCCTGGCTGCTGCTGATGTTGCTGGCTTTTTCCAGGCAGAGTCTACCTGGCTCTGATGACCAGCAATGAGCTGGCACACTGAGTTGTTGTTTTGGCCAATCCAGCGTCATTCGCATCATATCGGTTAAAGCCCAATCGCCAACAGGAGTCTGCAATTGAGCTTGTTGCAGTTCTATTTGCCACTGCTGTTTAGGCTTTGCCGTGGCTGCGGCCTGTAGCTGTGCTTTGTAGTCGGCGCCGTCCAGCTGGATTACCAAATCGCTGCTGTTTTTATTGCCCGTCAGCAGCAACTGGGCTGAATTCAGTGGTTGTCCGGACAGCGTGCCTTTACCTAAGGTCAGTTCCAGCTGATGATCCAGATTATTGCTGTTGATCAATGCATTCAGGCTGATATTTTGCAGACGCATTAGCTTTTTATAGCGCAGCTTCTCACCCTGCAGCTTGATATCCAGAGCCGGGTGTTGTTGTGGTCCTGTGACTTTGGCGCCGGCCATCAGGCTGCCCTGGGCGCCCTGAATGGAGCTTGCCAGATCGGGAGCCTCCACAGACAAGGCCATTTGCCATTTGTCTGTCACTTGGCCTTCAGCGGTCATTTTATTGGCGCCATGCTGCAGCACCAGTGTCTTACTGCTTAATTGCTCAACGGTCAGCTCTTTGCCTTTGGCCTGTAATTGACCCGATAAAGACAGCGGTTGCTGCCGAACTTGTCCCTGAATGGCTAAAGTAGGCAGTTCAAGCTGCCATTGTTGCTGGTGGTAACTGGCTTTGAGTTTGATATCGCCACTGAGTTGTCCCGGATAATCTTTTAGCCATGGCTCCAACTGCATTTGATCAAGCGACAGAGCTGCATCCAGCGCTAGTTCTTTGGTTAAATCCAAAGCACCTGTACTGCTAAGATTGCCCAGCGCGGAATTTAGCGTGAATGCAGACCAGCTCAACACCGGGGCTTGCCAGTGTGCATTGAACTGCAATTGACTATCGGGCAATTGAGGAATTTGTTGCTGGCTTTGCAAAGTGAGTTTCAAATCCGCTAATGAACCTTCCGCATCAATCAGCAGTTGCTGCATTTTGTACAAAGGTTCGCCTTGCAGTGGCCACTGCAGGCTGCTGGCCTTTAAGTGCAGTTGTATCGGCAGTCCAGCGGTCAGAGGGGCCACTTCCACTTTGGCTGTAGCTTGCTGAGTGCCTGTCAGTTCAAGGCCTAGCTGCAATTGGTCCAACGAACCGGCTATGCTGCTATTGAGTGCTAAGCCAGAGCTTTGTGCTTTGACAAAGCCCTGCAATGCAAAGGGAGTGGAATTGGTCAGACTCAGTTGTGCTTGCGCATTAATAGCGTTGTCTTGCAAATCCGGCTGGGCTATTTGCAGCTCTGTCAGTTTAAACTCGGTGAGTTCAAACTGATCCGGATTGGCTTCCAGTGAGAAACTAAGCTGCTCTGCCGAAAGTTGCTGTGCACCTGTAACTTTAGGCTGTTGTAATGTGAGCTTTTTTACGCTCAGCCACAGCGGCAATTCAATGCGCTTCAGTTGTGGCACCTGATAATGCCACCAGGCCGCACTGTTCGTTGTGGTGCTGGCTTTTGTGGTCGCAGAGGCGCTCTGTTGTTCGACGTATTCTGGTAAATGCAGCTGTAACTGATCCAGTAAGGTGTCACCCAGATTGATCTGCTGACCAGCTAATTTCAGCTCTGTGTTCAGGCTATTGAGGCTAAGCTGCAGTTCACCTTGTTGCACCCTCAGATCAGTGAGCTGTAGTTGCTTAATACGGACTTGGGGTAGTTCCAGTACTGTATCAGCTTGCTCTGGTGCAGTCTCTGCTAGGGTAGACGAACTAAGTACCAGGTTCACACCTTCTGCTGTTGCGCTGTCCAGACAAATCTCAAACCGGCCTAAACAATACCAGCTGACTTTAGCTGCAAGGCTGTTGATCTGAAGTGTTACACCGTCCTGCTGAAACTGCAGTCCAGTCAGTGTAAAACCTTCGGCCAGCGTGCCACTGATTTGGGCTATTTGAACCGGGCTGTCGTCCGGTAACAAACGGTTCAGCAGTTGCAGAGGTTTGTTGGTATAAAACAGCACAATCAGGCTGAGCAACAGCACTAAACTGGAGCTTAAAAGGAGTTTCTTCCAACTAAAAGCTGAGCTGACATTTTTTACATCAGGCATGGTAGTGCGCTCTTCGCTGCCATTGACACTCATAATTCCGGCCCCAAACTAAAATGCAACTGCAGGGCCTGATCGGAGGGCACATCCAACCCCCATGCAATATCAATACGAATAGGGCCAACAGGGGAGGCCCAGCGCACACCTAAACCTACTCCACGGTAAATATCGGCTTTGTCATTCCAGGCACTACCGGCGTCAAAAAATGCTGCGGCCCACCAGTTACCTGACACTCTGTGCTGGTATTCAAGTGCGGCTGTCGCCAGATAACGTGCTCCTAACAAATTGCCTTCAGTATCGACTGGAGAGATTGATTCGTAGGAGTAACCACGAATACTGTTATCTCCACCTGCAAAAAAACGTAACGAAGGTGGAAGTTCGGTGATGGCTTCCATTAATACGGCACCTGCATCTACCCGTACCAGATAACGTTGATCATCGGAGAAAGAGCCTATCCAGCCAACCCGACTACGCACACGGACAAAACTATTGTCGGAGCCCCAGGTCGGATCTGAAACTTCAGTGCCAATTAAATATCGACTGGCTTCAGCGGGCATACTGCCACCACTGTCCCAACTGCGGCTGAAACTAATACCCGGCATAATCAAATTTGCACTGCCAGAGTCTGTGCCCTGCACATAATCTTCATATAACCAGCGTATTGACGCTGTTCTGTACCACGCATCCTCCAGCAGCCAGTGTCGTTCCAGCGAGGTATTGTATTCCTGACTGCGAGTATCTTCTAAGTCTTTATTTTTTACACCGAAATTGAGTTTATAAAAATCCTCAGTGACGTTTTTCTTCGGCCATTTATACCCGACTTCCACTGTTTGTTCAGGAGCAGATAAGGCCATTTTACTCGACAAACTGTGACCTCTGTCATTCAACCACGGCTTGTTCCAATTCAGTTTAATACGAGGCCCCAGATCGGTGGAGTAACCCAGACCTGTCTCTACGATATTACGGATCTGAGGCTCTACCTTGACCTTTACCGCCAGATGTTGATCAACAGTTTCCGGATCGTCCACTGTGACGTCTATGCTGCGAAACCAGTTGGTTTCAGCCAGACTTTGGTTGAGTTCACCCAGTTGACTGGACTGATAATGCTCGCCGGGTTTGAACGGCAGCATGGAATGCAAGCGCTCCTCACGAATTTGGCTGCCTTCGAATGTCACCTCACCAAAGTGATAACGTGGGCCTGAGTCAAACTGAATATGAATAAAGCCCTGAAGCAAGCGCGGGGCGACGGATAGTTCTTGTTTGACAAATTTCGCCTGAAAATAGCCCCGGCGTAGCGCCAGCGAGTTCAGCTGATTTTTGATTTCTTCATAGCGGCCATGATGCACTCTGTGATTCACTTTTGGCCCTATCTGTTTGACTAATTTGCCAAATTCAGGGTCTGTGGCAGCTTCGCCAGTAATCTCTACTTTAACTGATTTGAGCCTTACAGCCTCGCCCGGTGTAATGGTCAGTCGTAGTTTTTGTTTATTTTCCTTACCGACCAGACTGGGTTCGATGCTCATGCGGTAATAACCGACGGCGCGACCCGCGAGTTTGACATCCTCTATAACTTTGGTTTGAAAACGTCTGGAACCCAGGTTGTTTTTTGCAGGCAGCCTGTCTAGGTACAGTTCAATATTATCTGCAAGGGAGCCCGAAACGCCCTTGAGTTCAATTTGGGGATGCGCTGCGGCGGCAGAGGCGGCAAACAGAGCCAGAGTGGCCAGAGTCCTGTACAACAAAATGCGAACTATCCTTCGTGTTAGAACCGGGTCAGTGGCACCCGGTTGTGTTCTAAGAGTATAACAGTCACACGAAGTTCAGTACGTTTTCAAAAGCTTCCCAGACCAGTTGCTTGTTTTTTATTCTTTCACGCTCGCAAACAAAAAGGTTTTCATCAGCAAACACCCTTTTGTTTTTTACCCTAGATCCGAATGCCTGGTTCATAGACCTTGCTGGCTGCACTTGTTGCTGATTGCCTTTGTATTCATTACTGTTTTACCTGGCGTCGGGGCCTGTTCAGTCGATCTGCCTGTAAATTAAGGGGCGGATTTCCCTGTCACTCGAGCCTAACAGAGCAAAAATCTGACCTGATTGGACCTCAAAACTAATACGGCTTACCGCTTTGACAGTGCTGTAACTTTTTTCTATCTGGTATGGATAAATCCTTATCAAGCGGCGCCTGCACGCTAGTGGCTCACGCATATCAATGCCATCGCTTTTGTCACAAGAGTGACGTGTAACCATTTATTAAGCTAAACGCGACTTTTTTGTCAGCACTTTGTCATCTGCCTAAAGTACACTGAACAGCAGGACGGGTAATGGTGATATGGACGGATGAATATAAACATGGCTCATACCATAGTGTTGCTGCCTGGGTTGGATGGAACCGGGATTTTATATCAGCAACTGGTGCAGCAGTTAGCTCCTGAGTATGAACTTCAGGTGATCGCTTACCCTCTGGATCAGCTGTTGGATTACTCCGAGCTACTTGACTTTATCCGGCCGCAATTGCCGGAGCATCCTTTTGTGGTGTTGGCTGAATCTTTTTCCGGACCTTTAGGGATTTTGCTGGCTGCAGAGCAACCACACAATTTAACAGCCCTGGTGTTGTGTGCCACGTTTGGCCGCAATCCTTTACCCGCGTTCAAAGGTTTAATTCATGCGGTAGACAAACTGCCGTGGAACGAGCTGGTTCATCATTGGACAGCCTTGTGGTTACAAGGGCGTTATGCCAGTGCAGAGTTATCTGCGTTGCTGGAAAAAGCCCTGACTATGGTGTCAGAGCCGGTAATTAAATACAGGGCTAAACAAGTGTTGCAGGTGGATGTGCTGAAAGAATTTGCGACTTTAACTTTGCCACTGATGTATTTGCAGGCAAGGCAAGACAGGTTGATTTGGGCTTTTAATGCGAAAGCCTTGTTACAGTTGCAACCTGATATGCAACTGATCCGTTTGGATGCACCGCATTTTTTATTGCAGGCTATACCAGAGCAGGCCGCGGCACAGTTGAAGCAGTTTATTCAACATCAGCTCAATCCCAGACAAGCCACTGAAGATGCGGTTCTGGCATAAAAGTTTTGATTTACAGAGAGATAAAACCTGTACTGACTCTGCCAAGCTGGGTAAAGCAAATCAATGAAATCCTTGTGCACTGACTCCGGTAGGATCAGAACAACGGAGTCAGCAGAACCTCTGTTTCTACGGCAGTTCAGGGATAAAAAACCAGTCAAACGCTAATGCGTCGGTGTTTTGTCCGCCTGTGCGGTCAGTAAAAACAGGATCTTATCCATATTCAGCTTTTCATACGGCATTAAACGTTCAGGTTTACCTTCACGCCTGATAGACAAATGGTCCGCAGTAAAGGCCAGCACCGCAGAAGAAGTGGTGATGGTATTGCCTTCGACTTTGTAATGGCAGTGGGCCAGATCTAAAAAAGCTAAAATACGATTACGGATACTGATCATCATGGATTGAGCTCCTGTGTAGCGCTTTTTAATAATATTCCCTTGTGGTGAATTACTTCTCTCACTCCGGGAGGAGTTCTCATGCACAGGCTCAGACAAAAGCACAGTCAGCTTTGTTCCGCCGCTTGGTAAAAAAGTTTGAAAATAACGATGGATCTCCGCTGAATTCAGTTGAATGGTGCAAATATCGCGATTGATTAAATAAAGCCCTTAGTTTATTAATATGCCTGTAACATGATTAACCTCTAATGTTTACCCGTTAAAATTATAAATAACTCAAAAGTGAACTCCATGAGCATAAAAAACCTATGTGCTGTTGCCGTTGCGCTGGCACTCAGTCCACAACTGCACGCCGAATTACTGATCTCCGAATATGTTGAAGGGTCTTCCAATAACAAAGCCGTAGAACTGGTGAATCTGGGCAGTCAGACTGTTGATTTAAGCCAGTACAAACTGCAGATGTTTTTTAATGGCAACACGACTGCCGCTACCACTATTAATTTAACCGGCAATCTGGCACCCGGTGCTGTCTATGTGATTGCCAACAGTAATTCTGTTGCTGCACTGAAAGACAAAGCCCAGTTGCTCAATAGCTCATCCTGGTACAACGGTGATGATGCACTGGTGTTGTCCAAAGCCGATCAGGTGATAGATTCTTTTGGTCAGGTCGGCTTTGACCCGGGCAGTGCGTGGAATAGCGGCGGTGTTTCGACTGTTGATAAAAGCTTAAGACGCAAAGTGTCAGTCACTACAGGGGATACCACAACCACTGACGTATTTGACCCTTCATTACAGTACGACCAGTTTGCACAGGATGATTTCAGCGACATTGGCAGCTACAAGGGTTCAGGTTCAGGCACACCGCAAGAGCCTGTTTATGTGCATGGCCAATGTGGTGATGCAACCACGCTGATTTCTGCCATTCAGGGCGAGACGGATGTCTCTCCACTGAAAGGTCAGACAGTGTCAGTCGAAGCCGTAGTCACCGCCAGTTTTCAGGACAGCACCGGCTTAAAAGGCTTCTTTATTCAGGAAGAAGCGGCCGATCAGGATCAAAATGCGAACAGCTCTGAAGCTGTGTTTGTCTACGACAACCTGTTTGGCAAAGCCGCAGTAGTCGGCGACAAGGTTCGGGTCAGCGCTGTGGTAGAAGAGTCTTTTGGTCAGACGCAACTGGCAAAACTGGTGGATTTAACTTCGTGTGGTGCAGGCGAAGCTATAGCGGCTGTGTCTGTCACTTTACCTGTCGCCAGCTTAGGCCAATTTGAAGCTCTTGAAGGCATGAAAGTACTTGTAGCTGAGCCACTGGTGGTGACGGATAACTATGGTTTGGGCCGTTATAACGAGCTTGGCTTGTCGTCTGAGCGTTTGTATCAGCCAACACAAATTGCATTGCCGGGTGATGCGGCTAAAGCTGTGATGGCAGCCAACAGCCTGAACAAGCTGGTACTGGACGACGGCTCTAACCTGCAAAATAAAGATACCGTGTATCCGGCTCCGGGTTTATCAGCGACCAATACAGTGCGGGTGGGCGATGAAGTTTTACCTTTTGATGCAGTGCTGGGTTACGGCTTCAGTAAATACCGGGTTCACCCTTTAACTGAACCTGTATTTGTCAGCAGCAATCCACGCACAGAACAACCTGCGATCAGCAAAGGCGATTATCGTATAGCCAGCATCAATGTGCTGAACTACTTCAATGGTGATGGCGCTGGCAATGGTTTCCCGACCTCGCGCGGTGCTTCTACAGCTGTTGAATTTGCCAAACAACGCGACAAAATTATTACCGCCATCTCGGCGATGAACGCCGATTTGGTCGGTTTACTGGAAATTGAAAACGACGGCTTTTCCGAGCAATCGGCCATTGCCGATTTAGTGCGCGGTTTAAATGCAAAAGCCGGTGCTGATGTCTGGGCTTTTGTTGATTTTAGCGTTACGAAAGTGGGCACCGATGAAATCACTTCTGCGATGATTTATCGCAAAGATAAAGTCGTACAGGCAGGCACAGCCGCTATTGGCAATGCGGCTCCTTTTGATTACGGCAACAGACCTTTAATCAGCCAGAGCTTTAAACTGCAGCAATCCGGTGAACTGCTGAATTTGACTGTGGTGCACTTAAAATCCAAAGGCAGCTGCCCGAGTAATAAAGCTGATCTGGCGAACATCGACTCAGGTGATGGTCAGGGCTGCTGGAATGGTTTACGTCTGCAGGCTGCAACAGCCATGGGCAACTGGCTGGCCGGTTACCCAACAGGTATAGAAACAGACAATAGCGTGATTGTGGGTGACTTTAATGCCTATATGCAGGAAGACCCAATCCGCGCGATGAATGACTCAGGTTATGTGCAGGTCAGTCAGCAGGTGCATGGCAATAAAGTCAGCTCTTACTTGTTTAATGGCGAATCGGGCACGCTGGATCATGTGTTTGCCACAGGTGACATTAAAAACCGTGTCGCTGAAGTGACTGAGTGGGCTATCAACGCTGATGAACCTGTGATCCTGGATTACAACGAAGAGTTTAAATCTGAAGTAGCCAAAGCCAACTTCTATGCGCCAGGCCCGTTCCGCTCTTCGGATCACGATCCTTTGGTGATGTCGGTGTATTTTGCCAAGCCAGTTGTGCAAGACCAGTTTTTCCTGCTGGATGAGCAAGCCGCCGCTGGCACTGTGGTAGGCCAGATTGTGACCAGCTCTGCGGTAACTATTACCGGTTACCAGTTATCAGGTGAGCAGGCCGACTTATTCAGGGTCAATGCCAACGGCCAGTTAGTGGTAGCAGCCGGCGCCGAACTGGATTTTGAAAGCCGTCAGGTGCTGCGTTTTGAATTGACCGCAGAAACTGAAACAGGTCTGGTATCTGAACCTGCCCGCATTGAAGTGCAACTGAATGATTTACCTGAGTTGCCTGTGATTCGCTTAGAGGGGTTACCCGCTGTGATTTCCGACAGTATTCGTCCCAGTACTGTACTGGCGACAGTCAAGGCTGAAGCGACAGGCAACAACGCCAGTATTCAAAGCCTGGAGCTGATTGACAGCAACAAATATCTGATCTTTAACAAGGGGCAACTGACACTGAAAAAGAAACTGAACGCTAAACATCAGCCTGAACTTAAATTCAGCATCAAAGCGACAGACTCTTTGGGCGTCAGCACTACTGTCCATTACGTTATTGAAGTAAAAGACAGCAAAGGTAATGCGGTAGTACAGTGGGTGATTTCGGTGATTAACGCTGTATTGGGGTGGTTATTTGGTTAACTCCTGTCTGAATCAGACTTGCGTCTAGTGAGACAGCCACCTGCGGGTGGCTGTTTTTTTGACTGCTCATCTGGGTTATTTTGTGTTACAAGGAATCTAACAGGTTAGCCAGAGTCTGGTTAACCCAGATCTAAAGCGTTCATGCAGTTCAACTGCTTAGTAAAAGGAAAGTTATCAGGTGAAACCACAGTATTGGGTAGCTCTTGTGAGTGTAGTTATGTTGCTTGCCGGATGTTCTTCAACTCCCCATCAGCGCTCTGAGGCGAGGGCAGTGTTTAAGGCCTGCGTGCATCCGGATCAAAGCAAACAATTCAGTTATCGCAAAGGTCGTCCTATGCAGATAGAGCAAAAAGTGATGATGCAGCGTATGGCAGAGGAGCGCTCCATGCAAAGACGAACTAGGCCTGTCAATATAGACAGATATGACAAAGAACCGGGTGAGGGACCTTTGTACGACGAACTGGCTGAACTGATGGAAACAAAACAGTTTTGCAAAGAAGGCTATTTTGAACTCGACAGCAGTTTTGAGCATGGTTACGAGCGAATTATTGGCGAATGTAACGACAGCG
>Ga0181595_10003698_pt1 | contig 14441 bp, 16 predicted proteins | sample 041ome_7_FD_145604 | JGI IMG/M metagenome (GOLD analysis project Ga0181595, IMG submission 145604) | Coastal salt marsh microbial communities from the Groves Creek Marsh, Skidaway Island, Georgia - 041401AS metaG (spades assembly) | ecosystem: Environmental > Aquatic > Marine > Intertidal zone...
TTTCAAACCACTGTTCACAATACGGCTAGTGTAAGCCGATTGGCCCAGCCAGCCTAGTAATAAAGCAGCCTAGCAATAAAGCTAGCTTCGAAACTTAATGCACAGGTCCGGCGCTTTGATCAATTTGCTGTTGCAGTGATTTAGCAAAACCCAGCAAAAACAGCACTTCGGCCATCACAAACAAAGGCCCTATCAACAAGCCCACCAGATCGTCAACAAAAGCTGGTTTTTTGCCTTCAAAATAATGCCCGATAAATTGCAGCACCCAACCGAACACAAAAACTGCAATTGAGGAACCTAACCAGGCAGAGCTACTTTCCAACCCCACCAATTGCAGCGCCAGTGCATAACAACTCAAGCTAAACACCAGCATCACCAGACCCATACTCAAACTTAGACGAAAATAAAATAGCAAAGAGCCAGCCAGCAGCAGATGAGTGGCTGTGATTCCAGCGGTGATTTCAAAGGACAATAAGCTAAATAACGCAATCACAATCAGTGGAATACCGGCAAAGTGGGTGTAAATATTGCGCTGGTCCCTGTGGTAATGGGCGTACTGAATTAAATGTTCTGCTAAGGTTTTCATAGGGTTCTCCTGATTGAAAAAACCACTTTAAAGGAGAACTCTATAGCAGCTCTGTCGGCTAACTGACAATCAGCCCGCTTTAATTTAAAGCTATTTCGGCTGCTTGTTTTAACAAGTTCAGATCCAGCACCTCAATTTGAGCATAACTGGTGCGGATCACCCCGCTTGCAGCCAACTGCTGCAGCAACTGGTTAATAGTCTGGCGTGATAGCGACAGTAACTGACCCAGCTGTTCCTGCTGCACCGGGATCAGATAACGTTCATCTTGCTGATGCAAACGGCATAACATCAGTAAACGCCGGGCCAAACGCACTGAAGCGGGCAATAAACTCATATCTTCCAGCGCCTGAAATACCAGCCGCATTTTTTCTGTCAGTAACTGGCCAAAGCGTTGCCACCACAGCGGGTCTTGTTGTACTAATTGCTGCAAAGCTGAATTATTCAAATGCAGCAACCGACAAGCCACACTGGCGGTGGCGTCGTGAGTACGGGCTTTCTGGTCAAACAGTGCAATTTCACCTATCCAGTCGCCCGCCTCCACTATGGTCAGCAAAGCCTCCCGGCCTGAACTATGCACACCTGCAATCAGCAAAGCTCCGGATAACAGTACATAGATGCCATCAAACTCATCACCGCGGCTGAATAGACGTTGTCCCGTATCCAGTTGTATTGTTTTAGCCTGAGCTAAAAGTTGCAGCTGCAGAGATTCTGGCAGCGCTGCAAACCAATGACTTTGTTGTCGCAACTGCAAAGAAAAAGAGTCGGGCATAAATAACCTTGAAGTTAAATCTATTACATCCAGAAACAATCTGTACTGGAGCGGCAACCCTTAATAAAAGGGTCAGCAGCGCTAAGAGCGGACTGCTGACACTGTTGAGTTGTTCCAGTGCAGAGTGCCAGCTCAGTCCTGCTCCCACATCTCATCATCACCGGCCCAAAGTTTTAGTAACTCTGCCTGCCGCGCTAACTGTGCAGCTTTCTGGGCCAAATCCCCACTGACTAGCGGGCTGCCAGTCCAGGCTGTGCCTTTAACGGCAGCTGCCGCTAAGGTGGCCCATGTCTTAGCAAAAGCAGCTAAAGCTTCACGGGGTTCAGCACAATCTTCGGCGCTTAAAAAATCAAAAGCTACAGGCTGTGGCTGCACTCCTGTGGTATCACCAGCCAACACCCAATGCCCGACAAAACCCGGATCAGTCGGATCTTCTACTGCCCACAAACCTACATAAGGTGCGGCATACCATTCAGGCCAGTCACAAATCACACCATGTGGGATATTCTGCGCTTTTACATAAGCTTCAATAGCGGCAAACTGTGCATCACACCAGGCCCAGTCTTCTGCTTCATCCAAATCCATATAACAGCCCTTGCTGGCTAAAAAAATGCTATTTTCGCCAAGTTAAAGCAAGGCAGCAAGCTTTGATTTCAAGTACACTCTGCGCCAGATTTAGCTGGGATAGCCATGATGACAGTGATAGATACTTTTGTTGCCCCTGCCTGTCATCAGTCGATTGAAACGCTGTATCACGACGACCATCTTTTGCTGATTAATAAACCTAGTGGTTTATTAAGTTTGTCCGGCAAAAACCCGCTGAATCTGGATTCTGTGCACTATCGGTTAGCTCAGATGTATCCACAAATTACCTTAATACACCGACTCGATCTGGGGACTTCAGGCATTATGCTACTGGCTTTGGATAAAGCTACTAATGCTTTGTTAACTAAGCAGTTTCAAGCCCGTACTGTGATTAAACGCTACCAAAGCATAGTGGCAGGTCATGTAGAACAAGATAGCGGCATCATCGAAGCGCCTATCAGCAAAGACAAAGCCTTGTTTCCGCGCTTAAAAGTCTGTTTTGCACAAGGGCAAAAAGCAATCAGCCATTTTCAGGTGCTGGAACGCCTCAGCAATCCAGAGCGAACCCGGCTGTTATTGACGCCAGAAACTGGCCGCACTCATCAGCTACGGATCCACTGTCAATATCTCGGACACCCTATACTGGGCTGTGATTTATATGGCAGCTTTGATACACAGGCTATGGCGCCACGGCTGTTATTGCATGCTGCAGAGCTGGAGTTTGCTCATCCGATAACAGGGCAGCGTATGACGATCAGCTGCCCTTGCCCCTTTTAATTCTATTCAGACTGCCCGAGCTACAGCAAGCGACCTTACTTCGTCAGCCTTTCACCAAAAACCCCGAAGCGAGCAAATTAAATGCCTCCAGTGTTTTTGGCAGCATTGCCTGGGGATTAGCGCTGGACGCCAGCCAAAGCGCAGCGTTTAAAGCAGCGCCGTTTAGCAACATAGCGGCAGCCTCTGGATCCACAGCTTTTACTATGCCATTTGCCATAAGCTGCTCCAAAGTCGCTTTGGTCGACTGCAGGCAGCGATTCTGACTCGGCCATTGAGATGGATCGCCAAGCACAGCAGGGCCGTCCAGTAACACAATTCGCTGTACTTCAGGGTCCAGCGCCTTTTCAATATAAGCAGCCCCCTCAGCCAACAGGGCTTGCCATGCATCCCCAGCTTTAGCGCCAACAGACTTGGCATAGTCCGCCATTTCAGAATCAATCTGATCGACAACAGCCGCAAGCAACCCTCTTTTGTCGCCAAAATTATGGTATAGCGCGCCCCGGGTTAAACCGGCTTCCGCTGTTAAGTTATCCATAGAAGCGGCGGCATAACCTTGCTGCGCAAATGCCTTGCGGGCCGCTGCGATAAGCTTCTCCCGGTTTTCAGCCATTTTTGTTAATCGGATACTCATTCGATACTCCTTTCACATACGCCATGTATGCCACTTGACATACGAAGCGTATGCGAGATATTCTACATACGCCTCGTATGTTAAACCAATTCAACATACAGGACCATTCAAACCTTTGACAAGAGAGCACTACCATGACCAAAAGAGAAGCTATTTTTCCAGCCAACAGACATACACTTTACGAAGAGCATGGTTATTCAGCAGCTATCCGCTCAGGCGATTTATTATTTGTTTCCGGCCAGGTAGGCAGCCTCGAAGACGGCAGCCCGGAAGCAGATTTTGAACGTCAGGTAGAGTTAGCCTTTGACAATCTTAAAGCCACTCTCGCAGCTGCAGGTTGTGACTTTGACAATATAGTCGACGTTACGACTTTTCATACCGATCCAGAACAGCAATTCGGCACCATTATGAAAGTGAAACAACAGATCTTTGGGACTCCACCTTATCCAAACTGGACTGCTGTCGGAGTGAACTGGTTGGCTGGCTTTGATTTTGAGATTAAAGTGATAGCCCGTATTCCTGAGTAAAGGCCTAAGGGCTTTGTTCTGGCCGCAACTGATCCAGTGTCACCTCGCCAAAACGCTGGATCAATAAAGCTTCAGCCTGCTGCATGCTATCGGCCAGCGCCTTATTCACTTTCTGCTCAATTTTACAGTCCGGATGCTGAGATCGGCTGCCGATAGCAAATAAGCCTGGCCGACCCAGTGCATTGTAGATATCAGCAAGACTGATCTGTTCCAGAGGGCGGGCTAAGCTCCAGCCTCCGCCGTGACCTTTACCAGACATCACATAACCTGCCTCTCTCAAGCCTGCCATAGTGCGACGAAACACGGCCGGATTAGTCCCCATGTTCTGCGCTAACACCTCTGAAGTTACAGGCTCTGTTGCATGCTCAAGATGCAATAAAACATGCAGCACGTCAGACAAACGTGTGTCTTTATTCATTATTTAGGTCCTTCATTCCGTCATCTATCAGCATGTTTGACAAAAACCACAACTTACGTATCATTTGATGATACTTGAAATTCATCATAAGTAATAAACTAAAGTCTGCCGGACTATTTAGTTTCATTACCTTAAATTCTGGAAAAAGCTATGAACAACCACTTTGTGCAACCTCCTGAAAACTCCTACCTCGAAGGCCCACCACGGCAAGTTCCTGGTTACCATAGTTTACATCGAATGACCGCCATACTGCTGGCAGAACACCTACCTGCCGAAGGTTCTTTGTTGGTATTGGGCGCTGGAGGAGGACTTGAAATCAAAGCTCTGGCTCAAGCACAATCAGGCTGGAGCTTTATTGGTATTGACCCTTCTGCCGGAATGTTAGAGCTCGCCGCTGATACAGTGGCCAATTATCAAGACCGTGTCCGCCTTCATCAGGGTTATATAGAAGACGCACCACAAGGCCCTTTTGACGGCGCTATCTGTTTGCTGACCTTCCACTTTATTCCACGTGAGATGCGACTTGAAACACTGCAACAGATCCAGCGGCGGCTAAAGCCCAAAGCACCATTAATTATTGCCCATCATAGTTTCCCCCAAACTGAGCCTGAGCGGACGCTTTGGATCTCCCGGCATCTGGCTTTTGGTAATTCACAATCTGCAGATCCTGAAGTAGCAAAAGACGCAATGAAAACCAAACTCAGTATTTTGGCGCCAGACGAAGAGGAAGCTTTATTAAAACAAGCCGGCTTTTCTGGTATCAGTTTGTTTTATGCAGGCTTTAGCTTTAAAGGCTGGGTAGCTTATGCCGGGTGATTAGCGTGCAGCTGAAGCACATAATTGGGAAGCCGTATTGGTACCAGCTCGAATTTGTTTCTGGCTATCCAGCAGATTGCTATCATTTGGAGAAATTTTCAGCGCGGCTTCAATCAGTGCGGTTGCTTTAGTCTGGCAACCCTGCTCACTCAGCAGCACCGCATAATTGTTCAGATAAGCTATTTCCTGCCGGGCATAAGGCAGGCCTTTTTCAAACCACTCTGCAGCCACTAAAGGCTGGCTTTGGAAATAATAATTACCCAGCAAAAAGTAAGGCAACCAATAATCAGGCCATTGGCCAGTCGCAGTTTTAAGTGCAGCGATACCACGATCAACCTGTTGAGTCTGCAATAAATCCTGACTGGCTTTGGTGTAAATAAAAGGATCCAACTTCGCACTGCTTTTCTCAGGCGGTAACATGGCTAACAGCCAATAATTCCCCCGCGCCCAGGTGCGTTCAAAAGTGGCAAAGTTTATGCGATAGGCTTGCGTCACTCCGGTATGCAAAATCACTTCGTTGTTTTGCAAGTCGTAGCCAATCACTACGGCATAATGCCACTGCGGCAACCAGGCAACAGAGTTATTTTGCAGCACTATGATGGGAATGTTCTCAGCAACCAGACTTAACAACTGGCTCATACTGCCACGCTGCTCATAAGCAACTAAACCCAATTGCCGTGTTGCAGCTGCCATTTCAATTTGCAAAGTCCCCTGTAAACCCGGAATAAAAGTAGTGGGTGCTATGGTAGCAGGGTCTTTTTTCAGGCCATAAAAACCAGCGACTTCAGATAATGTGGTTGGGCCACAAAAATACTCTTGCTGCGGATAAAATGGGACCTGCGGGATCAGATGCTGACGAGCTATAGCAGGAGGTTCTGCCAACAGCAGCTTAGTTTGTGGCGGCGTTTGGCAGCCTGTTAGTACAATCAACAAGCCCGCCAAAAAGCAGGCTTGTCGTAGTAACACCATTAAACTCAACGGCTAATTGGATTAATAAAAGGGTAAACGTCTGTAACACCTAATAAATCCAGCAGCGCGATAATGGCTAATACAGTAACAATAGCTCCTACCACACCACCTGCAGGCATATCGTTCATCTGCGTATTCAGCGCGTTCAGCTCTTCGGCCGTCATATTGGCGATACGTTGTTTGGCATCGGCAGGGCTGACTCCCAGCTCAATCAGTTTATTCTGCACTTCTGCACTGTCGACAAAAGACAGGACTTGCTGTTTGTTGAAGTTAAACTGCTGCTTAGCAATCACCTGCTCTGAACTAAATACAGCAGCGCTAGCCTGGCTCATGCCAAGAACTAACAGTGGACAGAGGATGCTGGCTTTTAAAAATTTATTCATCTTCATTTATCCTTAATTTGTTGTTTTTATAAAAAAACTGCTTTTAGATAAAATTAAAAGCATTGTTCTGGCTCACCTTCATTTGATTTGAAGAGTAAAGCATCTGTGGAATATGCGCAATAAAGTACGCTGGAGTATCTCCCCCACTTGGTTGGGGATGACACTGATATCAACAGCAGAGAGCTTGCACTTTAAGAACGCGGTTTAGTCCTTCAGGTTACTTTTTGTCTGATAGCATACTCAGGTTTTAAATACTCTTTGCTCACAACAATGTCGCTCAGTATTTCAACCGCTTGCCACAAATCGACATAACGTAAATACAATGGAGTAAATCCGAGCCGCAAAATATCAGGGGCCCTGAAATCAGCAATCACACCGCGTTTAATCAGAGCCTGACATAAGGCATAGGCCGCAGGGTGCTGATAAGCCAACTGACTACCACGCTCTTCCGGCTTTAAGGGCGTAATTAAGCTTAATTCGGCTAACGCCGCTTGTTGCTGCACCAACTGATGAAAACAGCGGGTTAAACCCAGTGATTTTTCGCGAATCTGTTGCATGCTGACATCACTAAACACCTGCAAGGCAGCGTCCAGCACACTCATCGAAATTACAGCGGGAGTGCCGGTCAAAAATTGTTCTATGCCGTCAGATTTAACGTACTGAGGGCTAAAACTAAAGGGGGTTTTATGCCCCATCCAGCCGCTCAGTGGCTGATGAATTTGCGCATGATGCCGTTTAGCAGCATATAAAAAAGCCGGAGCACCGGGGCCACCATTCAGGTACTTATAACCACAACCTACGGCAAAATCGACCTGCCAGGTATCCAGCTCTACAGGTAAGGCTCCGGCACTATGGGCCAGATCTACAATCACTAATACACCTTGCTCGTGCGCTATTTGGGTTAAACGCTGTATATCCAATAAGCGGCCACTGCGAAAATCAACCTGAGTCAGCATTAACACAGCCACATCACTGGTCAGCGCCTGCTCCAGTCCCTGCTCTGGCACCTCCAATAACTGGCAACGGCTCTGGCCTAACAGTCGAGTCAGCCCCTGCACCATATAAAGATCGGTTGGGAAGTTGCCCTGTTGCGTGAGCACCACAGTGCGCTTTGGCTGCATCAGCAGAGCACAACTTAGCACCTTAAATAAATTCACTGAGGTCGAGTCACAGCAAATCACCTGGCCACTACCAGCACCAATTAAGCGGCCAATCTGCTCGCCCACTTTAAAGGGTAAATCAATCCAATGATTGCTGTTCCAGCTTTGGATCAGATCCTGACTCCACTGCCGCGCCAGCACATCCTGGGCGCGCTGCAATGCGCAGCTCGGCATAGCGCCTAACGAATTGCCGTCAAAATAAATACTCTGCTCAGGCAAGGTAAATTCTGCTCTTTTGTGAGCCAATACATCCTGCTGATCATACTGCAGCAGCTGTTCGAGGGTTAAAGGTGCCATCACAGTGGGACGAACTCCTGTAGGGTGAGAATTAACTGCGAATATGCAGCGCTTTGTGGATGGATCCAGTCAAAATGCCCTGCCTTTTCCACCATACGATACGGCATGCCGCTGTCTGTCGCCTGAGTTGTCGGTACAATTTGATCGGCACTGCCCTGCAATAATAGGGTTTTGGGGTGGATTTTGTCTGGACTCGGACTGACTTGCTGGTATAACTCCGGTGCCTTCTCTGGCGATGCGCCGATAAACTGAGCTGTGGCACTTTGGCAACTATTGCTGCCTTTGGCATAACTGCCCATATCGGTAATAGCGGCTAAACCAATCACAGCTTGTATCTGTGCAGCTTTTTTGTCGCCTGCTAGCTTTTCACCTGCTAAAAGCGCCAACTGGCCACCCGCAGAATGCCCCATTAAGGCGATACGGTTCACATCCACGCCGTACTGTTCAAACTGCGCCTGTGCATAGTGGATGCCTTGCACTATATCGTTAAAACTACCAGGCCAGCCACCACCCTCGTCGCCGACCCTGCGGTACTCCAGCGACCATACCGCATAACCTGCCTCAGTCAGCGCCTGACTTAACGCCTTGCTGTGACCTATATCATAGGCATTTAACCAGCAGCCTCCATGCACAAAAATAACCAAAGGCGGTTTGGTGCTTACCTTAGTTACAGGTAACGACAACAAACCAAACTGCAAAGCCGCTGTGCCATAGGCTAATTTCATGTCCTGGTTTTTTACCGGCAGCGCCAACACGCTGTTAAAACCCACATTATAAAGCGGCGCAGCAGTCAGTACGGCTGAAGGCTTGGTATCAGTCGCCAGCTCTGCAGTTGGCAAAGCGCTACATGCACTCAGTAACCCAAAACCGACAGTACGTAATAACCACAACACAGTATTTCTCTTTGAAAAACTATTGGGAACTGAAGAAAACTCAGCTGACATAAGGGTGCGATGCTCTTGATTAAAGACCTAAGAATATCAAAGGATTAACAATTTGAAACCGCTTTATGCTCTGTGCTGGTATTTAAGCGGCAAAAACAATTTTCTTGCGATAAATACACAGATCCAGCCTCTTGGATCAGGGGAAAACAAATTATTTGTCAGGCGACTCCGTCATGCCATGCTGGCCCTGACGTTAAGATTTGTATCTCTTACAGGCATAACTTGTTTCCCGACCAACGTGTTTATGACTACTCTGCGCGGCAAAGAGTAAGCTGAACAGGTAACAGCTGCCCTGCTCAGGGCATAGTCAGCTTAATGTGTCACTGCAGTGTTGTAACGGAGTTGTTATGGAGCCTGTTTTAATTTCCACTAACCCGCTTAATCAAGAAGAAGTGGGACGCGTCACTATTGCTTCTGCTGATGAGATTGCCAGAGTTGTTGCGAATGCACGACAAGCACAGCTTGCCTGGGCGGCATTGAGTGTCGCTGAACGTAAAAATCTGGTGGAGCGAGCCTACACCCAACTGGACACTGTGCACGATGACTTGGTCAGACTTATTTGCCTTGAAATGGGCAAAGATTTTAGACGTGCCAGTTATGAGGTGTCAGGCGTTATCCAAAGCGCGCCCTACCTGGCAGAGGAAGTCGCACAGGCAGTCGCGCCTGTATCGAAAGGACATGGCGTTGAACTTCAATATCGTCCGCTGGGTGTCGTTGGAGTGATTTCTCCGTGGAATTATCCATTGGCCATGGCCAATAACTTGATCATACCGGCGCTGGTCGCTGGCAATACAGTGGTATTAAAGCCGTCGGAACTGACCCCCTTAGTTGCCGATACCTTTGTGAAACTCTTAGCTGAGTTTTTGCCTGCAGATGTCATCAACATAGTCCACGGCAATGAAGAGGCTGGTAAAGCCTTGGTATCAAGCGATATTAACATGGTGGCCTTTACCGGCTCAGTTCAGGCAGGCAAAAATATTATGCGTAATGCGTCATCTCGGTTGCATCGACTGGTGATGGAGCTTGGCGGCAACGATCCTATGATTGTTTTGCCGGATGCTGATATAAACACCGCAGCCCGCTTTGCGGTCGCCAGCAGTCTTGAGAATACCGGTCAAATGTGCACATCAACCGAGCGAATTTACGTAGACGCCTCCATCTATGACCAATTTGTCGCGAAAGTCGTCGAGATTGCAGCGGCGTATCGACCCGGTGCATGGAATCAAGCCGGTATCCATATCGGGCCAATGGCAAGTGCAGAACAACATCAACATGTAGTGAAACACCTCGCCGATGCAGCGGGGAAAGGTGCACGTTTTGTTCTCGGTCAGCCAGAATATCCGCGTCCCTATATCCAGCCTACAGTGGTGACGGGACTGACCGAGGATATGCTGCTTGAACGCGAGGAAACTTTCGGACCTGTCGTCGCCATTGCCAAAGTAGATTCGGTAGACGAAGCAATACGTCGTGCTAATCAATCAATCTATGGCTTAGGCGCAGTCGTATTTGGCCAGCATGGAGCGCGGCAAGTCGCTGATGCGATGGAAGCTGGGATGGTCTCAATCAATGGCAGTGTAGGCAGTGGCAATGCACCTTGGGTCGGCGCTAAACAAAGTGGGCTAGGCTATCACGGTGGGCTTGAGGGGCACCGTCAATTTACCCAAATTAGAGTAATGAGCAGGTAACAGAAGATGATGGGTACAGACAATTTCTTTATTATCGCCCGCGAGCCGGGCGCGCAAAACCCCGCTATCCCTACCTGGGCGGGTAAAACCGATAATGCTTTTCATCTGGACAGGGCTATCGGACCTGAACAGGTACAACGTCTTGATATCCAAGAAGTGCCCGGTGCCTATCAATTATTGAATGTACTGTCTCAGAGCGAGTGTGAGCAGATGATTCGTCTGACGGAGTCGCTGGGTTACCTGAAAGATGCAGCCGTCTCGTTACCCAGAGAGATCCGACACAACGATAACATCACTGTGGTCGTGGATGACGCCACTGAGCGCTTATTGTGGCAGCGGGTTGAGCATCTGGTGAATCAGCATCTCGAGATATTCGACCATAAAAAGCCACTGGGCTTAAATACCAGGTTTAGATTTTATCGCTACAATGTCGGTGACTATTTCCATTTCCATATTGATGGCGACTGGCCAGGCTCGCGGGTGGATGGCGAGACATTAATCACCAATGCCTATGATGATCGTTACAGCAAGATGACCTTTCTTATCTTATTGAATGATGACTTTACAGGCGGAGCAACCCGTTTTCGGGTGAATGCCAATAATCCACACTCACCAGCCAGGCGAGGCGAACCCGCGTTAGACGTGGATATAAGAACGCCCATAGGTGGTGTGCTGCTCTTCCCTCATGGCCCTCACCCACTGCATTGTGTTCACGCCTCTGTGCCGATCACCCAAGGAGTAAAATACATCATCCGCACCGATCTGTTATTTGAACTGTAACAGGGCTAAATAACAGCGGATAGCTGCTGACGTATCCATTGATGCAAAGGATCTTGTGACGATCGTGAATGCCATACCGCAATCACATCAAACTGCGGCGCTGCGGCTTCTAATTCGATCGATTGCAAACGTTGATCCGGTAACAATCGTGACGGAATAAAGCCGCAGGTATCGTTGGTCGAAAGGGCTGCCAAGGCAGCGGAAAAAGTGGGAAAGGAGTAAATCACCGAGCGTCGATGACCTTGATCCTCAAACCAAGCGTTTATCGCGCCGGTGAAATCGCCGCGCGCTGGCGATACCACGACTTGTGGTATCTTGGCTATCTCGGCAACCCGCATCTGCGGCTTGATAGCTCTATTATGTTTAGAGGCAACGCACTGATAAGTTTCTGTATACAACACCTCAGAGGGCAGTGTTGTTGGCGCCAGACTAGGAGTAGTCATGGCTAAATCAATGCTGCCAGACAGTAAATCCTGATGCAGTGTATCGGGCACCAAATTGCGGATTGATATTCTAAGCAAAGGAGCTTGCTGTCGAACTCGTTGCAGGAATTGAGGAATAATAGACAGCTGTTCAAAATCAGTACAGCTGATGGTAAAAGTGGCTGCTGTTGTTGCCGGATCAAACACGACAGGAGCAAGCAGTTGCTCAAGCGCATGAATCGCCAGATCTAATTTTCCAGCCAACTGCTCAGCAAAAGGGGTTGATTGCACGCCATTGCCATGTCGGATAAACAGCCGGTCATTAAAGGTGCTGCGCAGTTTGCGCAGTTGGTCACTCACAGCCTGTTGCGTCAGGCCCAGTTGAGCAGCCACCTTTGACAGGTTCTTTTCACGTAAAAGCGCCTTGAGCGTAATGAGTTGCTTGATGTCCAAACGATTCAGCGCCGTCACTTGCCCTAATACCCCGCCTTAAAAGAGAGGTATAGTAGCCATACACTCCACTCAGCACAAGGCTGGCGCGACCAGGCCCGCCAGTTGGCTCTATCACCGCAGGTGAACGCTGAATCCGCTGGCTATTCATGCACTTTAATTTTCGATTTGGTTTAGCTAAGAGAGTTTTCAATGGCCACTAAAGCGTTAGTGATAGCACAACCAAGCTTATAGAAGCTTTTAGGGACAACAAACTGTAAAAATTAGAGTGCAAATGATGCTAAATGTTAGTGATTAAGCAAGTATTTGAATTTTATGAAGATATTTTGGTGCCTGGGGTCGGACTCGAACCGACACGGAGTTTCCCCCGGCGGATTTTGAATCCGCTGCGTCTACCGATTTCGCCACCCAGGCATTGAGGGGTCGTATAGAAGTAAACGCTTGCATTATACAAAGCGAATGGCGCGGCGCAAGCAAAAGTTTCAGTTGCTTGTGTGGTTGCGCATTTTTGCAGCAGTTTCGAAAAAACAAAGCTGCGTGATACACTTAGCGCCAATTACAGAATCAATAAAAGTCAGGACGCACTGATGTATCACGGATCTCCAAAGGCGGGTTTGTTCCGCCGTTTAGCTGCCATTGTTTATGACGTGCTGATTTTAGCCGCACTCTGGATGCTGGCTGTGGGTTTAGCTCTCGTGCTAGTAACCATTTTGGATAATATAGGATTAATTTCGTTAGAGACTTATCAGGATCAGGCCGACTTCCTTCAGAAACATTCGATTTGGGTTCAGCTTTATCTCCTGTTGGTATCTACTTGGTTTTACCTGTACTTCTGGGTCAAAGCAGGGCAAACCCTGGGCATGCGTGCCTGGCGTATTTTGTTGATCCAGCCAGATGGCTCGCCAGTGACATTAAAACAAGCGCTGCTGCGTTTGGTGGTGTCTTTGTTAGGCCTTGGCAACTTCTGGTTGTGGATCCGCTGGGGTAAAGGTTTAGCCCTGCAGGACCAAGTCACAGACACCATAGTGGTGAAACTGACCAAAGATGAAAGCAAAGAGCTGAATTTACATCGTAAGGCGGGTTAATTCGGGGTTTTGGTTTTGCTTGTCGTCAACCAAAGTTACACTGCATATCGTCAACTTGGGTAACAGTTAAATTTGGCTACAGGCCTTAATAACTGTGAAGTATGTACACTAAGCTAACAGGTTAGTGGCATAAAAATCGGGTCAGAGCACATTGTTAACGGCAAATGTGATCTGACCCCAATTCTATTTCTTCTGCAATAAATACATCGCCAAGCCAATAAACAAGACCGAAGGTAACACTGCACCAAAGATTGGCGGTAGCTGGTAAACCAAAGCCACAGGGCCAAACACCTGATCACTCATGTAAAAGGCGAAACCTGTCAGAATACCCATCAGAATACGGGCAGCCATAGTGACGCTGCGCAGTGGTCCGAAGATAAAAGACAAAGCCACCAGCAACATAGCAATAATAGTCAGAGGCTGAGTAGCCTTACGCCAGAACGCCAGTTCAAATTTGCTGCTGTCCTGCTGGTTACTTTCCAGGTAATCGATATAGTCGGTTAAGCCTTTGAGCGATAACAGCTCAGGTTTAATAGACACCACACCCAATTTGTCCGGCGTTAAGGTAGAGCGCCAGCGCTGTTCCTGCCACTGGTGTTTCTCAACTCTGTCATCGCGGAAATGCAAACGGCTGACATCGCTTAAGCGCCATGAATTGCTGACAAAGACAGCGGTTTTAGCGCTGACTATGGCCTGCAGCTTTAAGTCGGTATCAAACTCGTAAATGGTTAAATCGGTTAAATTGCCAAAATCGTCCACTTGCTTGATGTTAATGAAGTTATCACCATCTTTGGCCCACACCCCTTGTCTGGCTGAAATTAAATCACCGCCGGAAATCGCTTTAGTACGTAGTTCTCGGGCAGTTTTTTCGGCCACTGGCGCGCCAAATTCGGCGACCAACATCACAATCAGCATCATCAGTAACGAGGTTTTCATCACTGAGTTGATGATATTCAGCCGCGATAAACCCGCTGCCTGCATCACCACCAACTCACTATTACTTGCCAGCATCCCCAAACCGACCAAGCCGCCTATTAAAGCCGCCATAGGGAAAAACAGTATCAAGTCGCCGGGCACACTGAATAACGTAAACAAACCAGCGGATAACATATCGTAGTCACCCCGCCCGACTAAACGCAGCTGGTCAATAAACCTGA
>Ga0181595_10003711_pt1 | contig 14407 bp, 25 predicted proteins | sample 041ome_7_FD_145604 | JGI IMG/M metagenome (GOLD analysis project Ga0181595, IMG submission 145604) | Coastal salt marsh microbial communities from the Groves Creek Marsh, Skidaway Island, Georgia - 041401AS metaG (spades assembly) | ecosystem: Environmental > Aquatic > Marine > Intertidal zone...
GGCAGGTGACACTGACCTAGAGTCAATCTTAGGTTCGCGTGAAGCACTGGATTCTATAACCGTGACTGATAACGCTGTGGCTTATGTGGCATCATTTGAGGCAGGTGATGCAACTGGGGCTGTGACTGAAGCAGGTATCTTCAATGCATCATCTGGCGGATCGATGCTATGCCGTACTGTATTCAGTGTGGTCAATAAAGCGGCTGACGATACAATGTCAGTTACGTGGACGATCACAATCTCGGCGGCTTAAAAGTAAAGAAATTACTGGAGTTATCACATGGCAGATTTGACGCTACGCAATGTCAAAGGTTCACCACTGACGAATCAAGAGGTGGACGATAACTTCAGTAATCTCAACACAGACAAACTAGAAAACGTCTCCGAAGACACCACTCCGCAACTTGGCGGCGATCTGGACACGAACGGGAACGATATTAAGTTTGGTGATAATGACGTAGCTACTTTTGGTGACTCTGATGATCTTCAGATATTCCACAACGGGGCAAAAAGTTTTATTAAAGACACTGGAACAGGCGCATTAGTGCTTGATACAGATGGTGACAGTGTAAGAATAAGTCACTCAGATAATGCCGAAGAAATGGCACGTTTCACAAAGAATGGCTCTGTTCTCCTCAAGTATGACGGAGCTGATAAGCTAGAGACAACCTCCTCCGGTGTAGACGTCACAGGAGCCATCACAACGACTGGGCAAATTAACATGCCTAACGGTCACTTTGTGAATCGTCAGTTTCAAATGGATGCCGTAGATGGCTTGCAAACTTGTTACATATTACTGTGTCGTAATGCGGCTTATAATGACGTAAACGGAACGATAACAATGGATCGTACGTCAGGGCTAGAACACGCTTGTCAGGTTGACATAATCGTATCTTCAGGTTCCTCCGCTTCCCCTATTGGCTCTTTACGTGCTCACGGCGTTACTGGGAATGGAGAACCTACTTATACATTGGTAACGGTCCGTTACAACACAGATAACAATTTTTATGTTGCTCTAAAAATATTTAATCCAGATGCTTATCACGAATCTAGTGGAGCCTATTTTACGGGACGGCTAATCAATTCAGGTCAAAACTCACTTCTAGCCGTTGGGACTAATGATGTATCAAGTGAGTCGTCACTTTCTGTGTCCAATTCAAGACATTCTATTGATGGAGATATTGACCTCGGCGGTAATATCATTCTCAGCGGAACCGTAGATGGACGAGACATATCCGCCGATGGAACGAAGCTTGACGGCATAGAAGCCGGTGCAGATGTAACGGACTTTACTAATGTTGAAGCCGCCGGAGCCTTGATGGACTCTGAGGTAACTAACCTCGCACAGGTTAAAGCATTTAGTTCATCAGATTACGCAACTGCCGCACAAGGTACGAAAGCCGATACCGCTCACGGATGGGGGAACCATGCGTCAGCGGGGTATCAAGATGGCACTTTTGTTGACGGCATCGCTTATGAAAATAGCGCAACCCTTAGCCGTTCTGTTGGCGATGGTCAGCAGTGGGTCAAGATATGCGATTTAGGTACAGGCCAACCAAACAGAATCTATCTAAAAGTCACTCATACTGGCGACAACACAAATTGTGAGTTTGAAGCTGAAGTATCAATATCAGGATATGGTTTACTTGATCATATTTTAGTTAAAAATCATCAGAAATATAACAACCCCAAAGTAACAGCTATCCGCACACATCAAGCCAGTTCAGGAGATGTAGAGGTTTGGGTTCAGGTTGAAAATTTGACCACTTCCAATGGAAATTTGGCTGTTCGATCTAATAAAGCGATCCCCACTCTTACAGCGACAAGCACAGAACCAACGTGGGCAAACTCCAAGGTCGTTTACACAAACACGGCCTCTACAAATTACGAAATAATTCCAAGTAGCGGGATTTTATTCCAAGACAACGCAAAGGCATCATTTGGCACTAGCGAAGACCTTCAGATTTATCATGATGGTAGTAATAGTTATGTAAGCGATCAAGGCATTGGTAACCTAAAAGTTCTTGCATCTACAGTTCAAATTATGAACGCCTTAGGGGATGAAAATGGTTTAGTTGTTAGACAAAATGCTGAGGTAGAACTTTATCACAATGGCCTCGAAAAACTAGCCACAACCTCCACAGGCATTGACGTAACAGGCACAGTGACGGCTGATGGGTTGACTGTTGAAAATAGTGCTGACACTACAATTAACTTTGGAAATGCAAGCGATGCTGATGATGGGACTACTATCAATGTTCGCAAAGGAGCATTTACATCATCTAAAATTCAGTTCTTGCGTACAAACGATCAATACAACGATTTTGAAATTAAAGTTAGTAACGATGAAGATGTTTTACTAACGTATGGTCAAGGCAATATTTCTAATGATTTGTTCTTCAGGCGTTCTTCAGATTTAACCCCAGTATTGGGACTCAAAAACTCAGGCGACATATCCTTCTACTCCGATGATGGCTTAAGCCAAGACCTTTACTGGGACGCATCAACATCTCGGCTAGGGTTGGGTACTACGAGTCCTTCATTTAAACTTGATGTGCAATCTGGAACAGATGACTTTGGAGCAAGGTTTCAGTCTTCTGATTCAACATCGTATGTTTCTTTCCAAGACAACTCAACAACTAACAGCATTAGTGTGTTTTGTGGAGCATCTGGCGATCATTTTATTGCTAATGGTAAACAAAAAATAAGGTTTTTAATTGATGTTTCAGAAGCCATGCTTATCGATTCTAATGGCAATGTCGGCATAGGCACTACGAGTCCTGATACACCATTGCATGTAAACGGAACTACTTTAAAAGTATCTGGTTCTAGTACTGGTTTTACTGAAGGTGCGCTCCTATTACAAAATGACGGTATAGCAGGTTTTCGTGGTAATGGTACCTATATGTATGATTCGGGTACTGACAAAGAATGGTATACAGGTACGCCATACTCAAGCAACGATCAATATATTATTGCTAGACAAACATCTGTTGCAGATGGTTCCCAAGGTAAATCAACAGCTCAAACTACCCATGCGCTTTTAACAGTAAACTCAAGTGGCAATGTTGGTATAGGTACTACGAATCCTTTAACTACGCTACACGTAAAGCACAATGGCGGAGGATTCAAATTACAAGGAGCAAACTCAGATCAATATGGAGCTTACTTAGACTTTGCAAAAGAAGCAGGAACACGCAGAGGTTTACTTGGGTACACTGGAAGCGGTACATCATTAACAATCCAGAATGATGAGTCTGGTGATATACGCTTCAATAACAACGGCTCAGAAGCCGCCAGAATTGATAGCTCAGGTAACTTGCTAGTTGGTAAGACACAATCAGGCACTAACAATACTGTTGCAGGACTTGAGCTTCAAAACGATGGACAAGTATTTGCGACTAAAAGCGGTGCGCCAGAGTTGTTTCTAACTCGTCTAGGCTCTGATGGCGAAATTGCAAACTTTTACAAAGACAGCACACAAGTAGGGTCTATTGGTACTACTTCAGATGACTTATGCATACATTCAACTGCTACGGATCATAGAGGATTGCGGTTTGGGCAAGGGTTTGTTTCACCAATTACAGCTACGGCTACTACAAGTGATGGCGGCTGTGACTTAGGAGAATCTAGCGCACGATTCAAAGATTTCTACCTCTCAGGCGATGTAATTTCAGACGGCTCCGTATTTTCTAATGTATCCATCAACGCTCAGACAGGCACAACTTATACAACAGTCCTAACAGATCGCTCCAAATTAGTCACACTAGACAATGCCTCCGCTGTTACCGTAACAATCCCTCCAAACTCATCTGTTGCGTATCCTACGGGGACTAAGATTGACCTGCTTGCTAAAGGTGCAGGACAGGTCACAGTAGCCGCAGGGTCGGGAGTGACAGTCAATTCATCGCAAACGCTAAACCTCAGAGCGCAGTGGTCAGCGGCTAGTGTTGTCAAGCTAGCGACAGATACTTGGGTTCTGCTTGGCGATCTTGAGGCTTCATAATGCTTGATATTGGAATTGTTGCATCATCCTTAGCCCTTGCTAGCGGTTATGATATCCGACTTTTGTTGGTGGGAGGGGGCGGCTCTGGTGGACAAGGTGGAGATAATGACGATGGCGCTTCATCAAATAGGGATGAAATGGGTGGTGGCGGTGCAGGGGGCGGCAAAAAAGACATTAGTGCATTGGCTGTATCCCCCGGAACAGTATATACAATAACCGTTGGTGCAGGAGGGGCGGCCCCAGCATTTGGAGTTGCGACTCCGGGCAACGATGGCACATCATCCTCAATTTCGGGGTCAGATATCACAACCCAAACCGTCATCGGCGGGGGTGGGGGCGGTCAAGGCTATCAAAATGACGTTAGCGATAATGCAGGGATCGGCGGCGGCGGCGGCGGTTGGCACGCATTTCCCGGTGCTGGGTACGGCGGCAGTGCTAGCAGTGCAAATAATATAGGCGCGGGTGGCGATGGTGCGTATAGAGGCGCGGGTGGCGGTGCAGGAGATAGCGACGGTAGTACCGCAATAGCGGACTTCGGCGGTGCAGGAGGCGCAGGATTAACTTCTGACATAACTGGCACATCTACTGTATACGGCGGCGGCGGCGGCGGCAGTGGTCGTTCATCAGGAGCCGCAGGTGGTTCTGGCGGCGGTGGCAATGGCGGTACTACCAGAAGTGGTACCGGACAAGACGGAACTGACGCATTAGGCGGCGGCGGAGGTGGATGCGGGTCAAAAGCACAGGCGGGTGCAGGAGGTGACGGAGTTGTAATACTTAAAGTACCTACCGCAAATTACAGTGGCACCACAACGGGATCGCCCACCGTCGCTACAAGTGGTAGTTTTACTATACTTACTTTCACTGCGAACGGAACTTATACAGCTTAATAGGAGAAATTATGGAACTTACAATCGCACAACTTGAGCGCACACTACCATCTGGAGTCGTGTACAACATCCACTACCGTTTTGATCTAGTCGATGGTGACTACTCAAAGGGAGCTTATGGAACTGTATCGGTCACTGGCGATCCTGCGGCTGATGGTTTCATTGCCTTTGACAGCCTCACTGAGGAAACAGTCAAGACTTGGGTAATCAACGCCCTAGGCGGTCAGGAAAAAGTCGATGAGATTGAGGCGGCACTGCAAGCCAAGATCGAAGAAGACAAGAATCCGACATCTGCTGTTGGTGTACCGTGGGGTGAGTGATGGACAAGCGCACCGTAGCATCAGCGCATAAGCGCATTGACAACATTGAGACAAAGCTAGTCGCGCATGAGGCGGTGTGTGGTGAACGCTGGAAAGAAACCATTCTTCGCATCAAACGTATCGAAGGCGTGATGATAGCGGCGGCAGGAAGCATCATTGCCATGCTTGTTGCTATCCTGATGAAGATGACCTAGCCATGATCTTTGAAGCCATAGCCGCAATCAAAATAGCGAATGAGGCTATCGGCGCAATCAAAGAGTTTGCAGGCCATGTTCAGTCTGTTGGCGAGATGGGGCCGCAGTTGACAAAGCTAGCTGACGCAAAGGAAGAGATTGAAAAGAAAGCTAAAGATGGTGATATGGAATGCTTTTTTGAACTCGAAAAAATACGAGCTAGAGAGGCTGAGATTAAGCAAATGTTTATTTACAACGGTCGCGCCGGTCTTTGGGACGACTATCAAAAGTTTATAGCGAATCGTAAACAAATCCGGGCAAATGAAAAGAAGCGGGCAGAGGCTAAACAACTGGCTAAGAAGAAAGCCATCAAGAATGCACTTACTTATGGTGCTGTCGGCATTTTTACTCTCGGTGTGGTCGGCGGGGCTGTGGCCTTTGTCTTTTGGCTTATATCTTTTAGAGGTAAGTAACTAATGTCACAGTTCATGAGTTGTATCAAGGCTCCTAACGCAAACTTAGCAATTGCAAAGGGGCAGTACCGAAATGTTTCATCGATCCATAAGTTTGGTGCTGTTCCAGCAATGTCTCAAAATCAAACAGGTACAATTTGGGACATAGATGACACTTTATACCCCTGGGATTCGTTTGCTACGGCGGGAGTCCTTACAATACCTGTTGTAAACGCATCAGATGATGGCAAAAACATCACTTTAATAGGACTAGACGCAGACTACCTTGAAATACAAGAAACGATCACTGTCAGCAGTTCTGTGTCCACAAACAGCACCAATTCGTTTAAAAGAATTTACAGAGCATTTGTGCATGACGGTTCTCAAACAAATGTTGGGGACATTCTGGTTCAAAAAAGCGGGGTAACAGTCGCCGCGATTAAAGCAGGCAAATCACAAACCTTGATGGCTGTTTACACGGTCCCAGCAGGAAAAGATGCTTACATTTTGAAAGGAACAACAACCTGCCAAAGTGGTGCAGACGCTACTGGTAATATGTTCATTAGGTATTTTGGCGAAAATGCATTCCGGATAGGGCATAGTTTTGAGGTATCAGGAGCAGGAGGTCAATATTCTTATGAGTTTGGCGTACCTCTTAAAATACCTGCAAAGTCGGACATTGATGTTAGAGCTACCGTTCGATCTAACAATGCGCGGGTAACAGCCGCTTTTGACATAATTCTTGATGAGTATTGATTATGACGGAACTAGAAAAGTATGACACGAATGGCAACGGGGTTCTCGATCCGAATGAGCTTGCTCTTATTGAGCTTGAGGATCGCCGCCGTAAGATGGAAGATGAGGACGCTCAAAGAGATTCAATCCGCAAAATGGCGTGGTTCGCGTTATTTGGCCTACTGCTGTATCCCTTTGGTATTTTTCTATGTGATTTGTTTGGACTTGCTACGGCGGCAGGACTAATCGCTGACATTGCACCAACATATTTTGCATCAATCGCAGTGCTTGTTTCTGCTTTCTTTGGCAGTACAGCAATCGCATCGAAGAAGGCTAGCTAATGGAATTTGTAGCCGCAGTGATTTTAGCGGTTTTGGCTATCTGGGCGATTATAAATATTCCGCCAAAGGATGACTGATGAAAGTCTGCGAGTACGTCTTTAGAGAAGGGATGTACCACACAGACTGCGGATCAAAGTTATTATTTCGCCCTACCGCTAGGTGCGATAAATGCGGCAGAAAGCCAAAGGAGAAGCGAAATGTTGCAGATGCTACTCGGTCCAGCTCTTGAGCTAGGCAAAGATTTTATTAAAGGAAAGGCCGAAGAAAAGAAGGCGATACAACAGCGAAAGATCGATCAGATCAACAACGATTCGCAATGGGAAGCGAAGATGGCTGACGCTACAAAGTCATCTTGGAAAGATGAATGGTTTAGTTTGATCCTTAGTGCGCCTCTGATCGCTGTGGCATATTCTGTGGCAATGGACGATCAAGCAATTATTACTCGCATGGATGAGGCGTTCAGCGCACTTAATTCATTGCCGGAATGGTATCAGTATCTTTTATTTATCGCGGTCAGCGCATCATTTGGCGTTAAGGGCGCAGACAAACTTATGGCAATGAAGAAGGGCAAGTAATGATGAATTTAGATCAACTTCGTATGGAACTTGAATACGACGAAGGCTGTAAATACGAAATCTATCTCGATCACCTTGGACTGCCTACGTTCGGGATTGGTCATCTTGTTACAGAACATGACCCAGAACACGAGCAAGAAGTCGGTACTGTTGTCTCTGAGGAGCGTGTCATTGAGGTATTTGAGAAAGACGTTCAGGTCACCATCGATGAGTGCAAAAAACTTTATGAAAACTGGTTCAATTTACCAGAAGAAGTTCAGCTAATTCTGGCGAACATGATGTTCAATATGGGGCGGCCGAGATTGAGCCAATTCAAAATGATGAAAGCTTGTATCGATGACCGTGATTGGGAAGGTGCGGCTGATCAAATGATTGACAGCAAATGGTATCGTCAGGTGACAAATCGAGCCGACAGGTTAGTTACCCGTATGAGGAATGTTGCTATTATTTAACTGGGTTCCCTCAAACTAAACCCTTTTTGCCCGTTACCCCCTAGCGGGCTTTTTTTTATTTTATAGCATTAAATGCTTTACAAGTTTAATCTTTAAGAATTAAAATGTAAGTGCATTAACAATGGAGCAATGCTATGAAAACAAGTGAATCAGTCGTCAAAATACAGACGGCACTTATTAAAGCACAGTCTGAAATGACAGGTGCAGTCAAAGACTCGGCAAACCCATTTTTCAAGTCAAACTATGCCGATCTAACATCGGTCATTAAGGCTATTAAGGAAGCATGGGCTAACAATAAAATTGGATATGCACAGTTTCCAATATCGACAGAACAAGGTGTTGGTGTGCAAACTCGATTGATGCATGAATCAGGTGAATGGATAGAGCATGAGTTTGTTCTTCCTTTGCCAAAGTACGATCCGCAGTCAGCAGGTTCAGCGATTACTTATGCCAGACGTTATGCCTTGCAATCTATTGCTGGTATCCCATCAGTTGATGACGATGCTGAGATGGCTATGAATCGCCATGTCGCGGACACACATATTACCGTGACTGAGTTTCACGCAATGAAGAAACTTCTGGATGAAACTAAGGCTGATATTCCGGCTTTCTGCAAAGCGTTTCAGTGTGATATCCCAGAAAACATCATGAAGTCTAGATACGACAATGCAATGGCAACTTTAAAACGTAAAAAGGAACAACAAGCTAATGGCAAACATGACGAAGCGGCAGAGTCTAGTGGGGAAAGGGGACAGGTATCGGAAGACCGATCAGCAGAAGTTCTCGACCAACTACGAAAAAATATTCAGCAAGAAGGAGTCAAGTAATGAGACTCCTAAAACACGATCAGGGAACTAAAGAATGGTTTCAAGCCAGATTGGGATGTCCTTCTGGCTCTGGTTTCTCAAAGCTTGTCAAAACAGATGGCAAGCCATCAACCAGTGCTGATATATATATCAATCATCTCATTGCTGAAAAGGTCATAGGCGAGCCGCCAGAGACATTTAGCAACGAATGGATGGAAAGGGGCAAGCAACTTGAACCTGATGCCCGGTCATTCTATGAGTTCGAGCGCGGCGTAACTGTTCAAGAGGTTGGTTTCATTAAGCATGATGAATATGAGTGCGGCGTTAGTCCTGACGGGCTTGTTAACGCTGACGGTCTGTTAGAAATTAAATGCCCCGCCCCGGCAACTCATGTCAAGTATTTGCGCGCAGGTGTATTGCCGTCTGGCTACAAGGCTCAGTGCCAAGGTCAGTTGTGGATAACTGGCCGCAAGTGGCTGGACTTCTTAAGCTATCACCCTTCACTGCCGCCATTCCTGATTCGGGTCGAACCTGACAAGGAATACATCAAGTTGTTAGAAGCTGAAGTCATCAAGGCTTGCAAAATTATTGAAGAAGAATCGCGAAAAATTGAGGTGTTAAGATGAGCGAATTTGAAAAAAAAGAATATCCAAAGGACAATGGCTGGGGCAAAGCATGGCGTCAGCTGGAAAAGAAAAACCCGAAGTCACCTGACTTCACTGGAAATTTAGAAGCGATGGGTGAGCCGCTTAAATTCAGTGCTTGGCTGGGACAAGATGGGGCGTTGAGCTTCAAGACTCGGCCGATGACCAGTGAGGAGCACGCTAAATATATCGCTAAAAAAGCAGAGTTGAAAGCCAAGCGTGAAGCTGAAGCCAATCACCACACCGATCAGATCAGACAGAATATTCAACCTGTTCAACCCAAAACTCCAATGCCTGATCCAAACATCAACGATGAAATACCGTTTTGAAAAAAGCCCCCGAAGGGGCTACCTCAAAATGGAGCTATTGAGGCAAGGGTGATTATAGCATCATGAAAGAAAGTGATTCCAAAAAATTCCAGTGCGATTGTGAGTTTTGCAAAAAACTTAGCCCTGAAAAGGTAACGCATAAGTTATGCGCGAACAAAACAAAAAATCTGGTCACTGAACTAAAAAAAGGTAATAAATTAAAACTTGAATGGAGTAAATACACTGACAGAGTTCTTGCTAACAAGTACAGCATTACGAAGTCAACGATTCAGCATCTAAGACGTAACTTCATTAAGGAGATCAAATGAAAGCCGAACAGTTTCACAAAAAAGACCAAGCTCGACGCGCAATGCGCATGGCTGAAATTAAGATGTCTATGAACGACATGAAAGAAACCAAAGATTACCTCAACCAAGCTTTGAAAATTGTAAAAGAAATGGAGAAAGAAAGTGGCACAAATACCCTTAACGGAAAAAGAAAAACGCAAGATACTAGCTCTGCACATTGAAGGAATGAGCTATAACGTGATCGCCAAACAAATAGGCCGTTCAACAAAAGCAGTTGAAACGACTGTAAGAGAATACAAGACTGACAGTAGCCCGGCGTTTAAGTTTATAAATTATTTGCGTAAACCATGGCCTTATTATGGCTAAAAAACAATACATCATTGATTCTGGTGTAAAGCTCGATGAGCTCTGCACAGAAATGGTGAATGATCTTGTAGAACATAACTGGCTGAAAGTTACGATAGAGTCAGAGCATCGTAGCCTAAGTCAAAATGCTTTGTATTGGCGATGGATACGCCAAATTAAAGAGCACATCAATAGTCACAATAATACGGATTTCACTGAAGAAGAAATTCATCTAAGGATGAAGCATGACTTTCTTGGTTGGACAGAAGAAATTAGTGTCGGCTCGGTAACGATTCCTGCACAAATAATTTCGACAAGAAAAGTGAGCAAAGGGCAGATGCGGCATTACATGGAAGCAATTGATGCTTACTGCGCTGACACGCTTGGCTTACTTCTAGTGAAACCAGAGGATAGCGAATATATGAAATATGCAATGGAGCAGAACCTATGAAACAAGATTACCCTATGTATTTTCTTAAGTTTACTGAACTTGAAGAATACAATGAAAATGAAGATGACAAATGCGTTGGCGTTTTTCAATATCGAATTTATGAAGATAAAGACGGTTTATACGCAATGCATGATTGTATATGGGAAAGCTCATCAGATGCTGATCCTGTATTTCGAGAACTACAACTGCTATGCGAAGTAAACAGGAATGTAACTGACCAAGTTATAGATGCGGTTGATCCAGAACTTAACGATTTTCATGAACCAGAAAACACGACGTTGCAGTAGTTGCAAAAAGAAGGTGGCGGCTGATTCTATTTACCAGAGTCAGCTCAAAGCCTTCTGTTCGTCAGAATGTCTATTGCAGTATGCTAAGTCGCCCCATGGGCAAAAAGACCGACACAGGGCAGTACAGAGCGATCTACGCAAACGAAAAGAGAAACTCAAGACCAAGGGTGACTATACTAAAGAAGCTCAACAGGCTTTTAATGCATATGTACGAGCTAGAGACAAAGGTAAATCTTGTATTAGTTGTCCAACCATTCTGTATGACGATTCTGTTGGTGGAGGGTATGACGCAGGGCATTACCGTTCGGTAGGCTCATCACCACATCTTAGATTTCGCCTTGATAACTGTTTTGGTCAATGCAAAAAATGTAATCGTTATCTCTCAGGCAACGTAGCTAACATGCGTATTGGTATCGTCTGGAGATATGGACAACAGTTCTTGGACAAAGTCGAGTCCGATAACAGCGTCAAAAACTACACAATCGACCAACTCAAAAAAATAAAGAAAATTTTTAGAAAAAAATTAAAAAAAATCTCGTAAAAGTGTTTACATTTTGTGGCAAACCATTAAATTGGTAAGTGAACTTACTAATGGAGCATTCAAAATGGCTAAAGAATTTATCGGAATTGGAGACATCGTAACAGCAAGTCTTAGAAAAATTCGTGGTTCTGAGCGCAGAGTTATAGAAGCGGTGATTGTTGGCGAAAACGGAAATTGTTGGTTAGTTCAAGAGCTAAAAATGAAAAAAGCTCGTTCACAAACTGCCCCTAAAAAAAATTGTAAACTGATTGAGGTCGCGTAAGCGGCCTTTTCTTTTGGAGCATACAAAAATGTACACACAAACCAGACAAGAATCTTTGGCAGAATTGTTCAGCGACATGCACAAGAGCCTACATGGCTGTCGCGCTCGGTGGGCATACGATATGTCAGAAGAAGATTTAGAGCTTGCTGTTCAGCGTCTTGGCGAAGAAATTGAAGAAGAAAACAACCGTGAAGAGGTTGAGCGCAACGAGTTAGCCGCTCAGTGTCACGTTTCTGTTGAGCAGATCATTAAGTGGGAAAACGAGCAAAACATGATGTGGCGCTACGGTATGGGCTACAACATGCAGATCGTGGATCAAGCTTTTATCGAGTCACTTCCTGCTGAGCCATACGAAGAAGCTCATCACTTTGAATTAGGAAAGGCGGCGTAAGCCGTTTTTTTGGAGCGAAAGATGAAAACAGTAAAAATCACATCAGAAACCGCAGATACACTCGCCGATTTCCTATGCGAGTATCAAGATGAGTTAAAAAACAAACTAATTTGCGAAGGCTTTGATTCAGAAGAACAGTCAAAGATTCTTAGTGCGGCTTTGTCTATACAAGGCAACCTAATTGCAATGCTTGGTACAGAGTCAGGCACAGCATTTACAGTGGAGATTAAGTAATGCGTAATGATTTTTCAACTGAAGTGCATTGTAGTCAATGCGAAAAAGAATTTCTGATTGAGCTCGATCTGTACGAGCCTTCTGGAAATGTTTGTGATGAATGTAAATCACAAGACGATGAACCTGATCTTGACCCAGTATGGGCAGATGCAGATGCATTAGCATCAGCAGGTTTTGGTACCGACGAAGATTATGGCGGGTAATCCCGCCTTTGGAGCAAAAAATGAATGAAGATTGGAAAATAAAAGCCAATAAGGTGATCAAAGAACGTAACGCAAAGAAAAAAGCGATACGAAATCGCCTTAGTGCAAACTGTGTTAGATCGATAGATGACTGTATTAAAGCTTGTGAAAATATACACGATTCTTTAGTGAATACTGCGGCTGAAGGATATCTGTGTGTAAATTTGCATGAAATAGTTGAGTTGCGAAATTCAGTCAATACTTTGCGTTTCAATTTTGGTATCGAAGAGGAGGTTATTTAGTGAAAATTCTAGGTGTTTACTTCAACGAAGTAACGAAGCTGTGGACAGTCGGTTACACAAATGATGGGTGTAACCCTGTCGTACTACGGCAAACACGGCTACGATCGTTAGGAGTCGAGTTTGCAGAACAAGAAGCAAGGCAACTTAAGCCAGATATTATCTTTACCAAAACGCAAACAGGTAAGGTGCAAATTCTTAAACTTGAAAACCATGCTTTTGATTTCTTAATCGAAGGCTGTGATCAATACTTTTATCCAAAGGAGCAAGTCGCATGACACCGCAAGCACATGAAGTTTTAACCTTTCTCAAGCAACATCGAACAATCGGCCCTAAAGAGGCGTGGACAAAGCTAGGCGTGTATCGTTTAGCGGCAAGAATTAAAGAAATCAGAGATGCAGGTCATGACATCGAGACGATCAGAGTCTATCAAGATGCTAAGACCTATTATGGAAAATATATTTACAAAGGGGAAAAACGAGTTTAGATTAAAAAGCAGTTCCGGGCGGGGTGTGAGAAGCCCCTAGCAGACCGGATTGAGATAACAGCAAGAAACCCTGTACCGCACTCCGGAACATGGTAAGAGTTTACCAAACTTTACATATCTTGCCATATCTTAATCTATCCCCGCCCGTGTAAGCTCTCGCATTGTGGAGCAGAACAGAAAAGCAAGCAAAACATACCTAACCTATGAGGACGGGATAAACAGCGTTTATAGGTAACTGGAAACAGTGGGCAGGTTTTACTAGCCTGAGGGATTGCCACTCTAAAAGTAGTTGCTGATGATTTGGTATGTTGGGAAATAGAGTTGGCGTTAGTGGGTTACCTAATAGTCCTCTAAATGACTCTTATGCAAAAAATTTAACAAAATGGTTTACAGTTCTGTTCTAAAGAACTAAAGTGTACTTACTGATTAAGTAAATGGAGCCTAGTTAAATGTTTGAAGTAGTTTATAAAAATCTTTCTTTTGGTGGTCAACTTAGAGAGTACATCGCTGATAGCGAGATCGACTTGGTAGAGATTGATTCAGTCAAAGACGCGATTCAAGAAATCAAAAAAAATCCAAATGTGGCAGAAATCTACACTTGGGAAGGTCATAGGGTGGCGGCTTTTTAAGCCCCGCCCTTTTTAATGGAGCAACAAAAAATGTCAAACGTAGAAATTTTCAAAAAAGAATACAACGGCCATCCAGACTGGGAACATTGGAATGTATCTTTATGGCTTAACAATTCAGAGGAATGGTATGCCCCATTTGCAGTTCTTTGTGATTTGGTTAATCGTGGTCGTATTACCAAAGACGTAGCATCTGAAGAGCTAAAAGAGCTTATTCCAGACATTACGCCAGATGGCGCAGAAGTCACAGTCGATATCTTGCATTACTATATTACAGATGCAGAGATAGACCACA
>Ga0181595_10003716_pt1 | contig 14402 bp, 5 predicted proteins | sample 041ome_7_FD_145604 | JGI IMG/M metagenome (GOLD analysis project Ga0181595, IMG submission 145604) | Coastal salt marsh microbial communities from the Groves Creek Marsh, Skidaway Island, Georgia - 041401AS metaG (spades assembly) | ecosystem: Environmental > Aquatic > Marine > Intertidal zone >...
ATTTTGACATTCAAATTGATATTGATGGGCTCATTTGGCATAGCCACTTGCACTGTTGGGGTACAGGCTGTGGTGACTAAAATGGCCAAACAAAGGCTCAGTCCTTGTCGCACAAGCCCCCTCTGACCAACATCCTTTGGCCGTGAATAGTGTCTTTCCTGCCAATTTCGCATCATTACTCCTTGCGGGCGTCTTTGGCTTTTTGAGCGGCCAGACGCTGTTGAACCCGTTTTTTCACTAAATCGCTGACCTGACCACTTAGCTGTAAGCTGGTGATCATGGCCGGTAAATTCTCTTCTAAATTAATACTGAAATTCACAGCCCGGCCTTTTTCGAAATCCGGGTTATTACCTTCCAGTTTAAGAGCCAGTAATAACTGACCTTCTTTGCTGTAGCTGATTCCGGCCGACAACACTGAAAAATGGAAATTTTGCAGCGCCTGCAGCACGATCTTCATGCCTTGATTGGACTGCCCCATCGCTTGTGCTTTTTCAGACTGATAGGCAATTTTTCCACCTGGTTCCAAAGCGGCTACAGAGCCCTGAGCCACCGTCAGCGTGCCTTGTTCTATGCTCAGAGGCAAAGTACCGGAGATAGTTCCCTGCCCCGTTATATCAGCACTGGGGTGCTGCTTCAGCAATTCTGCCAACTGTAATTTATCCAGTTGCAGCAGCACTTTAGTATCTTTACTTAAATCAATCTGTTGTTGTGTCGCTTTGACCTGTCCACCAAATAAAGCCAGTTGCAACTGCTTCAGGTCTAACTTGCCTTGGAACCAATCCGGCGCTGTTGTTTTGTAGACCGCATTCAACTGCAAAGGCCCCATCACCAGACCATGGTTTAGCTGTTGTAGCTTCAGATCGCCAGTCTGAACTGTCCAGACCGTACCTTGGCTGAACAATTTCAGCTTAGTGGTTAAACCCGTAAATACAGTTCTGTCGTAAATGCCACTTAAATCCCGCAATGCCAGTTCTGTATGCTGCTTAATGAGCGCCATGCTGCCAAGGTCAAACTCCAACTGACCTTTGCCCGAGGCTTTGCCTTTTTGCAGAGTCAGCAGTTCCGGCCAAAAAGGCCCAATCTGCAGCGGATTACCAGCCAGAAAAAACAGTTCCGGTAAAGTCCAGCTGGCACTGATTTTTTGCTCTGCCATTTGTATTTTATGATCAAGAGTCAAAGACAAACTATTCGCTAATCGACCTTCGATTTGGGCGTGCTGCTGTTGATACAAAGCCGTACCGGTCCAGTTCCAGTCCAGCGTTTTGAGTTGTGGATGCTGCAGTTGCTTTATTTCAAGTTTCAAATCGCTTTTCAGCTGTGCATTCGCCAACTGCGTTGGATCCAATTCCAGCTGCAAGGATTTTGCATTGAGCATCAACTGCTGCACTTGCAACTCTGGTTGCTGATAACTGGTGGTCAGTTGCAAAGGTTCGGTGGCTTCAAATTGCAGCAGATTACTTTGCCAGACAGCCCGACCGCTTAGCTTTAGAGCCAAATCAGACAACTGATACTGCTGCCAATTAAGCTTGCTGCTTGCAAGGCTCAGTTCAAACTCCGGGATTTGCAGTTGTTCAGCACTTGGTGTGATCAAGGCTTTAACGGCTAACTTTAGATCGCCGACACCTTCAATAAAGACCGCTTGTTGATTCGCCAGCTGTAACTGTATTTGTTGGTTTTGTTCGCTGTAGGTTAAAGCGCCCGTCAGCTTGCAGTCGCTATTTTCAGTGCTGTTGCTGAGCTTAGTATTTAAACGGGCACAAGGCAGTGAAACTTCAATCTGTTCGAAGGTTAACACCTTGGGCAACCAGAGCGGTAAAGTAGGTATGGAGGGCGCTGCTTGCTGCTCAGTATCAGCAGATGTGGCCAGTTGTATATCCAAGTGGGCTTTGAGGGATTTAGCTTTTACCAAATCCAAAGGCCAGGGCCAGCCCGTCCAGCCAAGTTCTAATTGTTCCAGTTGCAGCTGCTGCTGACCGGAAAATGGCAGTTGCAAGGACAACTGTTCCACCCGCGCCGTGCCCCAGGACAATTCAAGTCCTTGCCACTTCGGGCTTAGTTGAGTCCACCAGAATTGCACCTGAATAAAAGCAAATACGCTGCCTGCCAGCAGTAATAACAGCAGGTTCCATGTTAACCAGGAGGTCGATTTTTTTGTGCCAGAAACAGGCTTAGTCACGTCGTATCCTCTTTGCTTGTCTGTACTTTAGGCCAGACAAACTGAATTATGAATGAATTCAGATTCCTAGTCTGGCGCTAAACAACACTGGAAACCAGAGTCATTGAACAGCTTCAGACCGCATTGTATCGTTTTGTTACATAGTTGTATCTTTGTAAGCCAAAAGAAACGTGCTTTAATCGGGCCATCAACAAGGAGGAACCTATGAACAAATCTAAACTGGCAATAGCCATAGCTTTTGCCGTGACCTTAGCCGCCTGCGGCACTCAGACGCATTCAAACTTACCAGCTGGCGTGAAATTAATTGAACAGTCCAAGCCGCAACAAGGTATTCACATCCCCTATAAAAAGTATCAGTTGGACAATGGTTTAACAGTTATTGTGCATGAGGATAACTCAGATCCACTAGTGCACGTAGACGTCACCTACCATGTAGGTTCGGCCCGTGAAGAGTTAGGTAAATCAGGTTTTGCTCACTTCTTTGAACACATGATGTTTCAGGGTTCTGAAAACGTCGGTGACGAACAACATTTCAAAATCATCACTGAAGCTGGTGGCACATTAAACGGCACCACCAACTCAGACCGTACTAACTACTTTGAAACAGTGCCTGTGAATCAGGTGGAAAAAATGCTGTGGTTAGAAGCTGACCGTATGGGCTTTTTACTGGACGCTGTGACAGAGAAAAAGTTTGAAGTGCAGCGTGAAACCGTGAAAAACGAAAGGGGTCAACGCGTAGATAACCAGCCTTATGGCCGTTTAAATGAGCGGGTATCTCAGGCTTTGTACCCGGATGGTCATCCGTATTCCTGGCCTGTTATTGGCTATATGGACGACTTAAACCGCGCTAACGTCAACGATGTGAAAGCTTTTTTCCTGCGCTGGTATGGCCCGAATAACGCCACCTTAACAGTAGGTGGCGCAGTCAAAGCCGAAGATATTCTGCCTCTGGTGCAAAAGTATTTTGGTTCTATTCCGCGTGGCCCTGAAGTGACAGATGCAACCAAGTCCTTCGTCAAACTGCCGGAAACCCGCTATATCTCGATGGAAGACAATGTGCATTTGCCTTTGGTCTATATTACTTACCCAACAGTCTACGCCAACCATAAAGATGAAGCGGCGTTAGACATTCTGTCGGAAATTTTAGGCGGCGGTAATAACTCGCTGCTGTACAAAAATCTGGTGAAAAATCAGTTGGCTGTGCAGGCTGCAGTATCTCACCCTTGTCGTGAACTGTCCTGTGAGTTTTCTCTGTATGCCCTGCCTCACCCGGCCTCAGGTAAAACGCTGGCTGATATAGAACAAGTGATCCGGGCCAGCCTGACTGAATTTGAACAACGTGGCGTGACAGACGACGATTTACTGAAAGTAAAAGCCAAGATGGAAGCTAGCAGTATTTTTGGCCTGCAAAGTGTATCTGGCAAAGTCAGTCAGTTGGCAGCCAGCCAAACCTTCCAGGGCAAACCAGACACTATTGCCGACGATATAGCCCGTTATAACGCCGTCACTAAAGAAGACGTGTTACGGGTATACAACACTTACATCAAAGGCCAACATTCAGTAGTGATGAGTGTGGTGCCCAAAGGTCAGAAACAACTAATAGCCAAAGCCGACAATTTCTCGCCGGTACAACACGACTTTGGTGGCCCTTCAAAAACCAAAGCTGAAGATTTACAAGTACGTAAAGCTACGGACAACTTCGATCGCAGCAAACAACCTATGGCGGGTATGAACCCAGCGGTTGAATTGCCAGCCACCTGGACTATGGATTTAGGCAACGGCATTAAGGTGCTCGGCAGTCAAAGTACTGAAACGCCGACCACTTCGTTATTGCTGAAAATCCCGGTAGGCAGTTATTACGAAACCGCGGATAAAGCTGGCGTTTCTGCCTTATTGGCGGCCATTCTGAATGAAAGCACGCAAAACTACAGCACAGAACAGATGAGCCTGGAACTGGAAAAACTGGGCAGCAGCATCAGCATCAGTTCTGGCGACAGCTACATTGACGTTTTTGTTTCCAGCTTAAGTAAAAATCTACCGCAAACCCTGGTGTTGCTGGAAGAGAAGTTACGCAGCCCGGCCTTTAAAGCAGAAGATTTCAGCCGCCTGCAACAGCAAACTCTGCAAGGTATTCAGCACAGCGCCACCAACCCGGCTTATATAGCGGCGACGGCTTATAACAAAATGATGTTTGATGGCAGCATTGCCGCTTTACCTAACGAAGGCACGCTGGAGTCTGTCAGCAAACTGACGTTGGATGATGTGAAAAACTGGTATCAAAGTCATTTCAAACCAGCGGGTGGCCAATTGATAGTGGTGTCCGATTTGCCTCAGGATAAAGTAGCGTCGGAATTGAAAACCCAACTGGCGGACTGGCAAGGTAAAGGGCCAGCCATTCAGGTCAATACCGGTAGCATGAAAGCCAAGCCAGGTACTATTTATCTGCTGGATAAACCTGATGCACCACAGTCTGAGATCCGCATAGGTAAGCGTTCACTGACTCAGGACATTACCGGTGAGTTTTATCAGGCAAGCCTGATGAACTTCGTATTAGGTGGCACCTTTAACAGCCGTATAAATCTGAATCTACGTGAAGACAAAGGCTACACCTACGGTGCTCGCGCCAGCTTTATTGCCGACAAGTTTGCAGGTACTTACACCGCATCTGCCGCAGTGCGTGCTGATGCCACAGCAGACTCGATTCGCCAATTTATCAAAGAACTGGATGCCTTCCAGCAAAAAGGTATAGCGGATGACGAGCTGTCTTTTATGCGTCTGGCTATTAACCAGTCGGAAGCTCTGAAATACGAAACACCGAATGCTAAATTGGGCTTTATGGCGCAAATTCTGGAATTTAATTTAACGCCGGATTTTGTCCGTGAACGCAACCAGATAGTTTCAACCATCAGCAAAGAGCAGGTCAATGCTTTAGCCGCCAAACACCTGAACACCAAAGAAATGACAATTTTGGTGGTCGGCGATGCGAAAAGCTTAACGCCTGAACTGGAGAAACTAGGGTATCCGGTGGAAAAAATTAGCCTGTAACAGGCTAGTTCTCTGCTTATCTTTGTAAAGCCACTTTCGGGTGGCTTTGTTTTTGCTCCACCACGAGTTTTCAGCCTCCACCTCTCTCAGGTCCTTAACATTTTTGTTATTTGGTTACAAATTTAGCTCATTTAGCCATAGGTGAAAGCGCTTTTGCTGGCTACACTAGAGCTAGCGATTTTTACACCTTTTTTGCGGTTTAAAACAAAGGTAAAGCATAAAACCAGAGAAGCTGTTGCTGCAAACTAGGCAGCAACAGCTTCTTTTTCTTAAATTTTTATTAATTTATGACTAATCGTCACAATTTTTAAAAAAACATGGCACACTAGCCTGCCCGCTGTATATAAGTAAGTATTGTGTAAGATCAGTAGAGTTAATCTGATGTTTGCACTCAAAGTGGATCTAATCCGAAAGTGCAGCAAAGTCGTAATGCAACAGCTGAAACTCTTGGGTCCTTATTAACTTTTTAATCTGGTTACTGTTATGAAAAAATTTAAATCCATATTGTTTGCCGTGCTTGGCCTTATCTGTGTGTTTTTGGTGCTTGCAGGGGTTAAAGGTGGCCAGATTGCAGCCATGATCGAATCAGGCAAAACCTTTGTGCCGCCACCAGAACATGTCAGCACTTTTAGCGTGGAACAACAAAGCTGGCCTAACACATACAATGCGATAGGCACAGTATTGGCGGACGAAGGTATTATCGTTGCAGCCGAAGTACCAGGCCGGGTGAAAAAAATCAGCTTCAGCAATGGCCAGCAAGTGACAGCAGGCACAGTACTGATTGAGCAGGACGTCACCAATGAGCAAGCTCAGTTGCGCTCAGCTGAAGCCAGTCTGAAACTGGCGAAAACCAGTTATGACCGCTTAGTGCAGTTACGCCGCACCAATATTGCCACTCAAAGTGAATTGGACAATGCCAAGCAACAACTGGACAGCGCCTTAGCTCAGGTCGATAACTTAAAAGCCACTTTGCAGAAAAAAGTTATTCGTGCACCTTTTGATGGCCGTATTGGTATTCGTCAGGTCGACTTAGGTACAGATTTGCAGGCTGGTACTGCCATAGTCTCTTTGCAAGCCACTAATAAAGTACGGGTGAACTTCCCTGTGCCGCAAAACTGGCTGACTCAAATCACTAAAGGTTTACCTGTTGAAGTTTCAGTAGGTGACGGCGCTGTTATTGTGAAGGGTGAAATCAGTGCTATTGGTGCTGAAATTAATACCAGCACCCGTAATGTGATAGTGCAGTCGATTTTAGACAACAGCACTGACGTATTGATCCCAGGTATGGCGGTATCGACCACAGTGACCTTAACAGAGCCGCATCAACTGCTGGTAGTGCCAAGCACAGCCATTATTTACGCGCCTTTTGGTGACACCGTATTTGTAGTGGAAAAAGATGACAAAGGTGGCTTAAAAGCCCGTCAGCAATTTGTCCGTTTAGGTAAATCCCGAGGTGATTTTGTTGAAGTGATTGATGGCTTAAAAGCCGGTGAGCAGGTGGTAAGCGCTGGCGCCTTTAAATTGTTTAACGGCCAGGCTGTGGTGCTGAGCACGACTCAACCACCGGAATTTAAAGCGGCGCCAACTCCAGCTGATACCTGATTTGACGAACATCATCACCAGCCATTAACAATGAGCAGATTATGAATTTTACCGATATTTTTATTAAAAAGCCTGTGCTGGCCATAGTGGTCAGCCTGCTGATATTGCTGGCTGGTTTCCAGTCGATGAGCAATATGACGGTACGGCAGTACCCACGTTCCGACATAGCTGTGATAAAAATTACCACAGCTTATATAGGTGCTAACGCTGATTTAGTCCGTGGTTTTATTACCACTCCGATAGAGAGGGCTATCGCCTCAGCCGGAGGTATCGACTATATCGAATCTCAGAGCACTATGGGTGTTTCCACAGTGACAGCCCATTTGCATCTGAATTATGACCCACTCAAAGCCATGACGGAAATCAGTGCCAAGGTCAACCAGGTGCGTGGCGATTTGCCGCCTGAAGCCGAAGTTCCGGCTATTGCTATCGAAGCTGCCGACAGTCAGTTTGCTGCGGCTTATTTAAGCTTCAGCTCAGATATTCTGGAGCAAAACCAAATCACTGAGTTTTTAAGCCGTTCAGTGCAGCCTCGTTTAATTGCCATCAGTGGTGTGCAAAAAGCCGATATTCTTGGTGGCCGTACTTTTGCAATGCGGGTTTGGTTAAAACCTGAACGTATGGCTGCTTTAGGTATTACCGCCTCTGATGTCCGTAAAGCCCTGACAGACAATAATATTCAAGCCACTATAGGTCAGACCCGTGGTGCTTACACTCAGGTGAATTTACGCGCCAATACGGATATGAAAGGTGTAGACGAGTTTAAGCGCATGATTTTACGCCAGAATGGCGAGGGCATAGTGCGTTTATCTGATGTAGCCGATGTGGTTTTAGGTGCTGACGATTACAACACAAACGTCAACTACTCAGGCGAGACAGCGGTGTTTATGGGTGTTTTTGTTGCGCCAAATGCCAACTCACTTGACGTTATCAAAGCCGTCACAAAAGAGATGGAGCTGATTAAATCTGAGCTGCCAAGTGGTTTAACGGGAGAAGTATCCTACGATGCGACCAAGTACATCGAAGCAGCCATAGATGACGTCATCAAAACTCTTGGCGAAACTTTATTAATCATCATAGTGGTTATCTTCCTGTTTTTAGGCTTTAGCCGTTCAGTGCTGATCCCTATTATCGCCATACCGCTGTCACTGATTGGCGCCATGTTTATTATGAAGCTGTTTGGCTTCTCGCTGAACCTGCTGACATTGCTGTCTATTGTATTGTCAGTCGGTCTGGTGGTGGACGATGCCATAGTGATGGTGGAAAACATTGAACGCCATATTCAAAACGGCCTGAAACCTTTCAAAGCAGCACTGGTTGCGGCCCGCGAATTGGGTGGCCCTATTATTGCGATGACTGTGACGCTGATTTCGGTGTACGTGCCTATAGGTTTACAAGGCGGTTTAACAGGTACCTTATTCCGCGAGTTTGCTATTACGCTGGCAGGTGCTGTGGCTATTTCCGCCATTGTCGCTATTACGCTGTCGCCTATGATGGCATCACGTATGTTAAAACCTCACACCAGCTTAAAAGCGCCTTTGGATGGCATTTTTACCCGCTTCCAACACTTCTACAGCCGTAAGCTGGAAAGCAGCTTAACCAACAGATCGGGTGTTTATCTATTCTGGATTGGCATTATGCTGCTCTGTGTGCCGCTGTACAGCATGTCACCCAAAGAGCTGGCGCCGGTGGAAGATCAGGGTGTTATCTTTGGTATAGTTGACTCTCCAGCCAACTCAACCGTCGATCAGTCGTCTTATTACGGCAAATACGTCAACGAAGCTTTTATGTCAGTACCGGAAACCGACTTCACTTTCCAAATCACCTTCCCTACTGGCGGTTTTGGCGGCATGGTCACCAAGCCCTGGGCTGAGCGGGAACGCACAGTGTTTGAAGTTATGCCGGAAGTACAACAAAAACTGGCAGCAATCTCTGGCGTACGTATTTTACCTATTACTCCACCTTCGTTACCTGGTGGCGGTCAGTTCCCTGTGGAGTTTGTGATTGCCTCTACTGCTGAGTCGAAGGAGATTTACGACTATGCGCTGAAGCTGGAAAAAGTGATGCGTGAAAGTGGTATGTTCCCGTTCCAGGTGATTGATATGAAGGTGGATCAGCCAGAGTATCAGCTGAATATCGACCGCGACAAAGTAGCAGATTTAGGCCTGAATATGCGTGATGTGGTGCAGGACTTAGGCACTTTATTAGGTGGTGGTTACGTCAACCGATTTAATATGGCGGGTCAAAGCTACAAAGTGGTGCCGCAAGTAAAACGACTGGAGCGCTTAACGCCAGACGATTTAACCAACCTCTATATCAAAGGCCCACAAGACCAGATGATTCGGGTTGATCAAATTGCCAGCCTGACACACAGCACAGTGCCACGCAGTATCAATCGTATGCAGCAGTTAAATGCGGTGAAAATCAGCGGTGTGACAATCAAACCTCTGGATGAAACTTTAACCTTCCTGGAAACCGAAGCGAAGAAGTTACTGCCAAGTGGGTATTCAGTGGATTACACAGGAGAATCCCGTCAGTTGAAACGTGAAGGTAATACCTTCCTGCCAGCTTTTACTTTGGCCGTGACTATGATTTTCCTGGTGCTGGCAGCTCAGTACAACAGCTTCCGTGACCCTATCGTCATCTTGTTAGGTTCGGTGCCGCTGGCGCTGTTTGGTGCCCTGGTCTTTACCTTCCTGAAAATACCGGCGCCTATGCCATTTTTCACTGATGGTTTTACCAGTACGCTGAATATTTATTCGCAGGTGGGGTTAGTCACACTAATAGGCTTGATTGCACGTAACGGTATTTTAGTGGTGGAATTTGCCAACAAGCTGCAGGAACAAGGTAAGTCTAAACTAGACGCTATTCGTGAAGCTTCTGTGCTGCGTTTACGCCCTGTGATGATGACCAGTATTGCCACTATTGCCGGCCACACGCCGCTGATCTTCGCAGAAGGTGCAGGCGCTGCAGCCCGTAACTCAATAGGTATTGTCTTAGTGCTGGGTATGACTATTGGTACTTTAATGACACTCTTTGTTTTACCTTCTGTCTATATGCTGATCGCCAAAGATCACAGCCATGACAAAGTAGAAGACGAAGATGATGAAGCCGATCATCAGGTGAAACCAGCCTGACAATAATCAGCTGAACTAAGGGCTAACAGAGTTAGCCCTTTTTTATTGGGTCAGCAATTTGTCAAATTCTTGTGGTGACACTGCTTTTGACCAGAAATAGCCTTGAGCATTACTGCAGCCGGCTTTTTGTAATAAAACCAAGCTTTGATTGTCTTCTACCCCTTCGGCCACTGTGCGTAATCCTAAACTGCCTGCCAATTGAATAATACCTTTCACTAACGCCAGATCCTTGTCATTTTGCCTGATGCGCGCGACAAAGGAGCGGTCTATTTTTAAACTGCTCAGGCTAAACTGGCTTAAATAGCCCAGGTTCGAGTACCCGGTGCCAAAATCATCTATGGCAAAACGCACGCCCAAAGCGGACAGCTGATCAATTTGTTGTTTCACTAAGGCTGTGTCATCAATGAGGACAGACTCAGTGAGTTCCAGCTCCAGCGCCTGCGCAGCCAGGCCTGTATCCTTCAACACTTGAGAAACGATTTTGGGTAAATCAGCTTGTTTAAATTGCATAGCCGATATATTCACAGCAATGCCTAACTCAAACCCTGACTGTTGCCATACTACAGCCTGAGCACAGGCACCTTGCAGCACAAACAAACCAAGCTCCTGAATTAACCCCATTTCCTCAGCCAGAGGAATAAATACATCTGGCGGAATAACCCCTAGTACCGGATCAGTCCAGCGCAATAAAGCTTCGGCACCACTGACTTGATTAGTATTTAAATCATAGCTTGGTTGGTAAGCTATATTAAAAAGCCGCTGTTTAACCGCACTACGTAAACACATCATCAGGTTAAATTTGTCCAGCTGTTGCTGCTCCAAATCAGGGTTGTACCAGCAAAATCTGTTACGGCCCATCTTTTTCGCCTGATACATAGCTGTATCCGCTTTTTTACATAGCTGGTGAAAATCTGTGCCATCCGCAGGTGACAAAGTCACACCAACAGAAGCTGACAACTGAACATGATGCTGCTGTATCAAAAACACTTGCTGGCAGCTGTGCAATAAGTGCTGAATACGTTGCTCAAGCTCATCCCTATGCTGCCACTGGCTTAAAATCACCACAAACTCATCGCCACCAAAACGGCTCAGAATATCTTGCTCGGATAACTGCTGTTGCAGCACTGAAGCCAGTTGTCGCAACACTTCGTCACCAGCCTGATGCCCAAGTGCATCATTCACAGGTTTAAAGTTATCTAAATCGATAAATAATAATGCAACAGAACTTTCTGAACTGGCTGCAACAGCGCGCTGAAAGGCTATTTCACATTGAGTTCTGTTTACCAGTCCGGTCAGAGGGTCGTGTTGTGCCAGGCGTTGGATCTCCAACTGTGACTTCACCACTCTTTCGTTTTCTTGTTTTAACTGCAGTACTACATCTTTGGTATCACGGGCAATCAGTCTCATAGTAAAACCACTGACTAACAACAGTAAATTTAAGGTAATAAAAGAATTGACTGTAGGCTGGGGCTGGCGGAACTCGACCCAGCCATACAAAGTAGCCAAAGCCAGTGCAGAACAAAACAGCAGAATAAAACCAAATAACAACAGGTAAAAACGTCGGCCACTGTACATAGCCGCATATGCCAGCACCAGCGGATAACCCAGTAACATCAAATCAAAAATACCTAAGTTGATACTGATCAGACTGCAGATCATTAAGGTCAATAGCCACAATACGGCACCAATAGCAAAACGGATTTTCGACTGGTAAAGCAAGACTAAAATGCAAACTAAGCCTACTGCTGTCGCCAACAAAATGGCTGATGATTTAGGGCCTGAAGGGAAAACACCACAGACCACAGCCACCAGGCATATCCAGACAATTTGTTTTAACCGCTTCAGCTGTGTTGCTGTTAATGCCCTGATATCAGAGCCAGCTGAAAATTCGAATAAGGTCCACTGCTTCATAATCTGCCTTGTGTCTGCATTCTGAATTCCATACCCTGAATGATGTAAACGATAAAACCTGCAACATCAGCTCAGGATGCCAGAATCTCAGACCGCTGACAAATTAACGCAGTCATACTCCGGATCATTTGCAATACAGCGGTTTCAACTGAGCGGGACAGAGCAGACTTCCCTGCTCTTTTTTGCATAAAAAAACACCGGCGCCAAGGCCGGTGTTTTAAAGTACCCATCGAATGATTAACTTACATACTGTAACGCACACCTAAAGCGAAAGTACGACTGTACAAGGCTGTACCAAAGTTGCCTGTAGTGGCGTCATTGCCGTAGTAACTCTGATATAGCTCATTAGTCAGGTTGGTACCGTCCAGAGTAATCTCAAACTGTTCTGTCAGTTTGTAGCTTAACTGGAAGTCCATACTGGCTTCGGATTTACGGCGTCTCTCTAATGGGTTAGCAAACAACGCTGCTTCATAATCAGATAGGAAACCTTCACGCCAGGAGTAAGATAATCTCATGCCTAAATCGTTTTTGTCGTACGCCAGCACTACGCTGTATGACGAGTCAGACACGCCAAAAAGATCTGTGTCTCTGTAGCCAGTAATTTCACCTTCGCTATTGGTGTCCGGTGTGGTTTGTTGTGAAGACAAGCGGGTATAACTGGCTTGTACACCAAAACCATCTAACGCTTCAGGCAAGTAGTCAGGGAACCAAACCAGACCAATTTCAGCACCAGATAACTCACCATTAGACGCATTGTATGGCTGAGTCAGCACAAATTTGTAAGGTGTTGGATCTGTTGCTGATTTTGGCGCAGTGACAGAGCGGCGGAAGCCAACGACAAAACCATCAATATCACGTCTGAACAAAGTTCCGTACAGTGAACTGGCTTCAGCAAAATACCATTCCAATGACAGATCGTAGTTTTTCGACTCTGTAGGTTTTAAATCAGGATTACCACCACCTGCAGTGCCATAGCCAATACCCGTCACATCTTCGTTATAGATGATCAGTGGATTTAAATCACCAAAGGCCGGGTAACGTAATGTTTCGGTATAAGCAACACGAGCCTGCACCTCATCCGTCAACTGATAACGCATACTCAGACTTGGCAGAATTTTACGGGTTTTACTCTCGCCAGCAGTAGTATTTTGCGCCGCTCCCGGAGCAGTTTCCTGATAGAAGGTAGAATCAGTGTCAATCCCCGTATAACGGGCGCCGATTTCACCATTTAAAGCACGACCTGCCACATCGGTTTCAAATTTGCCCTGCAAATACAAAGACAATGTAGTGGCGTCTATATCAAAAGAACGCTGCAAGTCTAGTTTGTTTAAGCCGTACATAGTACGGAACTCATCGGCGTTATTACGAATATGATAACCGTTGGCTACAGCCCAGGTTGTTGGAACATTGGCTTCACCATCCATAAAACCAGAGTTGATGGAAGCCAGCCCATCTATAGTACCGACATTCACAGCGCCACCGCAGCAACGGTCCTGACGGCTGAACGAAGTCGTTGCGCCACGTTTGTCATAACGCACACCGCTTTCTACCGTAGTAAAAAAGCCATCGAGGCGATAGGACAAATCTGAAGTGAAAGTAACAGCGTCCCCCTCATCTTTATTGGCGTTGTCGTACATACCGTCGGTCAGATAAGCCGACGGATCAGCCATACTGGATTCATCCATGCCAGCTGTCGCAGGATTGTCTTCAAAATTGAAGCCTGGAATACCGCCGTTTTCATTAAAATCGACATTCAGCCTGTAATTATTGCCAGGACGCACAAATCGCATGGCAAAAAAGTCGCTATTGTATTCACTGTCCTGAACCACCAGTTCAGATTTTAACGTCATGTAATCAGACAGATCCCATTTACCGCCTAACGCATGCAGGTAACTGTCTGTTTTTCCTGTAGATAAATCACCACTGGTAAAAACCCATGGATCAATGACAGAACGGGATTTCACGATATTCGTACCAGGGTGCAATTGCACATTGGCTGCAGCAGCGGCCTGAGCCGGAGTCATGCCAGCATAACCACCCCACCAATCAGCAAATGAAAATAACAGGCTGTTAAAGCCTTCATTGCGGAAACCGTTGTAAAAGGATTCGAACACATACTCTGACTTTTCATTAGGCGAAAATTGCAATGAAATATTGGCAGCTGGGCGTTCACGCTTGCCGTTGTAATCGCTTTGGAATATCGCATCACGACTGAGTAAATAAGGCGTAGCTACACCATTGATATCCAAAGTAGCACCCTGGTTCGAAGGTAAACCCGCTAACAAACCCGGTTGCCAGATTGGGTTTTCAGCAACACCAGGCTTATCCAGGAAAATACGCTCGTATGGAGTAAAAGGTGCAGTAGGATTTTCTGTCATAAATGGCAGCATAGCGCCCGCAGTCACGCTTTGGTCCCGGTACTGCATTTTGGAATAAGAGAGGTTCACCAAAGCACCAAAATGGCCAGCATCCAGTTGCCAGTTGTTACTGGCTAAAGCGCTGAAGGTTGGGTTGGTTTTTTCATTTTGTTC
>Ga0181595_10003724_pt1 | contig 14381 bp, 14 predicted proteins | sample 041ome_7_FD_145604 | JGI IMG/M metagenome (GOLD analysis project Ga0181595, IMG submission 145604) | Coastal salt marsh microbial communities from the Groves Creek Marsh, Skidaway Island, Georgia - 041401AS metaG (spades assembly) | ecosystem: Environmental > Aquatic > Marine > Intertidal zone...
GCAAGCTTCTGGCTTTCAATAGCTTGCGATAAACTAATGCCATCGAGGCATGCAATATGGCCTTTTCCCCGCAACAGCTTCTTCCTTACCTTCCTCATGATAATTCTACTTGTTATATCGCCTACAGTGGAGGTATGGACTCTCATGTCCTGCTTCATGCCCTTTGCGAACTGAAGCAGGCCGGGCAGATTAAGGGAGAGTTAGCGGTACTGCATGTGAATCATGGATTGAGTTCAAATGCCCAGGCCTGGGCCAGGCATTGCCAGAACGTCTGTGATTCTTTGAACCTGCCATTGAATTGCCATGAGGTGCAGGTGTTAAAAGACGGCAAGGGGCTTGAAGATGCCGCAAGAAATATGCGTCTGGCCGTCTTCGCAAAGGCTGTCGAAGAGGGGGGCTATGTACTGACTGCTCATCATCTGGATGATCAGGTAGAAACCCTTCTGTTTCGTTTGATGCGAGGAACCGGTTTGCGGGGGATGTCCGGCATGTCAGCAGTCAGGGCATTGGGCAATGGCAAAATGATTCGACCTCTGCTGCATCTCAGCCGCGAGCAACTTGCCAGGTATGCCAATGAACACAACTTGCAATGGATTGAGGATGAAAGTAATGCCGTGGTCAACTTTGATCGCAATTATCTACGGCAGCAGGTGATGCCATTGCTGGCAGCACGCTGGCCTGGATACCATAAAAACTGGCAACGCTTTGCCCAGCTGGCTGAAGAAGGTGAACTTTTGCAAAAAGAGCTGGGCAGTCAGGACCTTGAACTGGTCATTAAAGGCATCCATAAACTAGATCTGACAGCACTGCAGGAATTCAGCGCTCTGCGGCAAAGAAATATCTTGCGCTCCTGGTTCCTCTTGCTGGAAGAGACTCACCAGATTCCGGCGCCGGATTACAATGTCATTGAACAGGTTTTCCAGGTTTTAATTCCTGCTGCGCAGGATGCCATGCCACTGATCAGTTGGGGAAAATCTGGTCAGCGCTATGAACTTCGACGCTTTGCTTCCCATCTTTACCTGGTATTGCCGCAAACCGAGACACCGGAGTCCATCAGAATGACATGGGATACCAGCAATCTGTTAAAACTCCCGGGAAAGATGGGTACACTTGCTTTGCTGGAAAGTGATGGTGAGGGGGTGGATATCACACCTGGCGATGCCCTTGAGGTGAGGTTTAAACAAGGGGGAGAACAGGCCAAACCAGCGGGCAGGAAAACCCGGTCACTTAAAAAAATACTGCCAGATTATCAGGTTCCGCCCTGGCTTCGTGGCAGTACACCACTGATTTATCGTGAACACGAATTGGTCGCAGTGGCCGACCTGTTCATATGTGATAAATATATGCTGAAAAGTGCTTCGCAAAAGAATAAAAAATTATATAAATTTCAGTGGCAAAGGGAAGATTTGCATTGTGGCTACTAAGGCTATCTGATAACCTGCACTTCCATCAGAATCATAGACTAATAACAACTGATGGACCCTAAATGACACGGTTTATTTTCATTACGGGTGGTGTTGTTTCCTCCCTTGGCAAAGGGATTACTTCCGCCTCTCTCGCAGCAATTCTCGAAGCTCGTGGTCTTAATGTGACCATGCTTAAACTCGACCCCTATATTAATGTTGATCCCGGAACCATGAGTCCATTCCAGCATGGTGAAGTATTTGTTACCGATGATGGTGCAGAGACTGATCTGGACCTTGGCCATTACGAACGTTTTATTCGTAAAACCCTGACACAGAAAAATAATTTCACTGCAGGGCGCATATACGAAGAAGTGATCAAGAAAGAGCGCCGCGGCGAGTACCTCGGTGCCACTATTCAGGTTATTCCTCACATTACCGACGAGATCAAAGCCCGGGTGCTGGATGGTGCTGGTGATGCAGATGTCGCTCTCGTTGAAATTGGCGGTACTGTTGGTGATATTGAGTCACAGCCTTTTCTGGAGGCAGTTCGTCAGATGAAGGTAGAACTGGGCTCTGACAGAGCTATGTTCCTGCATCTCACTCTGGTCCCTTATATCAGCACTGCCGGTGAAACCAAAACCAAGCCAACTCAGCACAGTGTCAGGGATTTGCGTTCAATTGGTATTCAGCCGGATATTCTGGTGTGTCGTTCAGATCATGAATTGCCTGAGTCTGCACGCAGGAAAATTGCGCTGTTCACCAACGTTGAGTTACCTGCAGTTGTATCCCTTGAGGACACCGCTACTATTTATTCCGCCCCCATCCTGCTTCACAACACCGGTATCGATGAAATTATTCTAAAGCGCTTTCATCTGGAGTGCCCGCCAGCAGATCTGTCGGAATGGGAGCGTGTTGTTGAAGCAACATTAAATCCTGATCGAGAGATCAAGATAGCCATGGTAGGCAAGTATATGGAGCTGCTGGATGCCTATAAATCTCTCAATGAGGCGATTCGCCATGCCGGAATACAAACAAGAACCCGTGTCAAAATCAGCTATATTGATTCAGAAAGCATCAATGAAGAAAGTGTGCAGAGCTTGGCTGACGTTGATGCCATAGTTGTTCCTGGCGGTTTTGGAGAGCGGGGTATTGAAGGCATGATTCTCACTGCCCGCTTTGCGCGGGAGAATAATATTCCCTATCTGGGAATCTGCCTTGGATTACATGTAGCGGTGATTGAGTACGCACGGCATGTGTTGGGTTTATCTGGTGCGCACAGCACAGAATTTGAGCAGAGTTGTGCGGATCCGGTTATTGCTCTGATAACTGAATGGGTGACCGCAAAAGGGGAGGTAGAGGTCCGGGATGAAAATTCCGATCTTGGCGGCTCCATGCGTCTGGGCGGACAGGAATGTCGACTGGAAAATGATTCCATTGCAAAAACCTGTTACCAGAAAGATGTGATTGTTGAGCGTCATCGCCACCGATATGAGGTTAATAATAATTATGTGGATAAACTGCAAAGCCAGGGCATGCGCTTTACCGGAAAATCCCTTGATGGGAACTTGATGGAAGTACTGGAAATTACCGGGCATCCCTGGTTCCTGGCATGCCAGTTTCACCCGGAATTCACATCGACGCCACGGGATGGTCATCCGCTGTTTACCGGATTCCTCAATGCCGCAATAAAATATCATGACGCAGAGCATGGCAGTATTGAGTCCCAGGTCGTTACCAACTGACTCGTATTGAGAAAGGCGCGCACTTCATGACAAGTACTATTACAGTCGGCGATATAGCTATAGCCAACGATGCTCCCATGGTACTTATAGGGGGGCTTAATGTTCTCGAAAGTGAGTCATTGGCGCTTGAAGTCGCTGAAACTTTTAGCGATGTTTGCAAGTCACTTTCCATCCCATATATTTTTAAGGCATCTTTTGACAAGGCGAATCGGTCCTCTATCAACTCCTATAGAGGACCGGGTCTTGAAAAGGGGCTTGCTATTCTCTCCAGGGTAAAAGAAACCTTCAAAGTACCTGTTATTACTGATGTGCATGAACCCTATCAGGCAGAAGCCGTTGGCGAGGTGGCCGACATCCTGCAGTTGCCTGCGTTCCTGTCACGACAGACCGATCTTGTTCAGGCCATGGCAAAGACTGGCAAGGTGATTAATATCAAGAAAGCCCAATTTCTATCACCGCCTGAAATGGGCAATATCCTGCAGAAATTTACTGAAGCTGGAAACACCCGCTTGATGCTCTGTGAACGTGGCTCCAGTTTTGGCTATAACAATCTGGTAGTGGACATGCTGGGGTTCCCAATATTAAAAGGATTTGGTTGTCCGGTATTTTTTGATGTCACCCATTCACTGCAACTACCTGGCGGTCAATCCAGCAGTGCCGGCGGTCGTCGCAAGGATGTCACCGCGTTGGCCAAATCCGGAATAGCACAAAAAATTGCCGGCCTCTTCATTGAAGCGCATCCGGATCCTTCAAAAGCTTTGTGTGATGGCCCCTGTGCCTTACCGCTGGCTACGTTGAAAACGTTCCTGAGCCAGCTAAAAGCACTTGATGACCTGATAAAAAGCCAGGAAGACATAGATACCGCCTAGGCTTTACTTATCAGGCAGCGGCAAAGATTGAGCGTATTCAATCAAGTCTATTCATTGAACTAATTTTTAGCTAACTTTTACTCAGGGCAGTAATTTAAAGGGAAACAATGACAGAAATAATAAAAATTCAAGCGAGAGAAGTTCTCGATTCAAGGGGTAATCCGACGATTCAGGCGGATGTTCAGCTTGCCACTGGGGAAACCGGTAGTGCCTGCGCTCCCTCCGGTGCCTCCACTGGTTCCAGGGAAGCTCTGGAATTGCGCGACAAGGATCCTGCTCGCTATAACGGCAAAGGCGTATTGAAAGCCGTCGCCGCCGCCAATAATGAAATTCAGGCCTGCCTGAAAGGGGTGAATGCACTGGATCAAACGGCCATTGATAAAGCCATGATTGAGCTGGACGGGACTGACAACAAGGGCAATCTGGGTGCCAATGCCATTCTTGCCGTCTCACTGGCAACTGCCAAGGCAGCAGCACAGAGCAAGGGTTTGCCTCTTTATGCCTATATTGCCGAGTTGCCCGAAGCTAATCCTGCTGGAAGCTATTCCATGCCTGTGCCGATGATGAACATCATTAACGGCGGAGAGCATGCTGACAACAACGTGGATATCCAGGAATTTATGATACAGCCAGTGGGTGCTGATAATTTTCATGAAGCCCTGCGTTATGGTGCCGAAATTTTCCATGCACTGAAATCTGTATTAAATGCTAAAGGGCTTAATACCGCAGTCGGTGATGAAGGTGGTTTTGCCCCGGACCTGCCTTCAAATGCCGCAGCGCTGGACGCTATTGTGGAAGCTGTTGAAAAAACGGGCTTGAAAATGGATAAAGATATTTGTCTGGCGCTTGATTGTGCCGCTTCGGAATTTTACCGTGATGGGAAGTATGACCTGAGCGGAGAAGGTCGAGCTTTTAGCAGTGAGGAATTTACTGATTACCTGGCCGGCCTGTGTGACCAGTATCCTATTCTGTCCATAGAGGACGGTATGGATGAAAGTGACTGGGAGGGATGGAGTTGCCTGACGCAAAAGCTGGGAAACAGGGTGCAACTGGTAGGAGATGATCTGTTTGTGACCAATACCCGGATACTGGAAAGAGGCATCAGGGAAAATATTGCTAATTCAATTCTTATCAAGTTCAACCAGATTGGTACCTTGAGTGAAACTCTGGCCGCCATCAATATGGCTAAAACCGCCGGTTATACCGCAGTTATCTCCCATCGATCAGGGGAAACTGAAGATACAACGATTGCTGATCTAGCCGTTGCCACCGCGGCGGGACAGATTAAAACAGGGTCTCTTTGTCGCTCCGACCGGGTAGCAAAATATAATCGCCTTCTGGTGATAGAAGAAGAACTTGGGAATTCTGCTATCTACAGGGGCCGTGCGGAGTTTCCACGTTAGGCATTTAGTTAACAGCTCTGACTGATGCAGCTTGACTGTCGAGCAACCAATTGGCTGGATGATAAATAATGCGCATTTTACAAGTGCTGCTGGTTTTGATAATTCTGGGTTTGCAACTGCGGCTCTGGAGCGGGGCTGGTAGTCTTGCTGAAATCTCGCGCTTGAATGACTCAATCGCGGAACAGGAAAATGAAAATGCAGTCTTGCAAAGCCGCAATAATGAACTCCTGCGTGAGGTCGAAGAATTAAAAACCGGCACTGATGCCATTGAAGAAATGGCGCGGGAGGAACTGGGGTTAATCAAGGATGGTGAAACCTTCTATATGATTCTGGACCCTGACGATAGCGACCGAAACCAGGAGGCTATCCGAGAGCAGCAGATCCAGCAGCAAGCGCCGAATCAAAGCCCGAATAAGTAGCCCCAGAACTAATTCGCACGCATCTATCTCGGTCACCTGGCTCTTCCAGATGCATAAGCAAACTATAAAAGTGTATATAGCCAGAGTTCAAAGAGTAAGTCTTCAGGAACTGATTAAAGGGTAAAGCTGTGGAGGAAAAGGAAAAGCCAGGGAATATCAGTGAATCGCGTTACTGGGCAATTATTCCCGCGGCGGGTGTCGGCAGGCGCATGCAAACTGACTCTCCACTGACCGCTGTACCCAAGCAATACCTTGAGTTAAACGGGCGCACGATCACTGAACACACCCTGCATAGAGTCTCTCAGTTGTCCTGTCTTAGCGGGATAGTTCTGGTTGTTGGAAAACAGGATAACTGGTGGCAAAAACTGAATTTAAAACTGTCAGCAAAGCTTATCAGCGCTGAAGGTGGTGCTGAGCGCGCTGCCTCTGTGTTGAATGGTTTGTTGTCCTTGCAGGGGCAAGCCCGTGCAGAAGACTGGGTGCTGGTGCATGATGTGGTTCGGCCCTGTGTATCACTTCATGATATGGAAAAGCTGATTAGTAGTTTTTCGAATGAAGCCGTAGGCGGTATTCTTGCGGCACCGGTCAGGGAAACCTTGAAACGGGTTAATTCTGATCTCTCAATCGAAGTGACCGTGCCCAGAGAAGACTATTGGCTGGCGGCTACACCCCAGATGTTTCGTTACGGCCTGTTGAAGAATGCGTTGGAAAAGGCAATGGCAGAGAATTTGTTGATCACCGATGAGTCCCATGCCATGGAATATGCAGGCCACCCGGTTAAAGTTGTGCAGGGCAGCAGCGAAAACATCAAGATAACGCAAGCTGAAGATATTTTTCTTGCGGAACAAATTCTGAAAAAGCAGGCAGGTCATGAGTAATATACGTATTGGTAGTGGCATTGATGTACACCGTTTTTCGAACACCCCGGGAAGCGACAACACAATTGTTTTGGGGGGTGTCCCTATTCCCCATGATTACTCCATACTGGCGCATTCCGATGGCGATGTCCTGATTCATGCCCTGATTGATGCGATTCTCGGGGCCCTGGCACTGGGAGATATTGGCAGACATTTTCCAGATACTGATGAGCGATATAAGGATATCAGCAGCCTGTTATTGTTATCAGAGGTGACAAGAATGATGGCCGAGCAAGGCTGGAGCCTCGTTAATGCAGATATTACACTGGTTGCAGAAGCCCCCAGATTATCTCCCTATATTGATCTTATCCGTGGCAGCCTGGCGCAGGCACTCGAGGTAACACCTGCTGAAATCAGCGTTAAGGCCACTACCAGTGAAGGCCTTGGCTTTACTGGTCGCAGGGAAGGCATAGCCGCTTACGCAAGCGTTCTTTTGCAAAAAGCATCTTGATCACATCTTCCCTTAATTACTGCCCAACCAGAGGTAAAGCCAGTCTTTACGTATTCACTGCATGACAAGCTATTCGCCAGATTTCCCCCATGCTCACCTGAATGAAAAACCCCAAGCCGGATTCAGGCAGGTAGCACAAGATTTTGAAGTAGAAGAAGAGCTGGGCTTTCCGCTCTCAGGTAGTGGAGAACATCTCTGGCTAAAAGTCGAAAAAACCGGGTTAAATACCATCGACGTTGCCCGCCTCATTGCTGAAAAAACGGCAACACGGATACAGGATGTCGGTTATGCAGGTCTCAAGGATAAACTCGCGGTAACGCGTCAGTGGTTCAGTGTGAAAAGTTCAGCTGAGTTGAGCGATACAGATTTTGGCGAACCGGCTATCAAGATTCTGGATAGTCACCGAAACGCCAGAAAGCTGCGCAGGGGGAGTCATCGGGGAAATGCCTTCAGGATTACCCTGAGAGATATTAATGTTGATAGCGCCTGGATCGCATCTGTTAGTAGCACTCTGGCGGCACAGGGAGTGCCGAATTATTTCGGCCCCCAACGTTTTGGTCATGGCGGCAATAATATCGCCAGGGCCGAAGCCCTTTTTAACGGAAAGCTGGCCAAACTACCGCGTTTTCAACGGGGGATTATTTTATCTGCTGCCAGAAGTTTCCTCTTTAATCAGGTATTGGCCGCTCGGGTGAGTGATGGTAGCTGGAATCAATATATACCTGGTGAATTAATGGCTTTGGCGGGCTCATCCAGTGTGTTCAAGGCTGAAGAAGGGGACCAGGCTATACCGGGGCGACTGGTGGCAATGGATATCCATCCTACAGGCCCATTGTGGGGGAAGGGAGAGTTGGCCAGCGCTGGACAGGTTAAAAGCCTGGAGCAGGGGATTATAGAAAAATATCAGGTGCTTTCCCGGGGGTTGGCTGATGCTGGCTTGAAACAGGAACGCCGGGCACTGCGTCTGATTCCTGAAAATCTACGCATCAAAACTGCTGGAGACAATGAACTGATGGTAGAATTCAGTTTGCCCACGGGCGCTTTTGCAACCAGTGTTTTACGGGAGATGGTGTCAGCACCAGGACTATGAGTATATTGCTCTCCAATGATGATGGTGTGCGAGCGCCGGGATTAACGGCGCTGGCCCGTGTTCTGTCAGAACACTATGATTTGCAGGTGATAGCGCCTACCTATGATCGTTCCGGCGTAAGTAATTGCCTGACTCTTGATCGTCCCTTACAAGTTGAAGTGCTCAGTAATAACTATATTGGTGTTGATGGCACCCCCACGGATTGTGTCCATCTGGGCACTTCAGGCATTTATGGGCCTTTGCCCGAGAGAGTCATTTCGGGCATCAATTACGGCGCCAATATGGGCGATGATGTGCTTTATTCCGGGACTGTGGCGGCAGCCATGGAGGGGCGCTTTCTGGCAAAACCTGCCATCGCGGTTTCGCTGGTCACCAGTAAGTCAGTCCAGACCGATGTCAGTTTTGACACGGCAGCGCGTATCCTGCATCAGTTATTAATCTTCATCGAAACCCTCGACATGCCTCCGGCGACAGTCCTGAATATCAATATACCTGACTTGCCTGCCAATAAAATCAAAGGGGTTAAATTCACCACGCTGGGGCGTCGTTTAAAAAGTGAAAATCCGGTCAGGACTGAAAACCCCAGAGGAAAAACGGTTTACTGGATAGGCCGGGCCGGCGGTCCTGTCGAAAACAAACCTGGTACAGATTTTCATGAAGTTGCCGATGGCTATATTTCCATTACGCCTATTCATTCGGATATGACCCATGACGTCGCGCTTACAGAACTGATAAAGACATCGACCAAGACTATTTCAGCACGCATTGGTGATGCTGCTGAGCTGGATGACAGCAGGGCAGAAGGATAAAGCAGACATGATTACCCTGAATCGTGAAGGTATAGGTATGACCTCCCTGAGAACCAGGGAGCGGCTGGTGAACCGCTTGATAGAGCAGGGTATTCAGCGTATTGATGTGCTTGAGTCCATCAGAACAACGCCGCGGCATTTATTTATCGATGAGGCGCTGTCTCATCGCGCCTATGAAGATGTGGCTTTACCCATTGGCTTTAACCAGACCATTAGTCAGCCCTATATTGTTGCCCGCATGACCGAAACCATTCTCAATGCGGCCCCTGACGATGCCACTATTCTGGAAATCGGTACCGGTTGTGGTTACCAGACGGCAATCCTCGCCCAGCACGTTAAACATGTTTACAGTATTGAAAGGATTCGCCCGCTACTGGATAGAACGCGACAACGCTTGCGTGATCTGGGAGTAAACAACGTCAGTGTAAAGTGCGCTGATGGTAATCTTGGCTGGCCCCAGCATGCCCCCTTTGATTGCATTATCACCACAGCTGCCGCTACTGAAGTACCCAGGGCTTTGCTGCAACAGTTGAAGGAAGGCGGCGTCATGGTAATTCCAGTGGGGGGGAGAGAGCAGCAGGAACTTAAGCTCTACCGCAAGATTGACGGCAAGATTAGCGATGAAACACTGGAAGCTGTGCGCTTTGTCCCTTTACTCGGTGGCGTTGAAAATTGATCTCAAACGGAATTGTCTAATCTGTCATGAATACTGATCGCGCACATCGGTTTGAACGAAAAACACTGCTGCTGTTTTTTAAAGGGATGGCGATGGGGGCTGCGGATTCTGTGCCCGGGGTCTCCGGGGGTACCGTCGCATTAATTACAAATATTTATACAGAGTTGGTGGATTCCATAAAGTCTTTTGGCTGGAAAGCCTTGATCGTCTGGAAAAATGAGGGTTTCAAGGCCGCCTGGCAGTATATCAACGGCAGTTTCCTGTTGACGCTGTTCGCTGGCATCCTCACGTCATTATTGCTTCTGGGCAGGATAATTATTGGTTTGATGGAAAACTATCTGCCTTATCTAATGGCTTTTTTTGCCGGTCTGGTCATTGCGTCAATACGCTTCGTTGCCGGCAATATATCGATCTGGAAAGTCCCCTCTGTCATTGCAGCTTTTTGCCTTGGTGTTGTACTCGCTGTTATTCTCGCTATTCTGCCCCTGGCTGATGCCAGCAATAGTCCTGTGTACTACTTTTTCTGTGGTGCTATCGCAATATGTGCCATGATCCTTCCCGGAATATCCGGTGCTTTTATTCTGGTCCTGCTGGGTGCTTACGCTCCAGTGCTGGAGGCCTTGACGCAATTTAACTTCGGTGTTGTCGGTATTTTTGCCGCTGGCTGCATAAGCGGCCTCATGTTGTTTTCGCGTTTTCTTTCCTGGTTATTGCATCACCACCATGATGGCACCATGAGTGCCCTGACTGGCATGCTGGCAGGTTCCCTTTATTTACTGTGGCCCTGGCGCCTGGCAAATGAAATTAACATGGGGGATCATATATTTACCCGATACCAGCATGTCTTGCCAGACACCTATACGCTGATGACCGGGTCAATATTCTCCCCGCTCATTTGCGCAGGCCTGCTTGTGCTGGGGATTTTCCTGGTACTGTTGCTGGAGTTTGTGGCTGGAAATATGACAACGGAGAGTTCGAATAGCGAGCCTTGAGAGAGAATAGTTTATTCGATCATGAGTAAAACAACGCTTCATTCAACATTACTGAGCCTCATTGCTTTATTGCTTGTGACTGGTTGCAGTAGCCCTTATCAGTCACCGGTGGCTGAGATTGATGAGCCACGCTTTCTCGATTCCGACCGCATCCATCGTGTTAATTCAGGTGAGACCCTGTACGCTGTTGCCTGGATATATGACCTGGATTTTTTGCATATCGCGCGGGTTAATAATCTTTCATCCCCCTACACCATTTTTCCCGGCCAGATATTGAATGTTGATCCACGCGCGGTAGCGTCACCACAAACCCGTATCAGCGCTAGCAGCACATCCCCGGCACCGACTAGAACCCGTGAAGTGACACGTTCAAGTTCAACACAAGCGACGACATCAACTTCTGGCTCAAGTAACAAACCAGCGACAGCCCCAGTCAAGGTAAACCCTGTCGTTGTTCGACAGGGGCCGGTTAATTGGGCGTGGCCGGCACAGGGCAATATCATTGGCCGCTTTTCTGAAACGGGCGTGGAAACTAAGGGTATCAACATTGCCGGAAAGACAGGGGACAGGGTCAGCGCGGCGGGAGACGGCGAGGTAGTCTATGCCGGAAGAGGGCTGTTACGCTATGGTGACCTCATTATCATCAAGCATAATGATCGTTTTCTTAGTGCCTATGCTCACAACAGTGCCATGCTGGTTAGTGAAGGTGACAAAGTAAGCCGTGGTCAGAAGATAGCTGAACTTGGGTCAACAGGGGTGGATACCGAAATGTTGCATTTTGAAATCCGCCTTGAAGGCAAGCCTGTAGATCCGCTTGCCTATCTTCCTTCCCGTTCCTGATATTTTTTGTCGACAGAAAATCGACTTGGTGTATGCTGAAAAAGTGTAATGTTAAAAGGTTAAATGTTGAAAATTAAAATCAAATGGCTGGGTTATTAAATTTTTTAATAACAACAGTTCCAAAACCAATATTTAAAAGGATTTAAATATGCATAATGGAAAAAAGTTTCCAAGTACCCTTTCCGTACCCTTACTTCCCAGGCAAAAAAGCTCCCGGCCCCGGCAGTCTTCATCTGCACAAAACAAGCCCTCTGAAAGCGAATATTCAGATAACAATCAATCTTTGACCCAGTCATCGAGACTGCCAGATTTTACGACGCTGTATCTCAACGAAATTGGGCGCAGGAAATTGTTGTCTGCTGAAGAAGAACTGGTGTTGTCACGAAAAGTTGCAAGCGGTGACAGGAAGAGCAAAAACCTGATGATTGAAGCCAATCTGCGCCTGGTAGTCACAATCGCGAAGCGCTATTTAAACAGGGGCTTGTCCCTGCTGGACCTTATTGAAGAAGGCAATCTTGGATTAATTCGCGCAGTTGAAAAGTTTGACCCGGAACTGGGTTATCGCTTTTCTACCTATGCCACCTGGTGGATCAAGCAAAATATTGACCGGGCCCTGATGAACCAGTGCAGAACCATTCGCTTGCCGGTGCATGTGATGAAGGAACTCAATGCCTGCCTGAAAATTGCACGGGAATTGTCTGATGAATTGGGTCGTATCCCCAGTGAAGAGGAAATTTCTGTGCGCTCCGGAAAATCCCTGAAACAATTGCGAAAGCTGCTGCACAACAATATACACACCAGTTCTGCAGATATTCCTCTGGCAAGTGATCAGGAACTGACAATGATGGATGTGCTGGCTGACGCTGACTCCAGTGACCCAGCCATTCAGCTACAGGAAAATGATTTCCAGTCGAGTCTGGAGCACTGGATTGATCAATTACCGGACAAACAAAGTGAGATTCTCGCCAGACGTTTTGGTTTGCGTGGTTTTGACTCAAGTACGCTGGAAGACGTGGGGAAGGAAGTAGGCCTGACCCGTGAGCGGGTCAGGCAGATTCAAATTGAGGCACTAAAAAAATTAAAGCGTTTGATAGAAAGAGAAGGGCTGAATCTGGAGTTATTGTTTAGCTGACTGACAAGTTGTCGACCTGTCAGGGCCAATCTTTTTCCAGGTACTCACGTTTGTTGGGTTTTCCGGCCCATTCTTCCGCGTCGGGGAGAGCCTCTTTCATTTCGGTGATGACTTCCCACTTTTCGGCCAGTTCTTCATTCAGCTCGAGGAACTCACTCTGGTCATCCGGTAATTCATCATCAGCATAAATAGCGTCAACCGGACATTCAGGCTCGCAAAGGGCGCAGTCAATGCATTCATCAGGATTGATGACCAGCATGTTGGGACCTTCATAAAAACAGTCAACAGGACAGACTTCCACACAATCAGTGTGCTTGCATTTGATACAGTTTTCACCCACGACAAAGGTCATTGTTATTCTCCTTATTCCCTTTACTCCCCATATTGCCTGTATGACTGACAAACAACAGAGGTGCTGGTTTGCATGAAAGCGACATTTTACCTGATAGATTCGGAATTAGTAAATTAAAGGAACTGGCTAAATGCAGCTCAAGACTTCATCAGATCCTGTAGTCGATAGAGCATGTCCAGTGCCTGTTTTGGCGAAAGCTCATCGGCATTAATTTCTTCGAGCAGATTCACGGCAGGATGCTGGGTTTGCGGCATAAATAATTCTGCCTGTCTGGTTTCGCCAGAACCTGATAGCGATGAAGTCTGACGATCATCCTGCTCCAGCTGGGACAATTTCTTGCGTGCTCTGTCGATAACCGGTGTAGGGATGCCCGCCAATTGGGCAACCTGAAGGCCATAACTCTGATTGGCAGGCCCGGGTTCTACGGAATGGAGAAAAACAATACCCTTGTCGTGCTCGGTGGCATTGAGATGCACATTGCTGATGCCGGGATATAGGTCAGGCAAAGCAGTGAGCTCAAAATAATGGGTGGCGAAGAGAGTCAGTGCTTTTACTTCCGAGGCGATATACACGGCACTGGCCCAGGCCAGAGAGAGGCCGTCAAAGGTGCTGGTGCCGCGTCCGATTTCATCCATCAAAACGAGGCTCTGTGCAGAGGCATTGTGCAGAATATTTGCTGTTTCAGTCATTTCCACCATGAAGGTAGAGCGTCCACCGGCCAGATCATCGGATGAGCCAATACGGGTGAAGATTCGATCAATGGGGCCGATTCGCGCCGACTCAGCTGGAATATAACAACCGGTATGAGCCAGTAAGACAATCAAGGCCGTCTGGCGCATGTAAGTGGATTTGCCGCCCATGTTGGGGCCTGTAATAACCAGCATGGTACTGTCGTTGCCCAGCTTGATGTCATTGGCAACAAAACTGCCTTCCAGCACCTGTTCCACAACCGGATGACGTCCCTGGCTGATGCTGATGCCTGCTTCCTCGCTTAATTGCGGACAATTCAGATTGAGGGCTAGCGCACGTTCGGCAAAATTTGTCAGCACGTCGAGTTCACTTAAGGCATAAGCACACTGCTGGAGAGAAGGTAAATCTTTGGCGATGGTTTCAAGCAGTTCGTCGTATAAGAGCCGTTCACGTGCCAGGGATTTGGCCCGGGCACTGAGCGCCTTATCTTCAAACTCCTTGAGCTGGGGCGTAATAAAGCGCTCGGCATTCTTCAAGGTCTGGCGCCGTATGTAGTCAGCGGGGACATCGCCGGATTGCAGGCGGCTGATTTC
>Ga0181595_10003731_pt1 | contig 14367 bp, 9 predicted proteins | sample 041ome_7_FD_145604 | JGI IMG/M metagenome (GOLD analysis project Ga0181595, IMG submission 145604) | Coastal salt marsh microbial communities from the Groves Creek Marsh, Skidaway Island, Georgia - 041401AS metaG (spades assembly) | ecosystem: Environmental > Aquatic > Marine > Intertidal zone >...
TGCGGTCGCTTTGCATGCTCTGTTCGATGGACTCATTCAAAACTGGATCTTGTGTCAGGGGGCGTTTGATTTGGTGAAAGTGGGGACGAGTGCGACAGACGCTTTTTTGTCTGGCCTGGGTCTCAAATGGGGTGATGGCACGGTTTGATGTTCCAGTGTCGTTGTTGTTGTGTGCTTGCGTGCAATAATGTTGGGCTTGCACGTCAATTAGCGCGGCTGTAGCTCAGTGGATAGAGTATTGGCCTCCGAAGGCTATAGTCATCCGGGCTGTCAGCGGAATTTTGAGTATTGGTCTTTTAAGAGTTGCGGCTGTAGCTCAGTGGATAGAGTATCGGCCTCCGAAGCCGAGGGTCGTGGGTTCGATCCCCGCCAGCCGCACCAAAATCAAGGACTTACGTGAGTTTTCCATGGCTCACGATACAGTCAAATTTTGGTTCAAGTCTCAGAGTTGACCGCTCTCAGCAGCCAATAAGGCCTTGAGGCTCAGGGTCACAGTTTTCTGACGTCTGTGTTCATGGCCCGCCTGTGGCCCATGCGTGGCCCTGCCATAGCGCAGAGATGAAGCTTCAAGGGATTTTTGACCATTGGGCCCGTGGCCCATCGAAAGTTCTTCAGCTTGCCGTCATCTCTTGATGGATGCTCCGTTGACTGCTAAACCTTCCCACTTGGGGGATAAGCAATCAAATGACTGTTCAGCAGCGATTGCTGCCAGTCGACATAAGCGGGCGAACTCACGCTGACTGGCACGAAGCCGTCGCTCGCTCTGGCGGCGGCCAACCACGCGAAGGTCAGCCCAACGGGTACAGCGGTCATAGGCCGGCGCACGACGGATCTGGCGGTCGGTTACAGCTTACTCGTCTGTCGTTGTGGCGATACCTACCCTGCTGCGATATTCGCATTCGCGTTCCTGATGCTCCCTATCTGTCGGTCGGCTCCGAGGACCGACACCAGCCCATTTGCACGTGCGACATGGGGGGCGATTCTCTGTCGCCGCCAGGACGGCATTTGAGATTGATGGGCTCGGTCGGGCGTAAGGAGCATTAAGTCGAACTCTCTCCACGCGCGGTCGGGCTTGCCGCCAAGTAATCTCTCAACTGGAACGCCAGCGATGACCCAGCGTTGACCAGCCAGTCGAGCATGTCCAAGGTTGCCCTCCGAAGATTGACATCTCGCAGAAGCGCTTGGCGATGCTCATGGATTGCCACATGACACACAGTCTCTGCATCCCAAAGAGCATTCCCGTTGTCAAAAATGTCCGTTGGAGCTCGACCTATCGCGTCCCTTAGCTGAACCAAGGCAGAGGGAATCGCGGTAGTCCTGCCAACACCCGCCATGAGCGCCAACAGACGCTCCAGCGCGTACCGGCTATCGCCGGCGGCAGCAAGACAGTTAGCCACGAAGTGGGGCCTGCGTTGCAGCAACGGAAAGTCATGCCAAGTCTTTGGCCATCGCATGGTGCCCAGGAGAAGCACAGCCAATGGCTTCTCATGTTTGCTGTACACGCGTCGAGACGACGTGCGAAGGGACTCATCTGGCAGTATCTTTGCAGCAGCACGGTCCCAGACACGCCAGAACGCGTCGGCGTTGGCATACTCCTGCTTCAGGCAGCCGCTGAAAGTTGACTCCAGCACCCTCTCACTGAGCTCTGGGGCGTTCTCGATGCAATAGTCGAGCGTTTCAAAAATGGGGGGTTGATCCGTTGACTGGGCCAGCAACTCAGCCGCTAGGAGGTCTCCCACCTCCCAACGCGCTTCGAAGTCGACATAGTCGGTGTCGTATCGGTCTACTCTGGGCGCGCCTTCCTGGTCAGCAATCAAACGAGCAAGGGTAGTGAGTGCTTGGACTCGCCAGGTCTCCGGCGTCTCGCTGCGGGCAGCATCGAGCGCTATCGTCCATTCCTTGACGGCAGCCAAGCTTCTGGGCGTCGGTCGACGTCCTGATGCCCCATCCGCAAGGGCTATCACCAGCGCCTTGCTCGTGGCGTCACGAGCCTCGTCATCGAAGTCGCGCTTTCGCCTGCGCCCTGCCTCCGTCGTGGTGTCGAGCGCCTCGGCGTACTGCGCCAGTGCCGTGGTCAGTATCTTGGCGACGACGGGCTGCTTGGGTCGCAGGACCTCCGAGATGGCAATCGCCGCAGATCGACGAACCTTCCAGACTGGCTCCGTAATGACGTTGGCGAGGGCCTCGGCCAACCTCGGGAGGGTCGGGTCGACGCTGGCGAGCAGGATAAGCGTTTTGGCCAGCAGTTCTCCAGTCATGTGACCGGATCGGACCCAGGCGTCGTTGTCCAGACGCTGCGAAGTGACGTCGAGGAGATAGCCTCTTGCCCACTGCAGCGCATCAGAGGCGTCGGTCGGCCACCGCTGAATCAGCGCACAAGGCAATTCATCGTCCAGGCCAAGGAGCATCGCTTCTTCGTGCTCTTTGAACTCCTCGCGCAGACGAGTGAACTCCTCGTAAACCTCAGCGGGAGACGAGAAGCGGTCGGCCGCCCCTCGTGCTGAGGACAGCGTCGGTTGTGTTATCGCCCCTGCCCAAAGCCGCACAGTCGCCAACCGGTTCATGAGTTGGGTGTGCAACTCCGCTCTGTCACTTACTTCCTTCAAGTCGGGCTCGAGCTCTGCAATCTCGAGGGGTACGAGTCTCTCTTCGCCGACCGGCTCACCGAGCTTCAGGCCTCGAGCGTCCATGCGCTTGAGACCCATTCGCCAGCCATCTGGCACATCTGTCGCCCCCTTGAGGTCTTTAATGTGCTTATCCAAGATGGCGAAGATGCCGTCACGAAGGTCCGGTCGGTTGAACTGCAACTGGAGCACAAGTACTTCCAGGTGTTGCCGCCTGTGCGGCAACTGGTTGCTGGCGAAGCGCTCCTTTTGTCTCTCGTCATCCAGCCCGTCATGACCGCCATGAATGGCCAGAGCGGTAGCCTCCCCCACGCAGCGCGCAATGTCGGCGCCGAAAAACTCAGGACACTGGAAGAGCGACAGCATCTTCTCTGTGACGAGGGTCGGATGCGCCATGAGCACGCCGGCGACGAGCCCGCTTGTGAAGCTCGATTCGCCGATCTCCAGGATGAGCTCAAGGACCTTCGAGATGAAGTCCGTCTGAACCTTTGCCTCGATGAGCAGCCGTTCCTCTAACGCCATCAGCGCGCAGTTCAAGACATAGCTTGAGACGGAGTGTCCGCGGTAAGCTGCCCAGAGTCGCCAGTCGTGGACGTGTGGCCGTCCGTTCGGACTTTTCTCCGGCGGGATGACCGTAATCTCTTCCGGATGGGACTTCGCAAACGATGCAGCGGCATGATTGCAAAGCTCAACCACAAAGCGCACGCTCTTCGCAAACGAGTAGAGCAGGAGCGACCGGAACGGGCCATGCAGCGTGGAGGGTGGAAAGAACTTGTGAGCTGCCCGCTCGCTAAGGCCTAGTGACGCCTCCCAACCGATAGAGTAATGGCGACGCGCTCCCCGTGGTTTGGTCTCGACGTATAGAGCGCGGAAAGCCTCGCGCACTACGTCTGGGTTGAAGTAAGTAGGCTCTCTGCAGTGCTTGACGTTCGTTAGGAACTCGAGGCGCTCCTCGGCGTACACGTCGCGGTCATTGGTGTCGCCAGAGATCCGCTCGAGGAGCGCGTCAACGAAGACTTTGAATCCAGCAGGGTCTGCCCCGGAGCAGCGGCACAGAAGCGCGTGGAACCGCTTGCCAACGGACTGCCCCCTGTACCAGCTTTCGTTGTCTCGCCGGCAGTAGTGCTCGGCGATGTTGAAGACATCAGCCACACGTTGGCTGGGCTCATACCAACTGTCATCGTGTGCGACAGCGTCCTCGGCGAGCTGGGCGACCCATGAGCGGGCTTCGCGTGGCAACGTCGGAAACGCCCTTGCGACCAACCCAATCATCACGTCCCATGCCTTGCCCACCGGCGCAGCCATCCCGATGCGGGCTATGAGTTCCTTGTTCGCAGGGTCGTCCGCCAGGTGCGAGTAGTCGATGGACGTCGGACCTTTGCAAGCAACCCGCAGCAGGTGGCTCAGGCGCTGGAGCAGAGCCACGTTGTTGAAGGCACCATTGCCCCCGAGCTTTGCGATCAAATCCTCGATCCGCTCCGAGCGCAAGAGCCCGATGGCCACTTCGTCGCGCCACAACTGCGGGATCGTCGGTTCGGGCCGGAGCGCTGCCTGCAGTAGCGCGTAGGCGTCGTCATCGCCTTCGGCCGACTTCTGCGCCGTCCATGAGCGCAGGGCTCGCCGCATGCCTGCATGTGCCCCGAGCTTTGTGAACAACGCAGTCCAGTCTCGCTCGGCAGAGCGAACCTCTCGTTCAACTTGAAAGAAGAGTGACCAGTCCTCCAGGACGTCGTGCGCAGGGGCAACCCTGTCTGCCGCATCCTGCACCAACACAGCGTCCTGCAAGAGCGAGGTGACAGCCTCAGCGTCTGTCGGCGCCTCCACGAACTGCGCAAACCGCTCCGTGCGCAGGTAGCACACTGAGTCGAACGCCGTTCGACGTCTCAGGCCTAGCCCTGGCGGCAAGCCCTTACTGGGCGCAACCCGCTCTGTCCACAGCGTCCGCCTGAGGTCGTTGCCTGAAGCGCTGGGCAGTGCAGCGCCCGTGGCGATGGACTTGAAGGCAAGCTGCAAGTAATACGGAGCGCGCAGGACCTCCCGCACGCCAGCGTCTTTGGCGACAGGTTCCTCAAGGGGACTACCTGCTACCGCGGCCGAGATTTCAGTGTCGGTGAGTAGCGGGACGTCAACGACCTGGCTGGAGAAGCTGGACAGGAAGTTTGTGTACAGGCCGTTTAGCGCGTAAGAGCGCGTCGTGATACACAGCTGTGCCCCCTTGTTCTTTAGAACGAGTGCTAACAGTTCTTCGAGTGCACCCGGGTTCTGGGCTTCAAGTGCCTTCTCAAGCGAGTCAATGATGACGGTCGGCTGCGATGTGCGCAGAAGAGCCTCGATTCCCAGCACCGGGTCGGTAAGACCGCTTAAGGACTGCATCGCAGCCAAACTTGGCTCCCCGAGGTCCTCCGCCTTGAAGAAGAACAACGGACCGGACTCGCGCAGCAGCGGAGCGAGCTCCGACACCACAGCCGATTTGCCGGCGCCCGGGCCGCCAGTGATGATCACGAGCTGACGTTCGTCGAACCCCGCGAGCACACGCCCCACACACTCGCCGCGGGGGACATGCGCCCCGTTGGGGAGGCTTGTCGAGATGAGAGAGAGCTGAAGCTGGGCTCGGTCGCTCAAGCGCTCGGCGACGCTATCCAGCCCACGTGACGACGTCAGACGGCTGACGGCCGCCCGCAAGCCCTCCTTGGCAGTGTCCGGCCACGTCGACCGGGTTATGGTGCCTACGGTGATGCCTTGCTCCTGCACATAGGAGACAAGGCCATCCCACACCAGTTCGCCTGAGTCGCCAGGCTGTGAAGCCAGGAGTGCTTGGACGAGGCTGAGCTCCTGCGAAGAGTCCGTGCCAAGGTCGTGAATGTCGACACGCAGGCGCTGAAGAAGCTGGAAGACAAGCTCCTCCGCGTACTTATCTATCAGTGTTTCCTTCGAGACCGTCTTGAAGGCGTTCCAGGTGTCCTTGTGCTTCTTGTCGAAGAGCTTGGACTCGAGCTTCTGCAGGAAGTCAGCCAAGTCGACCGAGGCACGGGCCAGCTCGCACAGGCGCTTTGCCGTTTGGTTTGCGGCCGTTGCAGGGGCGATGGTTGCAAGAACCAGGACGTCGCAGGCGCGGTCGAACGGACTTTTCTCGATGCCAAGGAAGTCGCGCCAGGCGCCTTGCAGCCCGTCGATGAAGTCCTTGTCGCCTGCAGTGGCGTTGAGGCCTCGCTTGCACTGGATGAGCTGTAGCCGGGGGCCTTTCGCGTCGCTGAGCCGGCAGTAGATATCGTCGGTGTGCGCGCCGGTGTAGCGCGCTTCGAAGCGTAGTTCCTCGACTCGGGCACCGTGTAGGCAGAAGGCCGTAGGCAGGCCTGTGAGCATGTTGGCCAGATAGAGAGCACCAACACGCGCCTGGAAGACGCCGCCACCGCCCCCCGTAGCGACGGTACTCATCACTTGGGTGCCCTGGAGTGGGTCGCGTTGGGGGGCTTCCTTCTTGCTCATCTTCAAATGCTTTCTCTGCCACGCGGCAAGTCATCCAACCAGAGCATAAGTGAATAGCGATCGTGCCTCTTTGTCCGCTTCGATTGACTGGTTTCGGACTAGGCCGACGTACACCAGCCTAAGCTGACCGGCTGCAATCAGCCTGAAGCGACCCCTCACGCGGCTCTCGCAAGGGACATCTCCCTGAGCTTGCAACCACTGAGACACGACTACAAAGCTTGCCAGTATCGTGGCATGCTAAGCGGAGCCAAGTTGCATCAACACGCGCTGGAGGGCATGTCTAAACCTTGGATCCATTACTGCCCCCACGTTGTAGCGTGACCAGGGCGAGACCGCTGAGGTGTCGACGCCAAAAATCCTGCCCGGAGCCAGTCGAACGTTGTGCGGTAGCAGGGAGTCTGCAAGAGACATCGAATCATCCACCCCCGGCATGGAAGCCCACAGGTAGAGGGACTGGGCGTTCTTTGCGAAGATGTTTGCTCCGACAGATTCGAACAGCGCCCGCGCACCTTCCGTCGCTTCACCGAGCCGGCTGCGCAACCGGCTCAGATGCCGTTGATAGTGGCCTTCGCTCAACATGACATCGACGGTCCTTTCGCAAAGCTCCGAACTACTCACGTGGATCAGCGCTTTCAGGTCGGCAAGGTCACTGGCCAAATCCGCCCCACAAGCGATGAAGCCCACGCGCAGTGCTGCAGAGAATGACTTGGAGAAGCTGCCGATGTAGATCGTGCGCTCAAGTTGGTCCAAAGAAGCCAGGCGCGGGGACGATGTCGGTTTGAAGTCTGCAAGCGGATCGTTTTCAACAATTAGCAAATCGTATTTCTGCGCCAATTGCAGCACGCGGAAGGCCTTTGCTGCGGACAGATCCGAGCCGGTCGGGTTGTGTGCGAGCGACTGCGTGAAGAAGAGCCTGGGCCGCTGGGTGATCAGCAACTGCTCCAGGGCTTCCAGGTCCGGCCCATCGTGCATGCGTGGCACGCCCAGCACCTCGGCGCTGGCCATCTTCAACTTGCCGAACAAAGGGTAATAGCCGGGGTCGTCCACCAGCACCTTGCCACCGGGCGGCACGAAGTAGCGGATGACGATGTCCATCGCCTCATTGGCGCCGTGCGTCAGGACGATCTGCCGGGGTTCGGCACCGATCCCAAAGTCCGCGAGTTTTCGCACCAGATGCTCTCGCAGTGGCGTGTACCCAAAGCGGCTGCCGTAGCGGAACAGGGAGCCCAGCCCAGTCCGCACGACTTTCTGGTGGTACTTGTCCAGTCTTACGTCCGACAGCCACTCCACTGGCGGGAAGCCATCGGCGATGGCCAGGGCGCCCGGCTCCGTCTTGAGCTGTTCACGCATCAGCCAAACGATGTCTTTTGCCCGCCCCAAGCTTCCCGCCTCATCGTCGGCCGCCTTTGACGGAGGCTTTTCGACCACGAAGTACCCAGCACCTCTACGAGGTTCGATCAGTCCGCGCGAGACGAGCAGTTCAAAAGCCGTGACCACCGTGTTCTTGGCGTACTTGTGGAGTTCGGCCATCTCGCGCAGAGAGGGCAATTTGTCGCCGACCTTGTAGGCACCGTCACGTATCTGCCTTTCGATGTCATCGGCGACCCAAAGGGGCAACGTGGCTGCTCTGGCGCGAGGTGTCTGGGAGCGTCCTTTAACTGTCATTGGTCAACTCTGGCATGTCCAGAAAAGAAACTGTTTGGCCAAACTGTACCTTTTCTATTCGGTACGGTGATTTTAAAGTTTACCCATACCGTATCCACTACTAAGAAGACAGTCCATGGTCGATTCACGACTCCCCAACTTCCGATCCCTCAGCCCTGCACAGCGCTTGGAGCATGTCGCACGAATCGCCAACCTGTCCGGGGGCGATATCGCGCTCATCGCCCGGCCCGGCGCGCTCAACGTCGAGCGCGCCAATGGCATGGTGGAGAACGTCATCGGGACTTTCGAACTTCCCTTCGGCATCGGCGGAAACTTCCAGATCAATGGCCGCGATGTCCTGGTGCCGATGGTGGTCGAAGAGCCTTCAGTCGTTGCTGCAGCGTCGTTCATGGCCAAGCTCGCTCGGGACTGTGGTGGTTTCGAAACCTCCAGCACGGGACCGCTGATGCGCGCTCAGGTACAGGTCATCGGTATCACCGACCCCTATGGCGCCCGCCTGGCGCTTCTGAAGCACCGCGACGAAATCCTGGCGGTCGCCAACAGCCGCGACAAGGTCCTCATTGGCCTGGGCGGCGGCTGCCGTGACATCGAGGTCCATGTATTTCCTGACACGGCCCGCGGTCCGATGATCGTCATGCATCTGATCGTTGATGTGCGCGACGCGATGGGTGCCAATACCGTCAACACGATGGCCGAGTCGGTTTCGCCCCTGGTGGAGAAGCTCACCGGCGGCACCGTGCGGCTGCGCATCCTGTCGAACCTGGCCGACCTGCGTCTGTCGCGTGCCCGCGTGCGGCTCACACCCGAAACGCTCACAACCAAGGAGCGCAGCGGCGAAGAGATCATCGAAGGCGTGCTCGATGCCTACACGTTCGCGGCCATCGATCCGTACCGCGCGGCGACGCACAACAAGGGCATCATGAATGGCATTGATCCCGTCATCGTTGCCACCGGTAACGACTGGCGCGCGGTCGAGGCTGGCGCCCATGCCTATGCCAGCCGAAGCGGTCGCTACACCTCGCTGACGACCTGGGAAAAAGACACTCAGGGCGCGCTGGTCGGCACCATCGAAATGCCCATGCCTGTGGGCCTGGTGGGGGGCGCGACCAAGACACACCCTTTGGCCCAGCTTTCGCTCAAGATCATGGGCGTCAAGTCGGCACAGGAGCTGGGTGAGGTGGCTGTCGCCGTAGGCCTGGCTCAAAACCTCGGGGCGCTACGTGCCCTCGCCACAGAAGGCATCCAGCGCGGCCACATGGCATTGCACGCCCGCAACATTGCCCTAGTCGCCGGAGCCACGGGCGACGAGGTTGATGCCATCGCCAAACGGATGGCTGCCGAGCACGACGTGCGCACCGACCGAGCGCTCGCCTTGCTTGAAGAGCTGCGCCGTAAGTAAGCCCGCCACCGTTGCCAATAGGTTGGCTGGTTCAGCCAACCTCAAAACCAGTCAGACCGTTCCCTCATCTAATAACTTGGAGTCAATCAAAATGACACAACCTCAGCTCAAGCGCCGCACCGTGCTCGGCTCCCTCGGCGCCACGATGTTGTCAACGGTGGCATTCCCTGCGCTCGCCCAGAGCGCTGCGTTCCCCAACCGTCCAGTCAAGATCATCGTCCCCTGGGCCGCAGGAGGTGGAGGGGATGTGATCGTGCGTCTCATGGGCACGAGTCTTCAGAAGCGGCTCGGCCAGGCCATCGTGGTTGACAACCGCCCAGGTGCCGTCGGAACGATTGGCAGCGTCGCTGCAGCGCGCAGCCCGGCCGACGGCTACACGCTTGTCTATGGTGGCATGGAGTCTCACACCATCGCGCCCCATGCGATGAAGAAGACACCTTACGACCCCAAGAAGGAATTCGTCGCCATTGCACCGCTGGGATTCTTCCCGGCGGGCCTGGTGGTGAACGCTTCACACCCAGCCAAGAACTTGAGTCAGTTTCTGCAGATGGCCAAGGACGCCAAGACCCCGATGAGCTTCGGCTCATGGAGCACGGCTACTTCCGGACACCTAATGATGGAGGCCCTCAAGGTCGCGAAGAGCGTCGACCTCCTGCATGTGCCCTATAACGGCACGGCCCCTTTGCTAAATGCCCAGCTGTCTCAACAGGTCGACTGTTCCATCAACGTGTTGTCAACCGTTGAGCCTCACATCCGCAGCGGCACATTGCGTTTGCTTGCCGTCTCAATGCCTCAGCGCCTGCCGGAGTTTCCAGATGTCCCAACCTTGAAGGAAATCGGTCTCAATGTCGAAAGAGGACCGTGGGTCGGAATTTTTGGGCCAGCCGGAATGCCGGAAGACGTCATTGTTCGCGTGCACGATGCCGTCGACGCGACCCTCAAGGAACCTGCCATCGTCGAGCAAACCAAGAAGATGTTCTTCGTTGTCGAGCACATGGACCAGCGCGCGTACCAGAACTTCTATTTCAGCGAGATCGATCGCTGGGGGCAGTACGTCAAGACGGCCAAGGTTGCGATCGAGTGATCGCATCGGCGTCGCGCAAAACCACAGGCAAGCTAGCTGCTAGGCCTGTGCCGCTGGAAGCCTCGGCGCACTGGCCAATCGGCGTGAGAGGCGGCGCTCCAAGCCGGTAGCAGTCCGTCGCAGATCCAGCCACTTCAGTACCAGCACACCCCATGAGCGAGCACATCAAAATTATTGAAGTCGGGCCCCGTGATGGTCTGCAAAACGAGAAGCAGCCAGTCAGCATTGACACCAAGGTCGGACTGATCAAGCGGCTGGTTGGTGCAGGCGTCAGGCACATCGAGGCAGCGTCTTTCGTGTCACCGAAATGGGTGCCCCAAATGGCTGGCAGTGCCGAAGTCATGCGGCGTGTGCCGCGCATGGCGAATGTCCACTACAGCGCGCTCACGCCCAACATCCAGGGGCTGGAGGCTGCCATGGCTGCGGGCTGCAGAGAAGTCGCGGTCTTTGGCGCAGCCTCAGAAACGTTTTCGCAGCGGAATATCAATTGCTCCATACGCGAGAGTCTGGAGCGCTTTCGCGCTGTCACGAAAGTCGCGCTTGAGAGCAAACTGCGGGTACGCGGCTATGTTTCTTGCGTCTTGGGCTGTCCCTGTGAAGGGGATGTCCAATCCGAGAAAGTCTCTGAAGTAGCACTCATTTTGCGGGAGATGGGCTGCCACGAGATTTCCCTAGGAGACACGGTCGGTCGAGGAAACCCCAGCTCCACACGTCGCATGCTGGAGGCCTGCATCCGTGTGATTCCGGCATCGCAGTTGGCCGGCCATTTCCACGATACCTACGGCATGGCCATCGCCAACATCGTAGCGTCTCTGGAACTGGGGCTTCGTACCTTCGACAGCTCCGTTTCGGGACTGGGAGGCTGCCCCTACGCCACCGGCGCTTCCGGCAACGTTGCTACCGAGGACGTGGTGTCTTTGCTTCATGGCCTAGGGTATGAGACCGGTATCGATCTTCCCAAACTTATCCAGGCGGGGATGTACATCAGTTCGGCATTGGGACGCGAGACCTCTTCGCGCGTGGCGCTAGCCCTGCCCAGCAACTGCTCATCAATATCGGTTGATTGATCGGGATAGGGGGCAAGTCGGCTAGACGCCAGCGAGCGACGTAGATTGATCGCCAAAACACGCCCGGCCTTTTTTCAGACCGCAATACGGCCCGTTCGTGGCCGACAGTGCGCACCCATTTGCAGGAGCCGCACATACGAACTCACCTGAGGCACCCTCAATATGCCGATGGCCATTTCGGGGCAAATCTGTGATGCATCAAGCCCAGCGCAAAGATCCGCAACGAGCCAAAAGCCCTATCCCTGTCCCTTAAGTCAGCTTTGCAGCGCTTGCCGTCGGTCGTGCACGGGAGCTGGGTTCACAGTGCATTGCGCGAAGCTGTCATCGGCTCACCCATCAGCACGGCGGCATCAATGACAGGTATCAAGGTGGCTGCAGTCATCCGTAAGCGCGCGGCCATCCCATGGCTCGCGTTGGTCGGCCTCAGCGCCAGTTCGCCAAATCTATCGCGGCCTGCAATGCTGAACTTGGCCCCTCAAGAACCCGAAGGCATCAACTCATTGAGCAGTCGCTTGTCCGCCGCGTAGCAGTTGCACGCTGCTTGCTGCAGACCCAGCCGATCGAGCACAGTGAGCTCACCGCGGTGATATTCAATCAGTCCACGCCGCTGGAATTCGCTGGCTGCCCCGCTCACTCCCACGCGCCGTACGCCCAGCATCTGCGCGATGAAGTCCTGGGTCACATGAAACCGGTCGGCGTGGGAGCGATCCTGGCTCATGAGCAACCAGCGCGCCAGCCGCTCGCTTATCGTGTGAAAGCGCTGGCAGGCTGTGGCAAGTGATTGCTGATGCAGGCGGACCATCAAAGAGCCTTGCACCAGTTCTCGCAGCTCGGGCATGGTGGCTATGGTCTTGCGCAACACATGCGCTTCCAGGCGCCAGCAATTGCCAGCGCCTTGCACCACGGCTCTCCAGGGCGTCTTGGCCACTCCGAGCACCAATTCCGCCCCTAGCATGGACTCGGGTCCGATCATGCCCACCGCCAACGGCGGGTGCGTCTCGATGTCAATCACCAGCGCAATGAAGCCGGAACGTGGAAAGTACGCGTGGCTCAGTGGCGCCCCATGCTCGATCAGGTCGGACAATGCCACCAGCTCGAACCGGGTACACAGCGCAAGAAAACGCTTGCGCAACGCTTTCGGAAGACGCTCAATGAGGTGGTTCTCTGCGTTGTCCATGGGAAGCCCTGGTACACGAGAAAACCCCTCTCGGAGCGAACCCGCAAGGTTCGCAAGACAGGATGTCTTGCATTCCCTTGTCGACTGTAGACCTGTTCGATTGACTGTTCTGTCTGGAACCGAACAAATACTCAAATCAAACACACTGGTAGCTTTGAGGGAGGGCGCAGTTCCAAGGCTTTGCGTATGAGACCTCTGACGGTGAAACTCACCGTCGGCCAAATCTAAAGTGAGATGGCCTGGATTCGCTGCTAGCGGTGTGGCAGCAGCTCACCGATCTGACTGGCGCGCTGCATGGGCAGGCGTGCCATCACGTCGCGCAGGTAGACATACGGGTCGTGCCCGTTCATGCGCGCTGACTGGATCAGGCTCATCGCCGCTGCCGCCCGCTGGCCCGCGCGCAAGCTGCCAGCGAACAGCCAGTTGCTTCTGCCAATGGCGATGGGCCTGATCTGGTTCTCGGTCCAATTGTTGTCAACCGAATTGCCCATCATCTGCAAAGCGGATGAGCGCTATCCAACGCTTGAGGCTGTAGTCCAGCGCCTTCGCTGTGGCCGATCCGTCGGGCACCTTGCGCCGCTGCAGCGACATCCGTTCGTGAAGGGCGTCCAGGAGTGGCTTTGTTCTCTCCCGCCGGACTGCGAGACGCTGCTCGGCGTTCAGCTCCTTGACCTCCTGCTCGATCTCATAAATGCGGGCCATCTGCTCCAGCGCACTCAGGGCGATCTGGCTTTGGTTGTCCGCGCCGACGGAGATTTAATCCAATCAACATCAAGCATGGTCTGTGGCCATGTAGCGCTGCATGGCATCGATCACCAGCGCGGGGTGACTCATGTGAGCAGCGTGACCCGCCACGTCCATGACTTCCAAGATGCTGCCCTTCAGTTGCTGGTTCAGATACTCACCCACCGCAAGCGGAACCAGGCTGTCTTCCTGGTGCTGAAGAATGAGGCAGGGGCGAGACGCCTGGGGCAGGTCAGCCCGGTTATCAGCAAAAAAGGTGGTTTGCGCAAATACGCGCATCGCGACCGGGTTCGTGGAGCAAAAACTGTCGTAAAACTCACCAGCCAACGCTTCGCCCTGCGCGGCACCCGCCACCACGGACGATAGGTGATTGGCCCAGCCGATGTAGTCCTGATCCATCAGCGACAACAGGCCTTGGAGGTCGGCACGCTCGAAGCCTCCGGCATATTCGGGCGGATAGTTCAAGAAACAGGGCGTGGGCCCCACCAATATCAAGCGATCAAACAAGTCAGGGCGTGATATCGAAGCCAACAGTCCGACGTTGCAACTGGCCGAGCGGCCCACGAATGTGACGCCGCTCTGCAGCCCTTGCGCTTCGCACACGTCCAGAACATCTTGCGCGTAGCCGGCCAAGCTGCTGTAGCGAACTGCGCTAAAGGCCGATAGCTGCGACTTGCCGCTTCCAACATAGTCAAACAAGATTTGGCGATGTGTGCCAGCGAAAGCGGGCGTGATGCGGCTCCATACGGATTGGCTACAGCCAAGCCCGTGGGCAAACAAAATCGCTGGCCCGCTGTTTCCCAAGGATTTGACGTTGTTGCGTTTGTTGACGTTCATGGTCTTAGGGCAATGCTGATCAAGTAGCGTCAACTCCATTGCACAGCCATTTGAATGCCAAATGGCCCGCAAAGATGCCGGACTTTGCCCCACAGGGCCTGTTTCGGGAGCCTTTGAGCCCCCTTCAGACCCTTACGGGCGCACCTGCCCCTGCAGGCGCCCTCGGGCAAGGTAGATGTTGGCCAGCGCCAAGGCCGTGAACGCCCGCGTGGCGTTCTTCTGAAGCCCGCGGTAGCGCACCTTGGTGAATCCCCACAGGCGCTTGACCACCGCAAAGACATGCT
>Ga0181595_10003736_pt1 | contig 14359 bp, 10 predicted proteins | sample 041ome_7_FD_145604 | JGI IMG/M metagenome (GOLD analysis project Ga0181595, IMG submission 145604) | Coastal salt marsh microbial communities from the Groves Creek Marsh, Skidaway Island, Georgia - 041401AS metaG (spades assembly) | ecosystem: Environmental > Aquatic > Marine > Intertidal zone...
CGACGCGCGCGAACGAACGCGCGAACGCGACATCGCGACGCGCCCGAGCGACGCCGACCGCGGTGCGAGCAAAAAGTAAACAAACGTCTACAGGTCTTAGGAACACACCTTCGCGACGCCGTCGTGCAGACGTCGTCGCCCGCGTATCGGGCGACCGGGGTGTCGTGGCAAAACGTGTACGCGTGCAAAGCGTGCTATCAGTCATGGACGAGAGACGGCACGCGCTGGAAAGCCGTGGACCCCTCGAACAGACAAAAATCAATACAAAACGTCGTGCGTAAACGCGCTCGATATCGAACTGTAGACCGACGTGCGTGCGTGCGCTCGATGACATGTGGAGACCCGTGTAAGTGGTTAAATCCTACTTAGGCCTCGCTCGATTTCGTTTTTAATCTGAAAAAGAATAGACTTTGACTTTTAATACCAACATGGATATCAACATGTGTATAGTAAATTTCAACGCTCTACGAGTTGTCTACACACGAATTCTAGCGCATCGTCACGCCTGAAGCGTGTGTTTTTTCTCCTTGTGTTTTTCCGTTTTCAACATGGATATCAACATGGATATCAACATGGATATCAACATGGATTTCAACATGGATATCAACATGGACATCAACATGGACATCAACATGGATATCAACATGGATATCAACATGGACATCAACATGGACATCAACATGGACATCAACATGGACATCAACATGGACATCAACATGGATATCAACATGGATATCAACATGGCCCACGTGGATATCTTTTACTGGTCGTCGCGACACGCTCGCATGGCAAAACGTATGGGTATTATTTGATGCCCCATTCGCCGTCGCCGGGCCGCGTCATTGCTCGCATCACCGCGCGACCGATCGATCGATCGTTCGTTCGGCGATGGTGATGACGGTGGCGATGCGCGGTGACGCGGTGGGGCGCGCGCGGGGCGTAGGGACGCATCGGGCGCGCGATCAACGTCGTCATCTGCAGTGGCTTCATCGTCATCGTCATCAACATCATCATCATCATCTTGAGCAAAAGGGTGCGAGCGTCGTGCGTGGGTCGTCTTTGATGGATGGCGTGACCGATGGTGACGGTGGCAGTGGTGGCAGTGGTGCGGCGGTGGTGGTGGCGATCGTGACGACGGCGTCGTGTCCGCATTGCGCGCGCGCGAAGAAGGCGCTCGCGAACGCGGGCGTGGCGTACGAAGAGATAAACGTCGATGATGCGCCGGCGTTGCGCGCGGCGAGCGCGGGGATTAGTGGGTTTCGGTCGGTGCCGCAAGTGTTCGTGGGTGGGGAGATTTTTGGTGGCGCGGATGACACGTGTGAGGGGTTGCGTACGGGGATGTTTATGGAGAAGGTTGAGGCGGCCTCGGGGAGCGGGACGCGAGGCGCGCCGCCAGCGTTGGAGGAGGCGTACGCCGCGCATAAGGCGGGGACGTTGAAAGAGACGACGACACCTGCTGCGGTGGGGCCATCGGCGCCGGCAACGGCGTCGACGACGTCTTGGTATTCGCCGACGGGGACGGCGAACGTCGCGGCGACAGCCAAGGCGATGGCGGACGGGTCGACGGGTGTCAAGCGCACGACCGTGCGTCGGTTCAATGGATTTACCGATGGATTGTTTCAAGTGATTAAAACGCATGATGGCGTGTTTACGGCAGAAGCTGCCGTGGAGTGGTTGATGGAGAATAAAAAGGCGTCGAGCGTCGACGCGGCGACGACTTTGGGCGCCAAAATGTTGGAGAATAAACTCATCGTCGATGTCGACGCGACGAACGCATTCGTAATGCCGTCGCCGTCACCACCGCCGTTATTTAGATTTCAAGCGGATGCCGCTGTGAATGGAAACGCACCGTTGAACGTGGCGTCCGTATACGTCGGCGAGGCTCGCGAGGCGAAAATCGTCGTCGAAGACGTGCGCCGTCGCATCCTGAAACTCTATGACGAATTTCTCTCCTCCGATGGACGCGCGGTGGATTACGACGGCATTCGCTCGAGCAATGGGTTTAAGGAATTCGTCAAGGCTTCGGAGGAGCTCCAGCGAGTGAATTTGAATGGGCTTTCCCGAGAGGAGCGCTTGGCCTTCTTCATCAACGTGTACAACGCTCTCGTCATTCACGGCACGTGCGTATTTGGGACGCCCAAAAACACCCTCGAACGGTTGAGTTTCTTTTCAAAAACGTCGTACAACATTGGTGGACACACGTACACGTGCGATGACATTGAGAATGGCGTGTTGCGCGGCAACCGTCCCGGCGCAGCGACGCTCGGCGCGCTTCTCGGCAACCCATCGCTTTCGCGCGGTCCATTCCGCGCGGGTGACCCGAGGCGGTACAACGTGGTGCTGCCCATGGATCCACGCATTCATTTCGCGCTCGTGTGCGGCGCCCGATCGTGCCCACCGATTCGCGTGTACACGAGTAAGGATATCGACCGCGAGCTTGAAGACGCCGCGTTTTCATTCTTTGAATCCGAAATCGACGTCGTCACGAACGAAAGCGGCGAAGCGGCGAGCGCAGCAGTGAGCAAAATTGTTGGTGAGTGGTACAAGTTTGATTTTGGCGCGAGCGATGCCGAGAGATTGCGATATGTATCGGCGTTTATGAAAGCGGGCACCGCGAAGGATGCGTTGATCAAGGCGCTCGATGACGGTAAAGATGTCCCGCTCACCACGCGCGCGTACGACTGGACGCTCAACGATGGGAAATAATTCATAATCACTCGATTGGTTCATTACACAATTGTTCATTAATAGCAGCAATAGCGCGTTTTTTCAGCGCTCAAAGAAGTACATTCATTCTATTTGTAGTATACACGACGCATCCGTAATCACTTGTCCGCATCCGCCAACGCTCGCAACTTTGGCCGATCGCGCTTGTCAGCGATCCAATGACCCACCGACGATGACCCTTTCACCGGTGATGACATCGGCGTGCGTTTCATCTCCGTCTTTACGCGTTTTGCGCCATCCTTTGCGTCGTCTCCATCGTCCATTTTATTTTGGTTCTTCTTTTTATTCTTCCCCTTCTCCTCTCGCGATGTCCCATCCTGCGCCGCCTCAGCCGCCGCAGACGTGCCTGCACTATCACTCACCCCACAACTCTCGCGCAACCGCTCCGCATACACCCCAAACGCCTCGATTATATTCTCTAAAACATCCGCGTACGTCGCCTCGACGTCAATCACCTCGCCTCTCCACTCAATATCCCGCGCCCCGATGGACCCACCTAAATCCGCTCGCGCCCTCGCACCGGTGCCATCATCGTGCGCTAACACTCCGCTCACGTCTACGCGATGGTGTTCGAACGCAGCTTTCGTTTTCGCCACCATCGCGTCGGCGTCGCTCGCGAGCGTCACGCCGTACGCCGACCGGTAATGCCTCCGCGTGCGCTCTACATCCAGCGCCACCACGCGATGCGTCACCGCCGCACTCGACGACGACGATGACGCGACGTAGAGCACTAATCGCCCGGGCGCGCGTTCGATGACTCCGTACGCGAGCGCCTGCGCGGCGTCGCGCGCGGCGGTGCACCACATTACCGAGCACGAAATCTGCAATTCAAATGGCGTCGTTTCGACCACCCGCGCGCGAGTCCGAGGGTGCAACGGCGCGCGCGACGCGTCCAGTGATGTACGTCAGGCGACGCGCGACGGCGAACGCACGACGATGGATGACGATGCGCGCCGAGGACTGACGAATGCATCGATTGATGACGCCGAGAAAACAGTTACTCCATTCCAAATGAAGACTTGGACGACGCCTACGCGATAAGCGATGACGATGACGACGTCGAGGGCAACGATGATGCGAGTGCGCGCGTAGATGCGCCGGGCGCGCGAGAGGGCGACGGAGGTGCGGGCGCAGTGGCGGCGGATGTGGACGACGCGCGTCGGCGGCTGTCGCAACCATTCGTACCTCCAATGCGCGCGCCTACGCCCGCGCCTGCGCCTGCGCCGCCGCTGCCGACCAAGACCATCGAAGGCACTCCTATAATGGATGACGTGCGCGCGGCGGTGCGCGCACCGGCGCTTCAGAGCGGTGTGGTGAAGGCGCGCGCGCGCGCAGCTGCTCCGTTGACGTCGGCTCCATCGAAACGCGCGGCGAAAGAGGTCGATACCAAGGCGCCTTCTGCGACCGCTCCCGCGCCCGTGAGTGCGAAAACGAGTGACGATTCAATCGTGTTCAAGGTTCCCGGGAAGAAACCAACACCAGTGGCGACTAAACCGGCGGCGCAGATTGTGTTTCGGAAACCCGCGGCTCGAGCTCCGCCGAAATCGATGGCTTCTCCTCGTCCTCCGTCTCCTGTCATTGATGACGAAGAAGAAGATGCCGAGTTACAACTGTCGCCCGTTGAAGATTTTGACATAGAGGAAGAAGATGCCATGGCGCCAGTTGGTGAGATTAAACGCTCGCCATCGCCTGAATCAAAGGAGGAAGAGGAGGCGAGATTGAACGTCGCGCGCGCGCTCGTGAAACTGGAGGAATTGAAAACAGAAAGCGAAGAGCTCGTGCTGTCATCGACGGAGCTGTTGCTAAAGACGATTCAAAGCACGAATGATTACTTCTTGTTGTTCAATCCTAAGCTGTTTAGTGCGCTTCGTAAGTACAAGGAGGAGGCGCGGAAGATTTTAGACGAACACGGCGAGCGTTCCACCTTGGCCAACGCAGCGTGAGGTAAAAGAAGTGAAAGAATGCGACGCTACTGTAATGATACACCTTGTTTTGATTGCTACTGCTACTACCTAAATCCAAGTGTTTTAATATCTACGCTCTCGTACTTCAAAGACGGCGTTTTCGGCGACAGCGTTGGCGGCTTTGTACGCTCCGAAGTCGATTTGGCGCCGACAAACCAATCCAACACCCCCGACAGCACCTTTGTTTTCGACACGCCACCAAAAAATTCCGTGAGCTTGACTGTATTCACAGCTCGGTGCTTGAACGTCTTCGTGTCCAATACCGCAGTCGAAAGTAATTTAGCCCGCGTCAACGTTTTCACGTACGCGTCCACGGTTGTAGTGTCTTCCACGTTGAGCTGTTCAAAGAACTCAAGCGTGTTATAAGTGAACCTATCGATGACGTACACACCAATATCGGGGTCGGAGTGATGAGAAAATGAATTCTCTCCGAGCCCGCTCGAGCTCAAGGCTAAGATTCTCGGCGACGCAAAGGCTTTAGCCAAAGTCGACGCCTGACACGTCTCCGCGATGAAAAACACTTCATTATACCGATTCTTTGCATACATTTGAGCGAACGCATCCGCTAACTCTTGCGTACGCAGTTCAAGTTGATCCTGAAACTTTATGAACCCATCTCCACCGTGACCGGTGATGTATACGAGAATATTAGACGCGCCGTCGGTGAGCAACTTTTTACTCCGCGGCGTGCCTCGCGCGTGCTTATTCGTCAGCACTCGAATCACCGTCTCGGGCGTCACCTCTGTACCGCGATAATCCACCTCGATATCATCCCCATAGAGCTCTACCCCGCGATTGACGTCGTTATACATGCGTCCATGCTGCGGATTTCGAGCGTCGCACGCCGCGTCATCCGCGAGCATGAGCACCACGCGTGAGTCCGGAATCCCAAGCCTCTTCACCGTCCTATACATCGACAACGCGTTGGCACTGTGACGATAATTGAACCAGAACCTTGACGCGTCGATAATCACCGCCCACGTGTTCGTATTCTCCTCTACAGACGCCAGTGGTGGCGCATCTCTCGCGCGACCACTGCGCTCAAGCGGCGCATTCCACGCGAAAGCGTGCGCCTGACGCCACGCCAGCGCGAACCACACCACGAACGCGCGTCCACGACGCATCGCACGCGTGTGCGACGCCGTCACCGCGCGTCGCGTCGGCGAATGCCGCTGTGAGCCCGTCGCGCGCACCAACCGGATGCGCACCGATTCGCATCTTTTCCACGATATCGTCGTCGACGCGCATCTTTTCCACGATGTCACGACGCGCAACGACGGATACATGTTCATGTGTGCGTTTACACCCGGCGCGGGCGTCGGCGCGGGCGTGGAGCGCGCATGGGATCGCGTAGCCCAGCGGGTGATCGGAATTTGAAGCAATTATCAGAGATAATTCCGAGTGAATTGCCGCGCCATTATCCGGCGCGCAACTTTTGTTGACGGCCCGAACGGTTCTCGCGACGCACGACATCGCACGAACACAACGCATTCTTACGACGCGACACGCGAGACGTGACACGAACACCACTGTACGATGAGCGGCGCCCCGAAATTAGAGCGCGGCTTTACGCTGTTGAGCTTCATGAAGCGCGCCAAGGATGAAATCGAAGCCGAAGCCGAAGCCGAGGCTGCGTTGGTTGCCGCGCAAGAAAAAGTGGCGGAAATAAAAGTCTTGAAGCAATCCGCGTCGATCAAGTTGCTCGAGGTGTCGAAATCGGTGAAGAAGGTTGAAAAGGTTGAAAAGAAGTTGGAACGTAAGGCGAGCGTGGTGGCGCCCAAGCCAAAGGTTATCGAAGAGTTTCAAGAGGTGAGCACGAAGGCGAAGGATCTTTTGGAATCTGAACGCGAAGCTAAGGATGAATTCTTGGCGGCGGAAAAGTCAGAAGAGGAAGCGAGAGCAGCTTTAGCCGAAGCTGAGAAGAAGGCTGAGGAAGCGCGCACGCGCGCGGCGGAGAAGCGCGCACTCGAGGAAAAGAAGATTGCTGAAGAAGCCGCGGAGAAGGCGCGCCAGGAGCGCGAAGCGCGCGAAGAAGCCGCAAGAAAGGCTCACGAAGCGGCGGAGAAGGCTGCCGCTGAAGCCAAGAAGGCTGAAGAGGAGGCTGCCGCTGAAGCCAAGAAGGCTGCGGAGAAGGCTGCCGCTGAAGCCAAGAAGGCTGAAGAAAAGGCTGCGGCCGAAGCCAAGAAGGCTGAGGAAAAGGCTGCCGCTGAAGCCAAGAAGGCTGAGGAAAAGGCTGCGGCCGAAGCCAAGAAGGCTGAAGAGGAGGCTGCCGCTGAAGCCAAGAAGGCTGCGGAGAAGGCTGCCGCTGAAGCCAAGAAGGCTGAGGAAAAGGCTGCCGCTGAAGCCAAGAAGGCTGAGGAAAAGGCTGCCGCCGACGCCAAGAAGGCTGAGGAAAAGGCTGCTGAAGAAGCTAAAAATGCCCCGGCGCCAGCTCCGGCGCCGCCGGTAGTCGAATCCTCCAAGTCGTGCTTCTGCTTCTAATATGACCACTATTTATGACAAGACGCCGCGTCCACGAGTTCGTTGTTGTTGTAATTCAATACTAATCTCATGCATTTGATTGTCATCATTCGTTGTTGTTTTGTTGTTACAAGGAGAAGAATCGTTTCTTCTTGGAAGAATCGTTTTGTTTCTCTGCTTCTGTTTTGGGCGCAGGCGTCTTCTTCTTGCCGCCGAGCGCACCTAATACGCGCGCTGCGGCGTTCCCAGCCGGACTACTACTCGACGATGACGACGATACAGACTTCGCCGCCGCCGCCGCGGCGGCGTCTTCGCGCGCACGTTCGCGTTCCTTATCCTTTTTCGTCGTCTCAAATCCCGCCTTGGCCGCCGCGGCTCGAACCACCGCCTTGACCGCAAACTTCCCACCCTCTTGAATCGCCTTCGTCGCGCCTTGCGCAACCACCGGCGCCGCCGCACGCACAGCCGCCACACTCACCTTCCCCACGACATCCGCCGTGCCTCTCACCGCCGGATTCGACGCCACAGCTTCCGCGCGTTTGGATATCTCCCACGCCGCCACCGCCGTCGGAGGCTCTCGCGCCTCCATATCATCCAACATCTCATCCGTCGTCTTCACCATCCACCTCAAAACCCCCGCTGAATCTCTAAAATCAGGCACCGCAACATCACGTTCCACAACATCCATCGCGTTCACCCCGTACTCGTCGCTTTCGTCGCTCCCCAACGACGCAGTCGCGGCTTCGCGCAATATCCGCGCGCGGCTCGCCATCACTTTAGGCGGCTCAATGCTCGCACGCGCCGGCGCGTTCGCGGGTTTCACCTTGCGCTTAATCTTAATCAAAGGCGTGCCATCATCGAACGCCAGCGCCGCCGGCGGCGATTCGTGCGTGTCGCCGTCGTCCGCGTTGGATGTCGCGAGCGCTATCTCGTGTCCCACGCGTCGTCGGTGTCGTCGCCATCCGTGCGTCGTCGACGCCCCGCGCGCGCGGTGCGGCGCGACGAACGTGCGCGCGGTAGTCACGGTCGCCAACGACGCCATCGCGCGCGCTCGATCGCGCCCGCGGTTGCGGTGAACGAGAGTCAATCAATGGCGCAAAGGCGTGTCGCGTCATCATTCATTCATTCATTCATTCATCACCTTTGCGCCGTCGTCAGAGCTCGACGCGCGCAGCGCACCTCGACGCGACGCGCATCGTTGCACGGCGCCAATGTCGCACGACCCCGGCGCGCCGCCGGGCGAGCTCAAGGTGTACGTCGGCAAGCTCCCGGACGATGTGAGCGACGGCGTGCTCGAACACATCCTGCGCGAGCTCAGCGCTGCGAATGGCGCCGCCGCGCGCGCGCCGTCGTGGCGTCGCGTGCGCGATCCGACGACGAACGCGCCGAAACGGTTCGGGTTTGCGTCGTTTTATGATTGCGAGAGCGCGCTGCGGGCGATGCGGGTGTTGGATGGGCTCAGAGCGCGCGCGGGGGATGACGCGTTGGTGTGCAACGCGAATAGCGCGACTCGCGCGGCGACAGAGGCGTATTTGCGCACGCAAGATGCGAGTCTGGCGGCGAAGGCTATGGCAGAGGATGCACGCAAGGTGGAGGCGATTAAGAGGATGTTTAGTGAGCGTGCGGGGGAGGAAGAGGGGGAGATTGGCGGCGTCGAGGATGAGGCTGAGGATGGTCGAGTCGCACGTTTTGACGAGCGGCGCGAGGATGACGACGCGCCAGAGGCGGCGGGGGCGTCGATTGCGGGTGATGACAATGGTGCGTTGCGTGCGGTGCATGCGGTGGTGGATGGGTTACCGCCGCCGCCGCCGGCGGCGTCGGCGTCGGCGTCGGCGTCGGCGCGCCAAGAGGAGCTCGACCGCGGAGGCCGACCACGGCGTTCCGGTTTGGGTGATGAATCAACGCCGTTACCCCCAGCGCCGCGGTTTCGTAGGCAAGAATACGAAGCAAATGAGCGCACTGAGCGGTTGTTTCGCGAGCGCGAGAAAGCGCTTGACGATTTAGTGCACGCGAATACGCGAGAACGCGCCAGACGGATGAAAATTGACAAGGAAAAGAAAGCCGAGCGGCGCAAGGCGTTGAAGCGCGATTTAGCGATTGATAGCGATGACAGCGCGAGCGGGCGCGACGAAGACGTAGTGCTTCCGTTGTGGGAACGTTCCGAGCGCGCGCGCGCGAGAAGGAAGCGATTTAGAGAATTGGAAATGGCGGACGACGCGGCGGACGCGGCGCTCGAAATTGAAGAGGCGGCGCGAAACGTCAGCGTCGAGGAGGATGACGATACCGTCGTCGTGCAGCGCAGCATCGACGTGCATGCAAGCGAGGGCGCTCACACGAACAGCAGAAGCCAAGGAAAGAGTGTTGGTGGTGCGCTTCCGCCGCTCGCGTCGGTGAGCGGATTCCAACCGCGCACGGGCGAGGCGCCCATGAAGATGCACACCGCGTTCGGGTTGACTGGCGTGAAGAAAAGCGGCTTAACCGCGGCGCTCAAACCCAAACAAACGGTGTTCAGCAACGCAGACGACGACGACGACGACGACGACGATAACGACAGAAAACCGCGGCGAGGACCGACGGATGCCAAAATCATCGCCGACGACGTCGCGTCTCTCATCCAGCGCGTTCCAACCGCCGAAGCCGACATCTTCGCCTACCCCATCGACTGGAACACATACACCTCAGCCCAAATCCACCGCACCGTGCGAAAATGGATCACAAAGAAAACCACAGAACTCTTGGGCGAAGAGGAACCCGCGCTCGTGGATTTCATCGCCGACAAGCTCGCGCGCGCTCCGGCGCCCGACGCCCTCGTCGCCGATCTCCTCCCCGTCCTCGACGCCGAGTCCAACGCCTTTGTTCTCAAGCTTTGGCGTTTGGTCATTTTCGAAATCCTCAAAGCACACCATGCGTAGCAGCAGCGATTTATTATGAGTAGCGTATGACACGTCGCGCGCGTCCCATACCCCACCTAGGGCTCGCACCTCCCGATCGCCATTCGCGCGCGCGCGACGCATCTCTCGACATGCTTCGCCGCGCATCGCAACGCGCACTCGCCGCACACGTGTCGCGCGTCGGCGCCGTCGCCGCGAATACCAGCGCGCGGGCGTATACCGCCGAGCGCACGCACGGTGCGTGATCAATCGATTCGTTTTTTTGTGTTCTGTGCGCGTTTTGACGCGCGCCCGTGGGCGCCACGCGTCGATGCCGCGCGCACGAGCGCCGCGGATGCGCGCGGCGAGCGATTGGTGTCACGGTGTCGTCGGATGCGCGCGATTTGAGCGCGCGCGTCGTGCGTGTTGGATGCAAAAACTGACTCGCTCGAGTGTCGTCGATCGTCCTTCATCGTAGGCGGTTTATCGGACGAAGATCGCATCTTTACCAATATTTATGGCCGACATGACTTGTCAATCAAAGGTGCGATGAAGCGTGGGGATTGGTATAACACCAAGGAGTTGGTGCAGATGGGTCCGGATTGGATCGTGAACGAGATGAAGGCGTCGGGGTTGCGCGGCAGAGGCGGCGCCGGGTTCCCGTCTGGTTTGAAGTGGTCATTCATGCCGAAAGTGAGCGATGGGCGACCGAGTTACTTGGTTGTGAACGCGGATGAAAGCGAGCCTGGGACGTGCAAGGATCGGGAAATCATGAGACACGATCCGCACAAGTTGTTGGAAGGGTGCTTGATTGCCGGGACGGCGATGCGCGCTCGGGCGGCGTACATTTACATTCGTGGCGAGTACGTGAACGAGCGATTGGCGCTCGAACGCGCGCTAGCGGAGTGCTACGCGGCTGGATTTTTAGGCAAGAATGCGTGCGGGAGTGGCGTTGATTTTGATGTCAACATTCACTACGGCGCCGGGGCGTACATTTGCGGCGAGGAGACGGCGTTGATTGAATCACTCGAAGGCAAGCAAGGCAAACCCAGACTTAAGCCGCCATTCCCCGCCAACGTTGGCTTGTACGGCTGTCCGACAACAGTGACGAACGTCGAAACTGTCGCCGTGGCGCCGACGATTTTGCGTCGTGGCGCTGAATGGTTTGCTAGCTTTGGTCGTAAAAATAACGCTGGCACCAAGTTGTTTTGCATCTCTGGTCACGTCAACAACCCGTGCACGGTTGAAGAAGAGATGTCCATTCCTTTGCGTGACCTCATCGAAAAGCACTGCGGAGGCGTGCGTGGTGGCTGGGATAACCTCTTAGCCGTCATTCCTGGTGGTTCATCTGTGCCCATGTTGACGAAGAAGGTGTGCGACGACGTCTTGATGGATTTTGACTCGCTCAAGGCGGAGGGAAGTGGTTTAGGCACCGCCGCCGTCATCGTCATGGATAAATCTACTGATGTCGTGGACGCCATTGCGCGATTGGCTTACTTTTACAAGCACGAATCGTGCGGCCAATGCACGCCGTGCCGCGAGGGTACTTCGTGGATGTACCAAATCATGGAGCGGTTGAAACGCGGCGACGCGCGATTGGAGGAAATCGACATGTTGCAGGAGATAACAAAGCAGATTGAAGGGCACACGATATGTGCACTCGGAGATGCCAGCGCATGGCCAATCCAAGGTCTGCTAAAAAATTTCTCTTCCGAAATCAGAGAAAGAATTACTTCCCGCAACTCGGGAGAGACAGCGGGAAAGATTGCGGCGTAAACATTGATAGAGCGCGACGCTCAACTTTCTTCAACCTTTTTATCCGTACGTCAATGTAAAATTACAACAGAAACATCTACAATTATCAACACCGCACCACCTGCTCAACGAACACAAAGACAACATGCGGCGTCAGAAGTGACGACTCGAGCGCGAGTGCGCGAACACATCCCCGAAAAAGCAAAAAAATGTCCATTCAATCCCGCGCCTCCGCGCGCGTTTCGTGACTTATCAAAGCCACCGCGCACACGAAGACTCATTCACGCACTCGAAAGTGCGTTTGACGTTCTCGAATGGTATGCCGAGCGCCCAAACGCGACGGTTCAACGTCAAAACGACGTCAAGAGGTGTCTCGAGGGCGCATTCGATCATTCATGTCCCACGAGTGTAACGCACCGACGCGTGAGATTAAGCGCGTCGGTAGCTGACTGACTCGTGGATATCTACGTTCGTGACGACGGGCGCGCGAGGCACGAAGGCTACGTACCTGTGGTGACATCGAACGCACCACGGGGTTGATGATGCCCGTGGCGAGGCGGCGTGTGAGGCTGTGCGAGCAGCAAAAAATCAAGTCTACAGAATTTCTTGGGCTCGCATCGGGAACTCTGAGCAACGCGCGATGACATCTTCAGCTCTCGGCGATGGGAGGTCTCAGTGCGAAAAGTACGGGTACGTTTTCCTACCCGATTGATGGTGACCAATATTTGTGAGTGGTAACGCCAACGCGACGCGGGACGCGACCAGCGCGAAGAATGAAGCGACACGGTAGTAGTGTTATTTTACGAGTAGTGATGATAATTACACGAGAGCAAACAGATGATGGTACCGGTTGTAGCCTATGAAGATCAACGTCGACTATTTTTCGTGAACATCCAAGTCGATGTTGACGCCGCGCGCCGCGAGTTGTTGCTCGAGACGTTCTCGCGCGGAGAGGGTTTCTTCGCTTTGCTTGGCGATAATCTTGGCGCGCTCGGATTCCGAGAGCTCGGCTAAGGGGTCGAAGTTTGAAGATGGCATGCTATAGTAGATCTTCATGTCTTCGTTGTATCCAGTGGCGGCGGATTTTGTTGTCGTCGGCGGCGATTCTGCGGCTTTGTCGTCATTGTCAGCCTTGTTGGACAGCTTGACGCCGCCGCCGGAAATAACGCACGACGAAGATTCACCGGCGCACCCCAACCTCTCGAGTTCCTCATCAGTTGGCGCCTCGGGCGCGTGCGCAATGTAGTGTCGCGAGCCACCCTTCATGGAGATGGACCGTTCGCCCGTGTGCGACAATCCCACAAAGCGCGCGTCGCCATCGAGGCGACGGTGCGCCATGGTGCCAAGGATTTCGCCCGCATCGTTGGTGATGTTTGAGCTAAATCCAGAATAATCCACCGCAGAGGCGCAGATTTCGTACACGTGGCCAAACTTGAAGAATTCTTCATTCGCCTTGACGGGTAAATGGCCGTCGAGCGCCGGATCCTCATTATTTGTGAGCACAATGTGCGTCGATTCGTGCGTCTCGGCGCTCGTGACGTTGAAGAGCTGATGACCGTACTTGAGTCTGTACTCCGATCCGGTAGGATTGTACAAGAAGGACGGTTTGGCGCACAACTTGCTGCCATCGGGGCATGACGGCGCCGCGTTTAACCACGCTTGCGCGTGTTGCGTCGTGCACCATCCTGTCTTATGCTCGTCACTCATGTGCGTAATGTCGCGAATTTGCGTCACCAACATATTCGCTTGCCCCACAGTTGCGGAGACAACGCTGTGCGTCTTGAGCTGTAAATAAGGCATGACAGTTTTGCGCGTACCGGTGCTCGAAGGCGTGTGCGCGACGCCGACGGTGAATTGAGGCGTCACCGTAATCTCACCGTAATCATCGCGTTGTAACACTGGATCGACCGCGTAGTGACCATCAGAACACACGAAATCGACGTCAGAGATGCTCAGGTCTTCCGCCGTGCGCTCAACGCTGCCATCGATGTTGGTGTATCGGTTCTTGACGTGGAAGCCGGTGATGCACGCCTTGGGATTTTGGCACTCGAACTTGACAGACGTCGCCGAGGGGATGTCCAAACCACATCTCGTGGCTGGCGTGCCATCCGTGGACATGGCGATGACGTCGTCACCTTCGCGGCGAATGTACAGTGAGCGATAATGTTTGTCGAAATTGACGTTGCACTGTTCGGCGCTGAAATCAAACTCGGCGTGCTTGGGGAACACTTCGTGCTCACCCGTGCCCAAGTCTGTGGCTTTCGTGCCTTTTTCGCAATGACCCTTCATGCCGTACAACTTTCCGTTGTGTTTGTATAACGTCACCTTTGTCATGCACTTGTTTTTCTCTTCGCATTGGAAAAATCCACCAGATTCGTCGTACGAATGTTCGGCGGGGAAATCTGGCTCGAGACCGACGGGACGCTTGCGGAAAAACGTGTTGTCAAAATCGTGACCGTTGAGAGCGTCGTCCAATCGATCTTCGAGTTCCTTGATACGTTGTTTCAATGAATCGATTTTCTCTTCGTACGCCGCATCTTCTTTCGCGTCTTTTGCTTCATGGTCAGCCTCCTTTTTGTTCTC
>Ga0181595_10003739_pt1 | contig 14355 bp, 9 predicted proteins | sample 041ome_7_FD_145604 | JGI IMG/M metagenome (GOLD analysis project Ga0181595, IMG submission 145604) | Coastal salt marsh microbial communities from the Groves Creek Marsh, Skidaway Island, Georgia - 041401AS metaG (spades assembly) | ecosystem: Environmental > Aquatic > Marine > Intertidal zone >...
TGTGTATGTATCAGTCATCCTCGTTCTCTTCTTCTTCTTCTTCTTCTTCTTCTTCTTCTTTCTCGTCCTCGTCGTCGATGTGCGCTCGAATTCGACGCAACACGAGCGCTCTGAATTCGCGCAACTTCTCCAGGTATTCACCCTCGTGAAACAACGCGACTTCATCCGAGAACGAATTCGACGTTTTTCTCATCACTTCTCCGTTTTCACGCGTTCCTTTTTCCTTCCCCGACTTGGGAGGAAACGTCGTTCGCGAGGTGAGTTTCATCGCGTTTTCCGCGCGCGCACAATTTTCTCTGACGCGTCGCAGACGAAAGTTTTGAATTTCCCGAGCGAAAGCATCACACAAATCTCGCGCGGAAAAAACACATGTCCCTCCTCTCGAAGGAGGAACGCGTCGCACCACCTCGAGGAGGATGGGACTGTCGAGAATTCACCCACCCTTTCTCCAATCTTAATACTCGCTCGCGTCGCTTTCATGTGAGAGAAAATACGAACGACTTGAACGCGCTCGAGGACGCTCGAGGGAACGAACGTTTAGAGGAAACGATGGAGGATGACGACGACGACGACGAGAGCGACTATAATGCGAAGAATGCTTTTAAAGAGCATCACAACGCGCGCGACGACGATGTTATGTACGGCGACGAAGAGGAAGAGGAGTATATATCTCGCGCACCGAACGCGCTCGTCATCGCGCCGACGAGTTCGCGAGACTGTGGGGTGACCGCCTCCTTGTTGTTCGCCAGGTGCGCGCGAGAGTGCGTGTGCGAAGACGAAGACGAAGAGGAAGAGCAAGACCAAGAAGGAGAGCGAGAAAACGCGTTCGTGGAAAACGAGGATATCAACGAGAACAGCGCGAGAAGAGAAAGTTTGAGGAGGAAAGAAAAAGATTCCGGCGCTTCCGGAAAGGCGTTCTTGCCGAGAGCGTTGTTCGTGTGCCGTCGAGACGCGTTGGAATCGGAAACGTTCGCGGCGCCGAGCGTTTATGCGAACGAGAGTCACGACGACGACGGCTTTGTGGATGCGAAAGGCGCGAAGAAGACGAAAAAGTTTTTGTCGACGAGGACGTGGGTGCCGTCCGAGGAATACATCACGACGAGAGCGGCGAAAAGGGTATCCATTAAATACGCGTCGACGGATGAGGACGTGGTGAAGATTATGTCCGCGTTGCACGTTTTGCCGGTTGAAGAGTTGCCGAATCTCATCGCCGTGTGCGACGTTTCTGCGTTTTCCGATCGATACGGTGGAAGCGGCATGGGAGGAAATCGAGAGCGAACGGCGGCGCACGCGAGAGTGTGCGCGGCGATTGTAGAGGCTGCCAGGTACTCTACGATGGCGAAACGGAAAGCGACGATGAGAAGTCACCGCGACGGGTGGCGAAGTCGAGCGCCCGCGCGCTGTAAAGTCGTCGTCTCGGAGAGGAAAGATGACATGGAAGATGCGAACATGTTGGCCAAGAAAGATTGGCAACACGATGTCGGCATGGATGCGATGATGACGGGTGGCGTGGAAACTAAATATTATAATCGCAACGCGAATGTGGGTACCGCGGCCAACACCAATTTCCATCCTTTAACGTACGCCACGAAGAGGTGGTTCGAGAGGGTATTCGTCGTCCGAAAAAAATCCGGGTACGAAGAAGAGGTTGTCGAAGTAGGAAAAATAGGAGGCGGGGCGTACGAGGTCATCGATTGCGCGACGGGCGCGAAATCGACGCACATAGCGACTCTCGGAGTGAACTAAGAAGAAGATAGAGAGAGATGTAAAATATGAATTTTAGCCCCGCGCGCGCGAAAGAAGTTGTAATTTTAAAACCCTGTACAGAAGAAAAGGAGAGATACGCATTCATTATTGAAAGCATTAGTTGTTATATTGCTAATAATATTATAATACCGTAATACACATGTTGCTACTACTACTGCTGCTCCTATTTCCTACTACTAATTCCCGGAACTCACCACGAGTCGCACCGAAGGTTTGTCTCTGCGATTGCCCATGTTCTTCTGTCGCTCCGCGAACCGCGAGCTCGTCCACTCGCCCCCGTCGTCAGCGTAATACTTCATCGGATAACTCGGAACCTCTTTCTTTTCATATTTTCCTTCGCTTAATACGGTGTTCACGTCGTCCCACGCCTCTGCGCCTTCTAAACAAATGTACGCTTCGTACGGCGTCAGCACCGGCACAATAAACGCTTCGCCCCAATCGATGCTCAACCTCGGACACGCCACTTGAACGAACGCATCTATGCCACCATTTTCGCTTAGCGAAGCTATCCGCTCCGGAGATATCTCGGAAATTAAAAATACAACCGTTTCTTTATTCCTGGACTCGAACAACCGCTCCAGTCTGGCCAGCACCGCGGGATTACCTTGCCTGCCGAGCGTCCCTAAAATCAAACCAAATTTCTTTGCTTTCTTCGCGCGTAAAATCATGCTCTTTCTCACGTTTTGCATCCCGACGTGATCGTAATACTCTCTCGTCAGAACCCGTTCGTACGGATCATATCTATACGCCGGCACGTTTGGATTCGCAATCATCATCGCCTCCAAATGAAACCTACCGTCCGCCACAAACACAATTGCATCGTGCGCCTTCTTTCCTTCTTCTCCCATTGAATCTCCACTTCTCGCTCCCATGACCTCTCCATCTCCTAAACTTGGCGCGGTGCACCCTAAAACCTCCCCGGGACTCAAAGGTTTCGTCCTCCCGACATCGAAGCACTCGTAAAACGGCCGCAACGTCTCCCGCACCTTCCCGATCGCCGATGCAAATTGAATCGTTCCCGCTAACGCAATCTTATCCGTCCTGTTCGGAAAATTCTTCCTTATTGACTGCACCAAGTGTTCCTCGTCGAATAAAATGTCCACGAACACGTACAAAGTCTTACACGTCGTCATCGACACCGGCACTAAACAACTGTGTCCGTAATGCACTAAAAAATCACACCCCAACGCGGTCGCCGCGTAGTCGTCCACGCAGCACGCGCCGTACGTCACGTCGCCGAGAATCACCACGTCTTTTATCGAAGGAACGAAAACTTTGAATATATCCGCCAACGTCGTCGCGTACAAGAGTAACCCCTCGGGAAACTGTAACGCCAATCGAGAGACGTTCCCGGTGCGAAGCCGCCAGATGGTTTTATGGATTTCAAAGGAATAGTTTGCCGGTAACGGTTTAACCGCTCGAGCGAGATTAGGATCGTTGAGAATGGCCAAAGGGATTTGGTTGCCCACAAAATGTCGGACGACGGTGGACGATGGTTTTGTCGCCGACGTCGTCAAAGCGAAAGAGTCGTTCGTTTTGGTCGTCCCCATGTGAGAGAAGTAGAGAATCCCCTAAAATTGTGCGGAGAAGAAGAGACGAAAAGAGAGGCGATGGATGTGTACTAAAATGGTGCTGTAATGTACAACACGCGCGCGTTCTCTACCTAAATGCACAACAACGACAAAATTTTATCACGATTGTCTCTAAATTAATCGTCACTCATCATGGACGCTTTCATTCTCGCCAGCTCGACCAACTCTTCGATGCCGACGACGTGCCAGGACTCTTCGCCCGCGCCGGTGGCCAAGACGGAAACGACGTCTTTGTTCGCGTCCACGGCGACGGTGACGCCGCCGAAAGCAAAAACCGGGAGATTTTCCAGACGCGTGCGACGATTGTTTTTCGGGAGGAACGCGAAATCGTTTTCGGACGCGACGGATTCGAGGATATCCTTGAGCGTTTTTTTCGCGGTCGAGCTGGATTTGATTTTGCGAGTTTTGCCGGGGGATTTGTCTCGTCCGGCGAGCGTTTGTCGAGCGTCTTCGTCGTCTTCGCCGTCGGAAAGCGCGATGGGTTCTCCCGTTGCGGCCGCGTTCATCGCCTCTAACGCGCGGCGTAAATGCGTCCGCGGACGCTCGTGGTTACACACGTCTTCGCCTAAAAGCGTCTTCCAAGACTCGTACCATTCGGCGACTTCGATCAAATCACAATTCTTCTCGTCTTTTAGCCACGATTTTAGAGTCGAGGACCATTTTTTCCAAAAGTGACTTCTTTCGAGAACTTTAGCAACGCCCCCGCCGCCATCGGTTTCTTCGCTCGATGCGAGGACGGCTTTCCACAGAAGAATGTTGTTGAATATCTCCAAATTTTGATCGGCGGGGTCGATTTCAATCAAACTCGCTTTGGCGACCAGTTTCGGGACGACTGTCTTCTCGACAAACTGCGACCACCAAGTTCGACCAAAGACGATCGTTTTTACTTCCACCCACGGTTCAACCACTGCGACTGCTTTGCCACCAATAGACGCGTCTATCACGTTCGCAAACTTTTGTTTTATTGTCGACGAAAGCGCTTTGATAGGTTCTAAAAGCATCTCGAGCCATGGGAAAATCCACTTTGAGGGTACCGACGACGAGGAAGAAGACGTTACTTTTCCTTCGTCGCCAGCGTCTTCAACGAACGTCCACTTTTCAATCTCTCGTGTCAGTTTCGGAATGATGGCATTCTCAACGATCTTATCCAACGAGCGGCGTGGTAACACGCTTTGCCACTCGTAAAAGAGGTCCATCGCTAAGTTTGACTTCACGTCGCGCGGGTCCCATCCTTGAATCAGCGTTCGTATAATTTTCATCGTCACCGGCGTTTCGATGACTTCTTCGAGTAACGTTTCGTCTTCGACGGTTTCGATAACTGGGTCATCGGTGTAGTTCAAAAACGACTCTTGCTTCTTGACGATCTCAGTCGTCGAGACGAGCACGTCTCTCCACTTGCCGCAGTTTTCGTAGGCGAGTTTATACGAACTCTTCTTGTCGTCGTCGCCTGAGGCTTCTTCGTTCTGGTTCTTGGGATCCCACGCGCGAAAGGCTTTTTCGAAGTACTTCTTCGCGTGTTTTTGTGCCGCAACAGCAGCAATGTCGAGTTCCGCGAACGCCTCTTTGTGGTCGCGTTTCAGCTCCAACCATTGTTCCAGAATCTTTTCGTCGTTCTCGTCTTTTTCGTTCTCCACCAACAGCTTCACCTTCTCGTTCAAAGTTCGGATATCTTCTTCGGCTTTTTTCACGTCCTTCTCGATTTGACTCAACCGCTCTTGTTCGCGCATTAACGCCGCGGACGTGTCCATTTCCGTTCGCACTTTCGCGTCGTACAAAGAAATATTCGACGCGGCGAGTTTCCCCATCGCGTTCAAATTTCGCAACAACTCTCTTCCCGGTAAATGTTGGTCGTCTATGCGCTGCTCGTCGTCGTCCGAGTCGCCTTGGAGGTACTGTCCGGTCGTCGATTTAAACGACGTGCCGTCGATTTCCAACTCTCTCGCGCCGCCACGTTTACTCATGTCGATGATTTTCATTTTCGGTTGGTGCAAAGCTTCGACGAACGAACCTTCGTTCGCGTTGTTATTCTCAATGTTGTCGTCCAACTCTTGCCGCTCTCGCTCGCGTCGAGCGATCAATTCTTCCGGCGTTTCGTATCTGACTGCTTTTCGTTTCACATCTTCCTTCGCGGAGCGTTTCCAAAGCTTCTTTTCTATCGTTTCTACGTTGTTTCTTTTCTCCTCTATTCGTTTTTCGCTGGCCAACTTCTCGCTCTCGTAGTCTGCGCCCCCTCGTCTACCACCGTTCTTTTTCTTTTGTTGAGTCTTCTTTTCGTTTTCTACGTTCTCTTCGAAATCGCCGTAGCCCATGCCCATGTTCTTCGGTCGCAGTTTCGTTTCGATGGCTCTGGAAATCCCTTTCCCATCGGCGCCTAAACCTTGACCAGGTTTGTAGCCCATTTTCGCTAATAACTTGGCGCCGATACCTTTCGTGTGCTTTTCGAAATCCGGTTTCACGATCTTTTCGTGTCCAACATCTTTGTTACTATTCCTTCGTTTTCTATTGTTGTTACTCATATCGTCTGTATCGTCGTCGTCTTCGTTTCCTAACCCGGCGGCAAAGCTTTCCTTCGCTTTCGCCTCTTCGCGTTTTCTTTTCGCCGCATTCCTCGCCTCCTCCGCGTCTCGCATTCTCTGCCTCGCGTTCGCCACCACGCGTTGTCCGAACGACGACGGTAACAAATCAAAATCTTCTTCTTCTTCTTCTTCTTCGTGATTAGTAGCACCCGCCGGCGCGAAACCGAGGCCGAGACCGCCGCCGCCTATACCTATACCCGTCCTCGCGTCCTCGTCGTCGTCGTAGTTCTCCGTATTGCTCGTAAAGCCCAAGCCACCGCCGCCACCACCGACTCTCACGCCTCCTAACCCGCTCGCGCCTGATCCGCTCTGCCGTCTCTCCTCTGCCACATCATCATCGTCGTCCTCTTCTTCGTATTCCTCCTCTTCTCCTTTCTTTCCATGAAAAGCGCCTGCTCTGGTGAACCCAACCGGCTTTGAAAAATCATTTCTTCTTCCTCCTCTGCTTCTCCTCCTCTTCCCATCTCTCTCGTCGTCCTCTTCCTCTGATTCCGCGAACGCGCCGTAAATGCTCTCCCGTTTCCCCCGCTTCGTTTTCTTTCCAATCATAAAATCGTCCTCTTCTCCACTTCCGGAGGAGGATAATTCGCCGTCGGACGAATCGCTCATTTATTATTAATCCTCTTCTTCTTTCTCAGCCGTCGAAAGAAACAAAAGAAAAGAGGAGAGAAAAAAGGAACAGAGAACAACACTTTGAGACTACTCTTTTTTCACGCGCTCTCTCTCTCTCTCTCTCTGCGCTTCTTTTGTGAGTATTCTTCTGTGGTTTAATTAATGAATGACTTTCTCCTCCTTATTTTTGTGTGGCAGTTGTTTTTCCTTTTTTTTCTTCGATTTTCCTTTTTTTTTTTCTCAAAACGTCAGTCTTTTTTCGTCGTCAGTCTTTTTCGTCAGTCTTTTTTCGTCGTCAGTCTTTTTCGTCAGTCTTTTTTCGTCAGTCTTTTTTCCTCTTCTTCTTTGGAATTTAAGCGAAAGAACACAACTACCATACTCTACTGTTGTGGAGATCGAAATTTCATTTTCCTCAAAACTTTGTTGCCCCTTCTTGTTTTTCTTTCGAGAGAAGAGAGAAAGAGAGAGAGAGAAAGAGCGCTTTTGTTCTTCTTCTCGTTGCGGTCGAAAGTCGTCGGCATGATGCGTTTTACTGTGACGACTGCTGCTTCTTTGAAGAAGACGAATGATTTGAGTATGCAAAATTCTTCCACCGTCGTCGGGAAAAGAATAGGGCAAAAACGAGGTACATTCGTCTCTAACGAGAACAGGAATGCGAAAGCGAGAACTGGATCGAGAGGAATACCAATAAAAGCGGCGAAACGAGGAGGAGGCTCGGGCACGCGACCGTACACCTTACGTTCCGGGGACACGCTCGAATCCATCGCGAGTAAACGTAAACTGAACGTGGAAACGTTGAGAAACATGAACAAAAAAATCGGCTCGGGCACACCGAAGATTGGGCAGACTATTTTAATACCGAGCGGCGCGTTAAGCGCGAGAGATTTAGAAATCATCAACGGGATCGCGAAAATCAACGCACCGAGAACGTACATTCCGAGGAAAGGAGAAACGATCGGGGACGTGATCACGGCGAGAAAAATTGATTTCGCCGAGGTGCAAAAGTTAAACCCGGAGGTAAAGTTAGGGACGTTTTCCGGGAAGGAGAGTTTGAAGTTACCCGCGGGAAAGTACACCGTGAGAGAAAGAGAAATGTTGCAAGGATGCGGGATTTTACCGCAAGACGCGGTATCGATTAAACTCCCAGGCGCGGAAAGCGCGAGGAATATTTTAGTCGCGACGGTGTTAATCGGCGCGTATTCCATGTATTTCGCCGCCTGCCGGAGGTACCAAAAGTACGGCACGAAGTTGTTCGGAAACGATCGCGAAGAGGATAATCAAGATTAATTTAATACTACTCATCAAACGCAGAGATACTGCGATCGTCGGAATCTATCTCTCACGAAAAGCGAGTGTCTTTTGGCGTGTTGGATATCAGAGTGTGAGAGAAATAGAGATCATCCCTTTACATGTCGTGTATTCGTAAACGTTATTATATATTCGTCTCTTTTACCATTTTTACCGCCGCCTCTCCGTCACAAAATAGCGCATCAAATCGTCTCGTTTACTAAGAAAGGCGGTTGGAAGAGGAGAGGAAGAATAAAAGATGACGTCCCGCGCATCAGGGGCGGACCCTCCGACCACCTCTCTCCGAGCGACGAGCGCTCTAAACGGGGTGAAAGTGTACGAAGTCGCCTCGAGCAAACACAATCCGCAGTTCGCCGCCGACGGGAAAACGAACAAGAAACCTTCGAGAAAGCAACGCAAAGATGTGAATTATCAGCAACGGATAGAGTTGATTCAAGACTTGGATTCGTTTCCGACGTGTGCGCACAGAGGGAAAGTTTCCGAGGATGGACAGTTCTTGGTCGTGAGCGGGTTACATCCGCCCATGTTTAAGTGCTTCGATTTGGGAAATCTGAGCTGTAAGTTTACGAGACACTTGGACAGCGAAATCGTGGACTTTCAACTTTTAGGCGAAGATTATTCAAAGATTGCGTTTTTATGCGCGGACAGAGCGATTCGGTTTCACGCGAAGTTTGGAACGTATTACGACGTTCGAACGCCGAGACAGGGGAGAGACTTGGCGATTTCGAGACGAACGGCGGATTTAATCGTATGCGGATCGAGTAAAGACGTGTACCGGTTAAATTTGGAGAAAGGACGGTTTTTGGCGCCGTTGGAGGCGAAGTGCGAGGATTTAAACGTCGTTGGTATCAGCCCGACGCACGGTTTAGTCGCCGTTGGAGGTGGAGACGGAAGCGTGGAGTGTTTCGATTTGAGGCAGAAGAGAAGCGTGGGGAGATTGCACGCGTGCGGCGGAGATAGTACTTTAGAGAATAGAACGGAGATGAGCGATTCGGAGGAGAAAACCGGGGTGACGTGCGTGCGATTCGACGACTCGGGGTTAAACTTAGCGTGTGGGAGCTCGGATGGTATCGTGCGAATATTCGATTTGCGGTCGAGCCGAGCAAAGGTGACGAAAGATCACATGTACGGCGAACCGATCATAGACATCAAATTTCACGAAACCGCGGACGGGAAGAAGCGGGTGATGAGTACGGATAAGAAAATTGTGAAAGTTTGGGAGCAAAATAGCGGGGATAATTACGTCGCGGTCGAACCGAGAGACGGGAAAGAAATCAACGATATCGTTTGCTGGGAAAATAGCGGTTTAGTTTTTACTATCATGGAAGATCCAAAGATTGGATGCTATTTCATCCCCGGTCTCGGTCCGGCGCCGAAATGGTGTTCGTTCTTGGAAAATTTAACCGAAGAGATGGAAGAACAAAAGAGAGAAACGCTGTACGACGATTATCGATTCGTGACCGCGAAAGAGTTGAGCGAGTTAGGTTTGGACCACTTAATTGGAACGAAGATGTTGAGAGCATACATGCACGGCTATTTCATGGACAACAGATTATACGGCAAAGCGAAATCGGTTTCCAATCCGTTCTCGTACGAGGATTATAAAAACAAAAAGATTGCTGAGACGATGGAGAAAGAGAGACAAACGAGAATCGCACCGAAGAAGAAACTTAAAATGCCGAAAGTTAACGCGGCGTTTGCGGCGAAACTGGCGAGCGGCGAGAAAACCGCGAGCTTCAAAACCGGCGACGCGGACGCCGACTTTGATAACGAAGAGTTGGAGGGAGAACCAGAGATTAAAAACGAACTCATGCGAGACGATCGTTTCGGTGCGCTCTTTAAAGACGAGGACTTTGAAATCGACGAGAAGTCAGAGCATTATAAGTTGTTGCATCCGAACGCGGCTAAAGTAGACGCGAGGAAGAAGCGCGAGTTGATCGAAGAACATTTCGATACGTTCGATACGTCCTCGGACGAAGAAGAAAATGTTAAAGAAAAGAATAGAAAAGAAAAAGATTCCAAACAGAAGAAAACGAAGAAGAAAGATAGCAAGAGAAGAGGAATAGAAGTAGAAGAAGGAGATACTAGCGATGAGGAGGACGACGACGACGACGACGACGTCGGAGGGCGACCAGGCAAAACAGGAGACGACTTCATTCCTTCAACTGCGTTTGCGGGCGCGAAGAAAGGGTACGTCTTCTCCAACGGCAAGCGCGGCGTAGGATACTATATGGATTCAAAGGCATCCAAAAAAACATCGACTGCACCACCCACCATGGGTAACAAAAAGGCCAAGAAATCTTCTTCCACGGTTTCTGCGAAAGAGCCGCAAATGTACGCCGTCAAAGACGCCTTCCACAAAACCGCCTACACCAAAAAGTTAAACTCGCACGTCGACCTCCCTCTGATCGAACGCGCCAAGCTCGAAGGCGGCGCCGCGCAAACCTTACGAGACGCCGAACGACGCAACCCAAAGAAAACGATCGGAAACCGCGAAGGTTTCTTCGACGCCGCGATACCTTCAGCGGCGGACAAGAAAAAAAAAGGGGACAAGAAACGCCTCGTCGGTTTCGGTATCCGCGAAGCCGCCGCGGAGGACGAAGAAAACGCCTTCGCGGCGGAAACGCACTATCGAAACGGGAAACGAAGAGGCGTAGAATCGATCATGCACACATCCGGTGGTGGTCGAGCTGGTCGTGGTCGAGGCCGAGGTGGTGGGAGAGGAAGAGGCGGAGGAAGAGGAAGAGGGAGACGATGATAGTGATACCGCTTGTAGCGGTGCTCAGATTGATTCTTTGTGCTCTGATATGCTGCCACGTGTGCACTTTAAAATTTCCATTTCCATCACGAACGCCTCACTTTTTATCCACCTCGTCGACAATGTCATCATCCTGTTCTTCTTTATCGTTTAAACGTTCCTCGACGACGAATACTGCCGGGCTGATTTCTTCTTCTTCTTCTTCTTCTTCTCGTAAAGCCGCTGCTGCTGCTCGTACGAAAGAAAAGCGGGGAAACGAAGAGTTTTTCATTATCCATTCTCGCTTACAATACATGACCGCAGACGGCGGTCGGAGACAAAAGTTGGAGGAAGCTTTGAAGGAAGAGCTCCCATCCGCGCCGGGGTTGTCGAAGAACACGCAAATTGCGCTGACGAAAGAGTTGTTGAAAAACAGGTTCGGCCGGAGATGTCCGGAGTTATTGGCTGAAGAGTTTATCTACGACGCGTGTTACGAGAAGCCGAAGACCAAGGAGGAATATCTGCAATTTTTTGCAAATATGAATCTCCAAGGCGGGTTCCCGAATAGCGATTACGAGTTGTTGTACGACAGCATGAGAGTTGAATGGGACACAAAAGTGCGACAGCAGCAATATAAGGTGTGGTGCACGACACAATTTAAAGGAAAGCACACGGGAGATGGTTTGCGAATGGGGAAGCGGAAAATTCCCGCGACTGGTATCGAGGTGGAATCCGCGCCGGAGATTTGTAGTTTTACGTATAACGCAGAAGGATTGTGTACTAGAATTAGCGCGGGGTACATGGCGGATCACGCGATTGGGAACACGAAAGGAAGAGGTGGGTATCACGGCATTTTTAACGCGATTGGACACCCTTTGCCGGTGCCTCATTCTGTGCATAAGATGATCACGGACGCCTTTCCGCAGTTGTTGGGTTTCGAGAAGGAGGACATGCTTTGGGTCGTGAACTTGGCGTTGTTCGGGTTAGCGGCAAGCGGCGGGGATTTGCGGTCGTTGATTCCTTCGAAGAAAAATGGGGCGAAAATGAAGCCGGCGAGCGTGACGAGTTCGTTCGTGAGTACACAGTTTGCCAAGGGAGGAGAGAGACATTCGCTCGCGCCAAAGTAAAAAGAAAGAAAAATTTTTAAGAAATACCGGTACCAGTACAGTGTGTGTAAAACATATATTTATTTACAAATGTTCATCTAACATGCGAGGCAACAATCGTCGTGATCAAAATATCAATTACGCGTGCTGCGCTTTTGGTTTGAAGTTGTTCGCGACGCGCTTTGCTCGGTCTGCGACCGATAATCCCGCAGACGCGGCTTCAATCTCCAAGCGCGCTTTTTCAGTTGTCGATAAAGGTCTCTTCGACGTTTCGTCGTCGTCGTTAATTCGATGTTGATTTTGGCACTTTTGAAACGCGAAAAACTGCGCGCGGCTCTTCACAAGCGACACTTCTTTTTGCGTACATTTCTCTCGATCTTGAACGACAACTGCCTCCGACGCCGTCGGTTGTTTCTTGTTCTTATTCTCGACAGAGCTGAAGATGTCTTCTTTTTTGTGTTCAATTATGGGCACAGATTTCTTTCCTGACTTCACGAAACCTTTCCTCGCGGCTTCTTGTTCCAAAGCTGCAATTTTGGCCAGCAAATGCGCCTTCTCTTTCTCTTTTCGGCTCAACTTCTTTTCTCTTTTGTTTTTGGTCGGAACAACTTTGACGCCGTTTGCCGTCGACGGCTTCTTGACAGAGATTGATTCATTCTTCATTGGCGGCTTTTCGAGTTCACAATCTCTACCATTATCGAAGTCTACTCCTTCGTCTTCTTCACCCTTTTCGGGCGGGTGTTCCGTGGTAGTAGCGACGACAGGGACTCTTTGTTCTTGTTGCTGCTCCAGAACCGTGGGAGAGAAAACAGGGACCGCCGCCGCGGGCTGAGGCATGAACTTTTGAAACTCGTGCGTAACGGGAGCAAAAACAGCCGGATCAACTTTTGGCGAAACGATGGTTGGCCTTTGTTGTCGTTCGTGTTGTTGATCGGATTGTTGTTGTTGCAAAGGACCACCCTTGGCGAGCCATTTCAACGAATCCATGATGGCGCTGTTGTTATTATTTTTCGTTGCCGCCGACGCCATCATTTCAGGAGTAAGAGGTGCTGCAGAGGTAGAACTTGGAGGCATATTCAGACGCTGATGTTCGTAAGCCTTGCGATACGCCTCCAACACGGGATAGTTCGTCGCGTTCACCTCCAATCCGTACAAGCGCTCAAACTCTTCTCTCGTCGCTAAGTTGACGTTTCGCGTCGCGTATTGCGCGTTGTCGTAGTCTTTATGCGTCGGCAAGGTGGATACCAGCGCGACTTTCGCTAATCGTTCGGCTTCTTTTGCCATCATCACCGCCGTTCGCGCTTGTTCAGCGCGCATGACTGCCTCTTGCACTTTAGCGTTGGCTAACGCTGCTTCTTTGACTTTCAAAGCAGCTTTGGCCGCTTCCAAAGCCGCCTCCGCCGCCTTCGCCGCTTCCAGTTTCGCTCTCGTTTCCATTTTCGAGGCCGTTTGTCTCGCTTCGGCTTCTCTCGATAAGAGTTCAAAGCGGGCCTGCTCGACTTCCTCGTCCGTAAACGGTCGAGGACGCGGTTTGCCTTCGGATTTCCCGGGCCATCCGTCTCGCATCCATTTCGTTTTTTCTTTCTTCTCTTTTTTTATCGTTGTTTCCGTGTTATCGTCCCTTTCTTTTCGATATTCTTCGCCTGCCTTTAATGTCGATCTTCTCCTTCGCGACGACGACGACGACGACGACGACGACGACGACAGAACTTCACCTCCTTTCCTCTGTTTGTGCGTCACTTCGAGCGGTTTCGGAACTTTCGCGTACCCCCAAAAGTACTGCCACCAATTCTGCGGCTCGTACTCCACGCCTGGGTGTTCAATAGCTATTCCAAACTCATCGTATTCCGGTTTCGCGACTAACGCGTACCCCGGTGGCGGTTGAAGTTTCCCAGTCTTTTCGTTCACTTTCAATTCGACGACCATCTCCGGCGGCGGCGGCGGTTTTCTCTTCGTCCTCTCCGCCTCGTCCTCCGAAGAAGAAAAACACGCCGACGACGACTCCCCCGACCCGTACTCGCTCGACGTCGTCTTGCCTCCTTCACCATCCGAGATGCTATACTCGAACGGCCCGTCCTCTTCGCCTTCGCTGGTAATTCTGCACTGATAGGCCCCTACGTCCACGACTTCTCCCGCTCTCAACTTTCCTCCATCCTCTCTCGCTCGGCGTCGTTCCGCCAGTCTTTCGCTCATCTCCTCTCTCCACATCGTCCGTCCTTTCCCGTCCACCACGCACAACACGTTCTCTTCGTGTGCAGGTTGGACGACAAAACACGCGAATAACTGTCCTCTCCCGCCTAAATCGTCGAACCGTTCGCACGCTTTCGCGCGGTAAAAGATATCTTTTTGTCTTCTTTCCTCCCGCGTCGTCGTCGTCTGAATCGTCGTCGACGCAGACGGAGAAGAAGAACCAAAATCGCACCCTCTTCTCGCCGCGATGGCGATGTCACTTTCATCCGCCATCCTCGCGTCTTCTTTTGAAACGATACCGCCGCCGTTTTTGCTGCTGTTATTATTATTCTCGTTCTTCTTCGCGTCACTTTCACCACTCCCACTCCTTCGAAACGACAACGTTTCTTTCGCCTTTTCCCACCTCTGATTGGCCTCGTGGGCGAATTTCACTCTCTCGTAGTTCGTTCTCGCCGCTTCCAACATGT
>Ga0181595_10003746_pt1 | contig 14345 bp, 34 predicted proteins | sample 041ome_7_FD_145604 | JGI IMG/M metagenome (GOLD analysis project Ga0181595, IMG submission 145604) | Coastal salt marsh microbial communities from the Groves Creek Marsh, Skidaway Island, Georgia - 041401AS metaG (spades assembly) | ecosystem: Environmental > Aquatic > Marine > Intertidal zone...
AAAATGAAACAAGAATTATTAAACTTTGTGATAGACCATTTAAAACATTTTAAATGTTATCCAATGGAATTTGAATATAATAATAAAGTTTATGATTATAATTTTATCATAAAAACCATACAAGAAAGGAAAAACTAAAATGACTGACTATGAAGCTATCGGAATATGTGAGGGGTTTATTGATTGTGAAAATGAACAACAAATGATTGATGCATGGCAACACTTAATAGACACTAAATTAGCATGGTCATTACAAGGAAGTTTTGGCCGTATGGCTAGAGATTTAATTGAACAAGGTATTTGTACAGAATAGAAAGGAAAAACTAAATGACGTACTTAATACAAGATATCACTTTTTATAAAGTGGATGATGAGGGAAACGAAGAACTAAACAAAGACGGAACAACAAAAGTATATCGAATCAAAGACGGAATAAGAGTTAAGGCTCTTGAGTATTTAACAGATGAATTTGAGGATGATATCATGCAAGAACACGATTTTTGGAATGGAAAGGATGATTAATGTATAAAAACTTATTGACAAAGTTAAAAGAATCTGATATACCTACTTCGGATTATCCTCATGATTATTTAGATGATGAAGCTATGAATTATCTAGCACAAGTATATGAAGAAAATAAAAGTGTTAGCTTTGAAACATGGGGGGAATTGAAAGACAATGTCTATATCTCTATGCTTCAAGGGGGTTATCCTTTTAGAATCAAAGATGAAGTATTTGATGTAGTGGATGAATGGATTAATGAGGATTACAAAGATGACATTTAATCAAGATACATTTAAGGATGAAATGTTTATACTGTTAAAAAAGAAGTATAAATACAATGAAAAAAATTTGAAATGGTGGGAACAATTAAGAGTTCACTATATTTTAAATGGACTGTATAATGCAGTTGAAAAAACAAGAAAGGAAAAATAAAAATGAAACTAAGAACTATATTTGAAATACAAGCTATCCTAGACGGTAGAAAAATTCCATGCGATATTGAGGAATTTTTAGAAACAGAAAGGTGGTGTAAATCCAAAGAACAAAAGATGCCGTATGGTGAAATGGATATTACTCATTATATCCGTTCCGTTGCAAAAGATAATACCATAGCTAATCACTATCAAAAAGATAGGATAGAGGAAATGCAATACGCATTAAATCAAATGTGCGAGGATTTAGAAACATTAAAAAAAGATAATGAATAAATATATATTTTGGATAGGTGTTGGCCTAGTTGTTAGCACCTATGTTTCATCAATCATCATTTATGTGAGGTTTTATCAATGAAAAAAGAAAGTAAAATCAATGACTTATTACAAAAGGCAAGAGAGCAAGGTCATTTTGACATGTACTATGAATGGGATATTCCAAAAACTTATTCCTTTCCTGTATTTAAAGAACAAGTAGGGAGTTCTATTTTTGTTTATAGATTACCTGAAGTAATAGAAAAAAATGACAACAAAAATGCAACCTATGAAAAGCTAGTAGATGATTATCAATCTGAAGTAGGCACATCATTAATGGCAAGTGGGTTAGAAAAAACTAAAACCTTTCATGGTGTAGGCAAAAGAAAAATACATAATGGTAATATGAAAGGTATTACTAAAATGGTAAAAGGATTTAAGAAATAAAAATTTGGGGGGTTTTTACGCCCCCCTTTTTTCCAACCAAATAAATAAGGAAATAATAATGAAAAATAAAATCCACTATCAGATATATAATAGCACAAAATTATTCAAAAGTAAATATGCCAAAATGTCGCAGTTGTTAGTATCTTACACAGTAAGAATAAAAAAATTTTTCTTGACATCTTATTTTAATTATGAAATAATATGCAAGTAAAATACCGAAAGGAAAATAAAATGACTAAGAAAAAAATACAAGAAAGTCAAGAACAAGAAACGGTGATTGACCAAACGCTTGTACAAAAAATAGATAATTTAATTAACGAACAAATCAAAGTGGAAAATTCTGAAACAACACTTGATTTAATTAAATATCTATCTGAGAATATCTACCCTCAATTTAAAAATGAGGATACGGATAAGGAAATTAAGGCCGTTAGAAAATATATTCTAGCGAGTTATCCTTACTATGATGATTTAGGTATAACAAGAAATGCCTATGACGTCATGAACAGTAGAATATCGAGGGGTGGGCAGTTAGTATTTAGAAAAAAGTTAAGCATTACTGACAATAGACTGAGAGATAAAAAAGGTAATGCGATTACTATTTCTAAAATGGAAGACATCCACAATACATTTATCAATAAAACAAAACCTAAGATAGAAATTGTGGAAGACAAAGTTGTTGTGGAAGACACCAATGATACTGAACTACCCCTAACAGTAGAGCAATCAAGAAGAGTACCTGATTTATCTACTTCAGATATGATTAACGAACTATCTAATACGGACTTGTTTGTTGATGTAAGTACCACCTTCTTTACAAAGATGATGACACTAAATGCTAGTGATTTAGATAATCTATTTAATGATAGAAATTTTGTGGAATATGTACAAGAAAATTACAAACCACTTAAACATCTACTAGAACAGATTATTGAAATAGGTGCTAAGAAAAAATCTAAAGTTGCGTAATTAATCCGACTTCAAGGACAGGGGTTTAATTCCCCTGTTCTTTTTATAGAAAGGAATATACTATGAGTTGTTTACATAATGAAATACTACTAGAAAAATGGTATGAGGAAGCCTTACAAGAAACATTAAAAGAATATAAAGATGTAGCTAAGGCAGAAGAAGAAGCAGAAAAAATAGCAAGAGATAGATTAGAAAGGGAAAGTGAATAATGAATAATGACAAAGCATTTATGATAGCTGATAGATTGTTTTGGATATTCATTGAGAATACGCATCCCAATAAAATAGATGACTATATTGAAGCTGACCCTGACAATCCTGACGGCACAAGAAATACCGAAAGAGGTAGGGAATTATTTGATGAGATAGAAGAATTTGTAAGGGGGATAGAATGAAAAAAGTTGTAGGTTGGAAAGCCACCTTAGAGTTAAGTTGGGATGACGGAACAATAGAAAAGATTAGTGACTATGATTTTTCAGATTGGTTAAATGAACAAATTGATTATGAGATTAGTGAATACGAAGAATCAAAAGCAAAGATAGAGAGGGAAGACAATGATGATTGATAAACTAAAGAAGGTAAGATATACTTTAAGAGATACAGAAAAATATCTCAGTGGTATCTTAGCGTATGAATGGATGCAGTATCATCCCCATTTTCATGGGAATAACAAACATGCTATGCAAGAGATACGAGATAATCTCATCAAGACTAGTGAAGAATTGAAAGTGATTATTGATTCTATCAATATAGGTATCAATAAAGACTAATGGCCGTTTATTACTTAGCTGAATATATAAAATATACTCAGGATAAAATTGAGGAAGCTAAAAAGAATTGGCGTAATGGGGAAGGTTGGGATGATGAGGAATACGAGAGATTAGAATTTTTAGAACAAACACTAAAACATCTAATACAAATGAGGGAACATGGGGAAATCTTTTATACTGACTTTTAAACCTGTGATAAAACATACACGAGGGGTATCAAGTACCCCCTGTATGCTCTTTAAAATGGAAAAAAACTATCCATTATGCGACATGATTGAGTCTTTCAGCTTTATATTTCTCGAAAGCCCACTCCCTGTCATATGGTCGAAATTCGACTTCAACAAATTTCCTGATGCTTGTTTCATTAACACGATTGCCACCAAACAAATTAATAAAAAAATTGATAGATTTTTCAGTAATACCATAAACATGCATTTAATTCACCCCCTTTTTAGTAGTGTATATATTATATATTATAGTGTAAAACCCTTATTTTACAAGTGTTTTTACGGCATAGTAGCCATGCAAGTTTTGTACATTTTTTACTTGACATATGTTTTAAATTGTGAGAGAATGTACAAATGATAGGGAACAGTATATTTATTAACAAAAATTTAATAAAGAAAGGAATCCAAGTTTGTGTATATATTGAATCCGAAATACTGTTCCCTATCGGAATACAAATATGAATAAGTATAAAGTCTATGCTCATCTAGTGACAGTCAGGCATTATAATGTATTATCGGATACACCTGAAAATGCTAGAGGGTTAGTAAAGAGTATAGCAAAAAAGATTTCACATCAAAATCCTGTCGTCACATTTGACAGGGAATATGTGAGAATAAAAAAAGTAGAAAGGATAAACAATGACTAAAATAAAAATAGAATGTACGGAATGTGAAGGGTTGGGAAGAATACCCATATGCCCTGAGCCTAGGTATGATGAATGGGAAGAATGCCCTGTATGTGAAGGACATGGTGCATGGTTAGAAGATGAAGAAACAGTAGAAAAATTAAGGGGTAGTTGTATCGTAGATGAAGAGATAGATATGATGTTCAATGACTACGAAATAGAAAAATTAACAGAAAGGAAAAACAATGGATACTATGACTAAAGTTTATGTAGTTTATGTTAAGGAAACTAAAACTAAAAAGTATTTTGTTAGTGCAGAATCTGAACAAGAAGCTGAGGACAAGTATGTCTTAGAAGGATTAACTTCAGCTTTATACGATAAGGAAACCGATAGAGAAATACTTTATGTAGGGTTAGCTAGTAAAGATAATGCTTAATATATTTTCTACCTGTAGTAATAGTATATACTATATTACCCGTTGGCGACAGGTAGATGTTATCATATTTTTAACATTTTGTCAAGTTAAATTTTATCTTGACATTATCTAAAAAAAGTGTATACTGATTAAACAAATGGAATACAAATACCAATTAAATAAAATACAAGAGTTAAACATAAACTCAAACCAAGCATATCGTGGAGACTGTATTTTCTGTTTGAATCGTAATACACTATCAGTTAGAAATGAAGGTGGTAAACTGTCATGGTACTGCTTTCATGCTAACTGTGGTGTTAAAGGCTCGTACTCTGTTGGGGCTACCGTAGACGACTTACAAAATTTCTTACACAGTAAGATGAACAGGTCAAGTTTGACTGATGACTTCATTATTCCTAAAGAATTTGTAACCGTCTACGGAAATAATAAAGCAAGAGAATTTATTTCTAAATATCAGCTAGAAAATACCGAAGCTAGAATGATGTATGATGTGAAGCAAGATAGACTCGTGTTTCTAATTGAACAAGACGGCACTGTCGTGGGTGCAATCGGTAGAGGCCTGGCCGAGAACATAACTCCCAAGTGGTATAAGTATGGTACTTCATCATTACCTTTCATGGTAGGTACTAATAAATACATTGGCATTATTGTGGAAGATTGTGTCTCGGCCTGTAAGGTGGCTCTCGCTAACTTAACAGGCATTGCCCTTATGGGAACAAGATTACCTGATGATTATGTCATGCCTATTGCTGACAAAGTAGATAGATGTTTTGTTTGTTTAGACAAAGATGCTACAGAAAAAAGTTTTAAGATAAGAGATACCATGTCTTATCATATTCCTAGTTATGTTGAAATGATTGAGAAAGATTTGAAGTATTATAGTATTGACGAATTAAAAAAATGGGGGGATGAATTATGCAAGAAGATTGGTTTGTGATTGCCTTGGTTATTATCGTATTGGCTATGATATCTTATGTGTTTTTAAATTTACCTGTGTATGATTGGCATGTATAGTAATATATTAGAAAGGCACTACAAAAAAGGTAGTCGTAAGGGTAGATTTAAAATATCAGAAGCTGTTACTGATTTTTATAAAAACAAATATGACCCTGTAGTTCACCATGAAGGTGAATACACTCAATACAATAATCAATTTTATAAAAATAGGAAAGGCAATGAGAAGTTTGGGTTAAGAAAACATGTAAGATTTATAAATAAATTAAATACTGTAGAGGAAATAGTAGATGTAAAAGATTATGTTCAACCTATATATAAAAATAATTTTATAGGTATTGAATCTTTTATTCCGAGAAACAGTAATAGATTAAAATTTAAATTAAAAATACCTAGACTTACGCATTCAAGCACAGGCAGTATGGTTTATTTTAGAGATAGAAAAAAATTTTTTGATAGTTATGGTTTGGCAAAAAAATATGCAGACATACTAGAGAAAGAACATGTTTCATATGTAAAGAAAACATATGAAGAGTATTACAAAACGCATTCATACAAATAGAAAGGAAATAGAATGGGATTGTTTGATAAGACTAAAAAATATTTAGTAGACATCATGGGGGTGGCTACGATAGTAAAAGTAGGTAAAGAAAGGTATGACGATATTTATGGTGAACCGACAGTCATGTATAGCTTAGAGTTTCATAACAAAGCACTTGAAGACTTAGGGGATAATGATGACCATACTTTTGAGCCGATGAAGATAGACAAGGCTAGTGGTTGTAGGATTGCTACATGGAAGAGATTAAAAGAATATCAATTACCTTTTAGTGAAACAGGGTATCGTTCTGATTTTAGTAATATTATTAAGGAAGGTACATACGGTAGCTATGAAGAAGTAATTATGGACAGTGCCTTTAATAATCTTAAAGACTGTGGTATCACTAGAGATAAGTACTTCGATGCAGAAACGATGACTCAAGTACCTGCCGTAAGGATTGTTAAGGAATTATAAAAATGAATCCTCTTAATTATATTGTATTTATTGTCGCTTTAGTTTTCTTATTTACTATTAGTGGGTGTTCTTTTACTGTTGATAGAGATAGAAATGATAATATTAAAATAGAAAAACTAAAACCTATAGTTGAAGAAACTAAAGTGAATTGTGATTCAGAGCGTTTAAAAGAATTAGAGATTGCTAAATGTAAAATGGAAGCAAGACTAATGGAGATACAATACTAATCTTACACAGTAAGATAGAAAGGTAAACATGGAAGACGGAAACCTAAGATTATATGTTCTCAAAATTCTATTACAAAAAAAGAACTTTCTTAGAGTTAAAAAAATTATTCACAAAGATTTCTTCTCTAATGGAGTAAGAGATATTTACAATGCAATCTGTCAAATCTATGAGGACAATCCAAAGATAGAGCAGATTACATTTGAAGACTTACGAATTAGTTTCTTTGAAACATACTTCGCTAATCAAAGTGTTAATGCACAGCTTAATATTAAAAACATTATCAGCAGATTGGAGAGGTCATCACCGATGTCTGACACCATTGTGGAAAATGCTATCAAGAGTATGTACAAAATGGCTAAGGCAGATGAGATGTCTAAACTTTGTATTGAATTAGGAAACAATCCTAGCAAACATTCTTTCCAAGAGATTAAAAGATTTCTTAATGAAGTGGATGAGGAAAACTTTGAAGACAAAGATGACACCTTGGTTAGTAATGACTTTGATGAAATACTTTCCGTCAATCAACACAATGGCGAGTTCCAGTTTAACATTGATGAACTACAAAATTCAACAGGTGGTATAGGTAGAGGTAATTTTATGGTTGTATTCGCTAGACCTGAAACAGGGAAGACTGCCTTTTGGGTTAGCCTTGTTGCAAAACAGAATGGCTTTGCATGGCAAGGACATAACTGTCATTCGTTTATCAATGAAGAACCCGCCAAACGTACACAGATGAGAATGATTAATGCTTGTAGTGACATCACAAGAAAAGAGGTGTACAATGGAAGTAGAAAATTAGCTGAGGAACAGTGGAATAAAATTAAGTCTAGAATCTTTACTCATGACAAAGTGGGGATGACTATGGAAGATTTAGATACTTACTGTAAAGATAATAAAGTAGATATACTTGTCATTGACCAACTTGACAAAGTAAATGTTTCGGGTAAGTTTAATTCTTCTCATGAGAAACTAAGAGATATTTATTTACAAGCGAGAGAGTTAGCTAAGAGACATGACTGTTTAGTTATAGGTATGTCACAGGCATCAGCCGAAGGCCATGGTAAACTTAATCTTAGTTTTAATGTTATGGAAAATTCTAAGACAGGCAAGGCGGCGGAAGCTGATTTGATTATTGGTATTGGAAAGAATGATACAGATGAAGAGAATGTTAATGAAGGCAACACTAGAACAATATCTATATCCAAGAATAAGCTATCAGGAACTCACCCTGTATTTCAACTACATTTGATACCTGCACTATCACAATATAAATCAATTTTTTAGAAAGGAAGACACTTGATTACAGTATTAGATATCGAAACCACTTTCACCAAAGACGGTGACCCAACACCTTTTAATCCTGAAAATAAATTAGTTAGCATAGGGATTAATGATGAGTACTATTTCTTCTATCACAAAGATATGAAGGATATGAAAAAAATACAAGACAGTAAACAGAGAATACAACAAATCTTAAATGCTTCTACTTTAGTAGTAGGACATAATCTAAAGTTTGATATGTCATGGATGTATGAGTTTGGCTTTACTTATAATGGTAAACTTTACGACACTATGTTAGCTGAGTATGTTATGAACAGAGGCATTAAGAACAAATCTATATCTTTAAAAGAATCTTGTAAGAGAAGAGGATTAAGTGTTAAGTCTGATATCTTAGCGACATACATGGAAAGTGGGTATGGCATTGACGAAATACCTATGGAAAAATTAGAAGAGTATGGTAAGCAAGATGTTATGATTACTAAACAACTCTATCTTACACAAGTAAGATTGTTCAATCAGCCCGGTAATAATACTTTAAAACCTACTCTTAATTTAATGAATGATTTTCTACGTGTTCTTATTGATATGGAATGTAATGGAAACTATATTGATTTAACAGAATTAGAAAATGTAGAGAAAGAATTAAACCAAGAGTACTACAGTTTAAAGAATAAGATTAACAGAATTATTCAACAAGTTATGGGTGATACCCCTATTAACTTATCATCAACAGAGGACCTATCTAAAGTTATTTATTCTAGAAAGGTTCAAGATAAAAGTACTTGGGCTACATTATTTAATATTGGTATTGACAAAAGAAGTCGTAAGCCAAAGAAAAGACCTAGAATATCAGAGAGAGATTTTGAACAACTTGTTTTAAAACATACTGACCAAGTGTATAAAACTATAGCTGAGCAATGTAATATTTGTAGTGGTTTAGGGTTTATTAGAAGGATTAAAAAAGACGGCTCTCTTTATAAGTCAGATAATAAATGTACTAAATGTTCTGCTCAAGGAATGTTATTTGTAGAGACAGAGGCTCGTGCAGGATTCAATTATAAAACAAGAATGGTTAGCGATGCGTCTCAAGGTGGATTTAAAACTGACAAAGAAACCTTAACTAAAATTAGTGCCATATCAGAAGGTGCATTAAAAGATTTTGTTGATAGTATTATTCGATACAGTGCGATTGAAACATACCTAAATACTTTCCTGACAGGTATCAGAGATAACACAAGAGAGAATAATATCTTACACCCTTCATACAATCAGTATACTACTACAACTGGTAGGTTATCGTCTTCCAAACCTAACTTCCAGAATATGCCGAGGGGTGATAAGTTTCCTGTGAAACGAATAATTAAATCTCGTTTCGATGGTGGGCAAATTATTGAGGTAGACTTTGCCCAATTAGAATTTCGTACTGCTGTTTTCTTGGCTCAAGATAAACAAGGTATGGAAGATATTAAGAATGGGGTTGATGTTCACCAATACACTGCAGATATCATTGGTTGTTCACGACAGGATGCAAAGGCCCATACATTTAAACCTTTATATGGTGGAACAATGGGTAAGAAAAAAGAAAAGGAATACTATGATAAATTTTTAAAGAAGTATAAAGACATTGCTAAGTGGCATGACCAATTACAAGAGAAGGCTTATAAGACAAGTATTGTTAGATTACCAAGTGGTAGAGAGTATTACTTCCCTAATGTTTATAGAAGTATAGATAGATACACAGGTAAATATATGTATTCTAACGGTACAACAATTAAGAACTATCCTGTACAAGGATTTGCAACAGCAGATATTGTTCCTATTGCATGTATTAATGTTTGGGAACTACTACGAGAAAGGAATCTAAAAAGTCTTATCATCAATACAGTTCATGACTCTGTTGTTTTAGATGCTCATCCTGATGAGATAGATGAAGTACTTAGTATTATTAAAACTGGTTTTACTAATGTTAAGGATTCCTTGTTACACCGATACGACTGTGAGTTAAACGTACCTTTAGACTTTGAAATAAAAAAAGGTAAAAATTGGCTTGACTTATCCACAGAAGTATGATATAATACAGATACATAAAAACTATAATAGGAGAATATTATATGACAAACGACTTGACTACAGATATAGATAATTTATCCCCTGAAAAGTTAATGGCTCTGATAGGCCAAGAGACTGAATCAGGTGGAGATAGTACCATACTATCAAGATTATCTATTAACTATGACTCTGAAGACGCTGACGGTAACCTTATAAAACGAGGATTATTTAAGGTTGATTCACAGCAACACGGAGTTATCTATGCTGAAAAGGTATCCTTTAGACCTTTCTTCAATACATTTCAGTATAAAAAATATGATGAAGAGAATGAAGAAAATAATTATAAGTCAGTCATGTTTACAAGTTGGACTGATGCAAAGCCTGATACGAATGGTACAGAGGCTTGTGGTAGTATACCTAGGTCTATGCGAGATAACCTTGATATCGCTGTTAAGATAGAACAAGATAAGATTACATGTTTTAGAAATGTGTTTGGTTTAGTTACTATCAAAGGTAAAACTTCAAAAGGCGAAGATGCGTCTCTTGTAAATGAACCCGCTTTATATAGAGTAAGGGGAGTTAATTTCCTACCTATTGGCGACCAGTTAAAAAGTCTATCCAAAAGAAATAAGATTATGTTTAATACTGTCCTAGAGTTTTTTGGTACAGATAAACATACCAATGGTAGTGTAACTTATTTTGTTGCCAAGATAAAAGACTCTAATAAAGACGTTAAGTTCTCGGAAGAAGACAAGAAAGTATTTAACATGTTTAAAGAACATATTAAAACTGAGAATGATTATGTCAAGAAAGAGTATGCTGAGGCATTAAAGAGAAAACATAAATCATCTACTACGGCAGACGATTTAGATGATGAAATTATTTTACAGGAAATGTCAGCTTGACTTTCTTAGAAGAAGTAAAATCATTTTTAGCACAGGCTCAAAACGAGCCTGTTGCTATACCCAAGGATATACTCAAAGAGTTTAAAGAGGATTGTGGTAAGGCCGTAGAAAAACAATTTACAGACACACGAGAAAAAGCGTTTAGAATTAGAATGTCTAATATTGGCAGACCTCTATGCCAATTACAAATGGAAAAAAAATACTTTGGTGATGAGTCACTAAAGAACCTAGACAATTATAATTACAAGTTAAGAAATTTATTTGGTGACATACTAGAAGCAGTTGTAGTAATGTTATTAAAAACAGTTAAGGCAAACATCAATGGTTTACAGGGTGATGTGAAGTTAGAAACAGAATACTTCGATATAAAAGGTACATACGATATCATCATAGATGATAAGGTTTATGATATCAAGAGTGCATCACCGTTTGCCTTTGAAAAAAAGTTTGGTGAGCAAGGTGGCGGATTTGATAAGTTTTCAGAGGATGATATCTTCGGATACTTACCACAAGGTTACTTGTATTCGGAAGCCACTTCCAAACCTTTCGGTGGTTGGATTGTTGTTAATAAATCTACTGGAGAATTATTATTAAGTAGTCCACCTGAAGAAGATGAACAGTATAGAAAAAAAGCTATGGATACTGTTTATAAGAATATCAAAGCCTTGATGAAGGAAGAACCTTTTGAAAGATGCTTTGAACTAGTTGAAGAAATGTTCTATCAAAAGCCGACAGGTAATAAAGTTTTGGGTACTGTGTGTTCTTTCTGTGAGTATAAATATAAATGTTGGGGTGATAACATTCAATACTTGCCCCAACAACAGTCTAAAGCTAGAAACCCTAAGTTTAGTTGGTATGTAGAACTAAATAATGCTAAGGAGGCTTTAGATGAAACGAGTACCAATAGATAACGACAGTGTTGTTATTATCATTAAGCCTTATGGCAACAATAAATTTGCCTGTGGTTTACATTCTAACTATGAACAAGATACCGAACAAAAAGCTATGTGTTATACTGTAGCAATGGGGCTTTGTCAAATAGCCCTTGATGACCCTGACATGGTCTACGAAATTGGGTTAAGTGTTGCTGAGATTGAGAATAAAAAAAAAGATATCGACAAAGACGGACTTGATAATGTAGTAAATATCCAAGATTGGAGAAAGAAATTAAACTAATGAAACATAATTCAGATTTTAGATACGACTTAGAGGTAGGTAAGAGTGGGGAAAAAATAATAGGTGAAATATTAAAAGGGGATAATGTAGAAGTTAAATCCGAGATAGACAAATGGATTAAAAGTGGGAATCACTTTTGTGAATATAAGAGTAGGGGGAAAGATAGTGGGATAAATACAACAGAATCAAAGTATTGGACTATTAATTTGTATAGAGGAAAACAATTCTGTTTTGCTATTTCTTTAGAGACAGATAGATTAAAAAAGATTCTTGAAAAAAATAAGTATCGTTCTGTTCCAGGGGGAGATAGTAATACTTCATGGGGTTGGCTAGTTCCTCTAAAAGATTTATTGGATGTAGAAAACTATGGATAAGATTAATCCGTCTTACTATAAAGAAGGAATTGAAACTGCTGATTATATAGAATCAAACAGCATGGATTATTTCCAAGGTAATGTGATTAAGTATGTTACTAGATTTAAAAGGAAGAATGGTTTAGAAGATTTAAAGAAAGCAGAGTGGTATCTGCAAAGGTTGATAAAGCAGTATGAACAAGTATGAAATAAAAGAACCTGTTTGGAAAGATAATAGTATTGGTGTAGCTGATTTTAGATTAAATACAGATTTACTTATAGATATAACTTACAAAAATAAAAACAATCAAAGGGTTTTTCCTGATACTTATATATTAAAAAATCCAAATTTAAATGATAGAGAATATCAAAGTATAAAAGGTAGAAGGATTTATAAATTTTTAATAGATGAACTAGAGGTATATGATGAGAGTAATTAAAGACCCTTTTACAGGTAAACTGTTAGTGTCCTTAGATGCATTTGAAATGAAAAACGCTAAAGAGAAGAGTGTGTTTGAAACAACCTACGCTAATCTTAAAGTATTCTTTGATGATATATATAACATCATCAATATGGAAATAGAAAAAATTGAATTAGAAAAAGAGAGGAAAAGAAATGAAGAACTATTTGATAAATGAAGAACAAAGACAGGAAGTCTTAAAGTATTTGTGGACCAAACCTTATGGAGAAGTGTATAGAATTATGGAGACTATGTTAAAACTAGAGGGAGGAAAGGATGAGAGATTGGAAGAATTTAATAAGAAGAAAGTATGATTTTAAAATTGATATTGGATTCTATTCGTTAGGTATTAATAGAGATTTTAATTTAGTAATAGATGAACATACAGTAAACTCTAGGGTATTATATAAACATCTTAAAGAAGAGTACCCTGACTTCCAACATTCTAACATTCTTGTCGGCCTAGCTAATGAAACGAAGTTTAAGTTTGAAGAACTATCGGAAGATATGCAAAGGTTTATTAATAGATTGAATTAATATTTATTTTAATCCTGTAGGTATCTGTGGTTTTTGTTTAAGTACAGTATCAAATAATCCTAAAATTTCATATGCATTTTCTTTAGCCTTTTTCTGTGCTTCTTCAGTTCCAGATTTTGTATGATGATAATTCATGTATAAATCATACACATCTTGATTTCCTATAATCTGTCCTGATGTAGCTATCCTGTCCATATCCTTTATGGTTTCACCCTCTTGAAAAGCTATATTTGCTATGGCTAAGGCTTTTTGTTGGTCATAGTCTAACGCCATAATGTTTTTATTTTTTTCAAGATTATTTAACCATTCTGGGCTAGTCTTTGTTAGATTTTTATATCTAGTAATAGCTGTCGGTATAGAAGGGTCGTTGAACTGAAAGTATCCTTTTGCAGTAGAGGTTTTTTCTTCTGATATTATGTTTCTACCCCGACTTTCTATCTCTGCGATAGTGTCAAATACTTTTAGTATCGTTTCTCTTTTTTTAGGATTCATAGATATGTCTGTTTTTTTGTAGTTATCTATAGCTACTAATACAGCATCAGATTCCTTTGTCTTTAAAAATTCTTCTTTTGCCATTATTTTTTCACTAAGCTCCCACCAAAATATAGACCCACTATTGATGACATAAGGTGTGTATCGAGAGGGGTAATCACTACACCTGCAAATGCTCTGTCCATTAATACTTCTTTCTTCTCTATGAGAAACAAAAAACCTGATTTAA
>Ga0181595_10003753_pt1 | contig 14328 bp, 13 predicted proteins | sample 041ome_7_FD_145604 | JGI IMG/M metagenome (GOLD analysis project Ga0181595, IMG submission 145604) | Coastal salt marsh microbial communities from the Groves Creek Marsh, Skidaway Island, Georgia - 041401AS metaG (spades assembly) | ecosystem: Environmental > Aquatic > Marine > Intertidal zone...
TTGGCTGGCGTTTCTACTGCGTTATCGCTTGTTCATGTAGAATAACTACACATCACAAGCTCTGCCTTGTATAAACACCAGCCAAACGGCTGCAAAAACAAGCAGCAAACGTCAACACGCCCTAGTACTTTTCAATGGCAGGAGTTGTATTTTTGCAAACTGATACCTGGTTTAGTGAGCAGTTGGTAGCATGGTACCAGCAACATGGCCGCAAAGATTTACCCTGGCAGCAACAGCCCAGTCCTTATAAAACCTGGCTCTCCGAGGTGATGTTACAGCAGACGCAGGTAGTGACGGTCATACCCTATTTTCAGCGCTTTTTCGCCCGTTTCCCGGATGTGAAAACTCTGGCTGCTGCGCAAACCGACGAGGTGCTGCACTACTGGACTGGTCTTGGTTATTATGCGCGGGCGCGTAATTTACATCAGGCGGCACGGCAGATCGTCGAACTGCATCAGGGCGAATTTCCCACCGAATTTGCACAAGTACTGGCGCTGCCCGGTGTCGGGCGCTCTACCGCCGGCGCTATTCTGTCGTTGTCGCTGGGACAGCACTACCCGATTTTAGATGGTAACTGCAAGCGGGTACTGAGCCGTTTTGCCGCAGTAAGCGGCTGGCCGGGCGAGAAAAAGGTCGAGCAGCAGCTATGGCAACTCGCAGAGCGCTATACGCCTAAGGATACAGTTCAGCAGTTTAATCAGGCGATGATGGATTTGGGTGCTTCGCTTTGCAGTCGCAGCAAACCGCGCTGCGCCGAGTGTCCGCTGGCCCGGCATTGCCAGGCTGCGCTTAAGGGCGAGCAGCAAGGTTATCCGGGTAAAAAGCCAAAGAAAGCCTTACCTGAGCAGCAAAGTTTTTGGCTACTGTTAACCGTAGCCGATCAGGTTCTGTTAAAGCAGCGTCCGGCTAATGGCTTATGGGGCGGCTTATATGGTTTTCTGGAATTTGCCACTGCGGCCGAGCGCGAGCAATTTATCGCGCTGCAGGGTTTGGCGGTGCGACAACAAACGGAGCTGGCGACTTTTCGGCATACCTTCAGCCATTTTCATTTATGGATCAATCCACTTTGGCTGCAACTTTCCAGCTTGCCGGCGCGGGTAGAGGAGCAATCTGCCGCGCTCTGGTATACAATAAGCGCCATACCTGAGCTGGGGTTGTCGGCCCCGGCAAAAAACCTGCTGCAGCAGCTGGCTGCATTAAGTCTGAGCAAGGAAAAATTATGAGCCGTACCGTATTTTGCCAATTTCTGCAAAAAGAAGCACCGGGATTGGATTTCCAGTTCTATCCGGGCGATCTGGGCAAGAAAATTTTCGACAACATCAGCAAAGAAGCCTGGGCACAGTGGCAAGCTAAGCAAGTGATGCTGATTAACGAGAAAAAGCTGAATATGATGAATGTTGAGCATCGCAAGTTGTTAGAGCAGCAGATGGAAGCCTTTTTGTTCCAGGGGCAGGATGTGCAGATTGATGGCTACACGCCACCTGCTAACTAACCGCTGTATTACGCCCGTTTCGGAGACTTATGGCCCGCCGTTTACCGCCACTTAATGCATTAAAAGCTTTTGAAACTGCTGCCCGGCATCTAAGTTTTACCAAGGCGGCCGAAGAGCTGTATGTGACTCAGGCGGCGATTAGTCACCAGATCAAAGCACTGGAAGATCATCTGGGGCTGAAACTCTTTATGCGGAAAAACCGCTCTTTGCTGCTAACTGAAGAAGGGCAGAGCTATTTTCTCGATATTAAAGAGATCTTTTTGCAGCTACACGAAGCCACCGAAAAATTGCTGGCGCGTGGTGCTAAGGGATCCTTGACCGTTAGCCTGCAGCCAAGCTTTGCTATTCAGTGGTTGGTGCCGCGGTTAAACCAGTTTAGTGAGCAGCATCCGGATATCGATGTGCGGATCAAGGCCGTAGATCAGGATGAAGGCTCGCTGACCGATGATGTTGATGTCGCCATTTATTATGGTCGCGGTAACTGGCGAAACCTGCATGCCGATAAATTACATACCGAATATTTACTACCGGTTTGTTCACCGCTGTTATTAAATGGCAGCAAACCGCTGAAAGAGCCAACCGATCTGCGTTTTCATAACCTGCTGCATGATGGCTCACGCCGTGCCTGGAAAGCCTGGTTTACTACCCAGGGTTTTAAAAACTTTAATGTTAATCAGGGGCCGATTTTTAGTCATTCCTCGATGGTGCTGCAGGCGGCGATTCATGGTCAGGGCGTGGCCTTGGCACATAATGTACTGGCGCGGCCGGATATTAGCTCTGGCCGGCTGATCGTACCTTTTAATCATGTGCTGATTAGTAAAGACTCTTACTATCTGGTGTGTCGCGAGAGCCAAACCGAGCTTGGCAAGATCACAGCGTTCCGACAATGGATGCTGGATATGGTCAGTGCCGAGCAGGCCGAATTTGCCGAGCAGCAGTTTACCAATGCGGTGGCAATGGATGATTAAATGCTAGCTAATCCTCTGGTATTGCTGGCATTGTTAATAGTGCTGCGAGTGCTGGCATGACAGCAGTGGCCAGGTTATTACTTTGCCATGGCGCCGGCGCCGGTTGTGATAGCGCCTTTATGCAGCAGCTGGCCGCAGCGCTGCAGCAACAGCAGATAGAAGTAGCCCTGTTCGAGTTTGCTTATATGCAGCGTAAACGCGAACTCGGTAAGCCGGTGCCGCCGCCTAAAGTTGCCAGTTTGCTGCCGGAGTTAGCGGCGGCGATAAAGGCGCTGGGTGACGATTTGCCGCTGTTTATTGGCGGTAAATCAATGGGTGGGCGTGTTGCGTCGCTGCTGGCCGCGCAGCCTGAATCTTTGGAGGAGCGGGTTGGGGCGGTATTTGCTTATGGCTATCCGTTTCATCCACCGCGCAAAGTACAGTGGCGTACCGGGCATTTTTCTGAGCTTAGCCGGCCGCTTATTATAATGCAGGGCGAGCGGGATCCCTTTGGCAACTATGCTGAACTGAGCGTGCTGATGTCAGCTTGGCCCGAGGTGACCTTACACTGGTTAAAAACAGCGGATCATGATTTTCAGCCACTTAAAAGTAGCGGCCTGAGCCAGCGCCAATTAATAGCGCAGGCCGCCGAGTTTACCCGCGGGAGTATCGATGCAATTCTGGCTAAAGTTAAGTACTAGTCTGGCAGCTTTATACGGCGGCGCAGTAGTGGCGCTTGCGGCAGCACTGATGCATTTATGGCACAGCAGCTTAACGGAACTGGCGACAGGGCGGGTATTGGCTGCTTTAGCCATGTTGGCATTACATGCTTTAGGTTTGCTGCTGTTAAATATCTGGCAGCCGACGAAGCTGTTACTGGCCGTCAGACTCTGCTGGCATCTGGGTGTCTGGCTGTTTTGTTGGACACTGTTAAGCGGCGTTTTTGCCTTGCCGCTACATATTTCTGCTTTGGCCCCGCTGGGTGGCCAGAGCTTTATTTTAGGTTGGCTGCTTCTGGCCATCGCAAGCTGGCGCCAGACAAGCTGGCATAGAGAGTAAGATGAGACAATTATTAGTATATTGCCGTGCCGGCTTTGAAAAAGAAGCGGCGGCTGAGCTACAGGAGCAGGCCGCAGCCTTTGCGGTATTTGGTTTTTGTAAACTGAAAGCCAACAGCGCCTTTGTGATCTTTGAGGCCTATGACAGTGCAGCGTTACAGCGCTTTTACCGCGATTTCGATTTTCAGCACTTTATCTTTATCCGGCAGTGGTTATTGCTGCTAAGCGGCGAACTGGAGCTGCCAGCCCAGGATCGGATCGCGCCCGTACTGCAGGCCGCACTGGCGGAAGAACTTAGCGGCTGTGGTAGCTTGCGGGTGGAATTTCCGGATACGAACGATGGCAAGACCTTATCAACATTGGCGCGCAAGCTGACCGTGCCGCTTCGCCAGTCCTTACGCCAGGCTGGCGTGATGCTGCAAAAAGAACATAAACGTGCGCCGGTTTTGCACTTGTTTTTATTAAGTGGCACCAGTGGCTACCTCGGATTGTCTTACCCGGAGAATAACTCAGCGCTGGAAAACGGTATTATGCGGCTGAAGTTCCCGCCGGAAGCGCCCAGTCGCAGTACTTTGAAGCTGGAAGAAGCCTTTATTACCTTTATCCCGAAAGATGAATGGGAAACCCGGCTGGCGCCAGGTATGCAAGCGGTGGATTTAGGTGCCTGCCCGGGTGGCTGGACCTATCAGCTGGTAAAACGCAGCATGATGGTGACCGCTATCGACAATGGTCCGATGGCTGAGTCGCTAATGGAAACGGGGCAGGTGAAGCATCTGATGGTGGATGGTTTTAAATTTGTCCCCGCCAAGAAAAATGTTTACTGGTTGGTTTGCGATATGATTGAGCAGCCGCAGCGTGTCGCCGCGCGTATTGCGGACTGGCTAATTCAAGGCTGGTGTCAGGAAACGATTTTCAACCTGAAATTACCGATGAAAAGACGCTACGAGACGGTAAAAGAAGTACTAGCCGCGTTTGAGCAGCAGTTACAGGATGCAGGATTCCGATACCAACTGCAGGCGCGGCATCTGTACCATGACCGGGAAGAGGTCACGGTACATGTGCAACCGATTAAGCGCTAATCGGTGAGCTGCAGGGTTAGCCAAACCAGCCGGTGATCTGAGCTGGCATCACGGGTGCCGACTAACGGATAGTCTGCATCGGCTTTTGCCGGCCAGAATACCCCACCGTCTGTAATGTTAAAACCTTGCTTGGATGGCAGTACATAGTCTGCCCGCATGCGCCAACCTGCGGTATGGCGGGCGCCAAATTCACGGTCCGGACTATGCTCTGCACCCCCTACACTAGTCGGGATAAAATCACTGTTTACTTTTTGATGCTTTATTAAAGCACTGATCCCAGCCAGTAGCGCATCGCCTTCGCCTTCGGCGGAAGCATTAAGATCTCCGAGAATTACAAAACGTGCATCACCGCGCAGGCCACCTTTACTACCCTGATCATCGTAGATATAACCCGACTGCTCTGACATTAAATAATCAGCCCAAAAGCGGATTTCATCGTGGTTGCGTTTACCGTTACGATTTTCCGGGCCATCAAACACCGGTGGTGTTGGGTGACTGGCCAGCACGTGGATTGTTATACCGTCGACCTGAACCGGGATATCCCAGTGTGCTTTTGAAGAGAGTGGGAATTGCTGCCAGGCATCATTGCTATACCAGGCTGAACCGTCGGCTTTGGTGGTAACCAAGTGGCCTGGCATATCCTGCCACTTAAAGTGTTGGAAGGTCCGCACCTGATCCATCGCGATCGGATATTTAGACAACAACACCATACCGTATTGTCCGGGGTAAAAGCCAAACCCCCAGGCATCGGCGCCAACGCCGGTGGCTTCGCCATCGTTATCCAAATCAAAAGGGCTGGGCTGTCCCGTATTGACCGTATTGTAATAGTAGTAGGGGTAATCAATCGGCTGGCTGCCTGCCTGAGGTTGCTGCAAATAGTTTTTAATAAAGGCTTCGATACCCTGGGCTGGGTTCTCAATATAGTCGAATTCATTTAATAGCAGAATGTCGGGGCGGACCCGCTGAATGATCGCGGCAATATTTTTAACCTGCGGATGCTCGCCATTTGCCAGCACATCAATCAATACCTGAGTGTTGCCTCTGGTGCCTCGCGGTAAGTAGTTTTCCGCTTCCATACTGACGTTAAAGGTAGCGACTTTTAGTTGTTGTTTTGCCATAAGTTGCTGACTACAGGTTAATAAGGTCAGGCCAATAAACAGAGTGAATAGTAGACGCTTTAGCATCGTCTGATCCAGCAGCAGATTAAAAAGGTGCTCAGCATAACCAGCGAATTATAGAAAAGCCAGTACCCGATATTGCTAAATGCACGCCAGAGCCGAGACAATCGATTGGATAACTGCTGCTACCTGAGTAAAGTTTGAGTATATAAAATATTGTTGAATTGATATTTTTTAGCCAATTTCCGGTTGGATTATTCGCATCAGAAATTAGACATGTTACACTAATATGACGGGATGGCTTTGACAAGTGACATTGGGATTAGTTCCCGTAAGTTGCAGTCACTGTAACGAAAATGACATATTTTTCGTTTAGGCTTCTGTACCAGATTGAAAGCAATCTTTGAAAACTAAATCAGATTTAGCATAAAACCCACAACTACCAGGTGAAAACGATATGAAAGTTAAACATCTAGCACTCGCTGTTGCGCTCGCTCTCGGTGCGAGTAATGCAGTTATGGCGCAGGAAACAACATCTTCTATCCGCGGAAGTGTTGTCACTCAATCTGGGCAAGTTGCTCCGAATGCTCGTGTGGAAATTTTACATGTGCCTTCTGGCACTAGGTCAGTAACAACGACTAACGACTCGGGCTCATTTTCTAGTACAGGTCTTCGTGTAGGTGGTCCATATACCATTACCATTACCAGCGCTGAAGGTGTTAAACAGTTTGATAATGTTTTCGTATCTCTTGGTGAAACTTATCGCCTGAGTGCACAGTTAGAGTCTGTGGAGCGGATCGCTGTTACCGGTTCACGAATCGCAGGTTCTTCAAATACTGGTAGTAGTAGCTACTTTGGTGAAGATGCAATTTCCAATTCACCTACTTTTAACCGTGACCTGAAAGAAGTGGCGCGGATGAACCCTTATGCGAATATTTTGCCTGGTAATAACGCTGAGTTAAGTATTGCCGGTAGCAACCCAAAGTATAACAGCATTACTATTGATGGTGTTGGTGTTAATGATGATTTTGGTTTAAATTCAAACGGTTACCCAACCCAGCGTTCACCAATTTCGATTGACGCTATTGAGCAAATCTCTGTTGATGTGGCGCCATTTGATGCCTCTGAGGGGAATTTCAGCGGTGGCCGAATTAATGCTGTAACCAAGTCGGGTACTAACGAGTTTAAAGGCTCGCTCCATTATGAAAAAATGTCTGACTCTTGGGCTGGTAAAGCCAAGAATCCGACAACAGGTGCCACTAGTGCTCTTAATTTCGAGCGAGATACCTACAGCTTCACTTTAGGTGGTCCAATCATCAAAGATAAGCTGTTCTTTTTCGGTTCATATGAAAAAACCACTGAGCCAGCACAGGTAACAGCAGGCCCAAGTGATAGCAATGCAATCAACAAAGCACGTATTACGGAAGCGCAATTAGCTCGTATTAAAGCAATCGCTAGCACACGTTATGGCATTGCTGATATCGGTACTTGGGATTCATCTCAGGATATCGAAGACGAAAGTATGTTGTTGAAGATTGACTGGAACGTGAACGATGATCATCGCGCTGCTTTTACTTACAATTCAAGTGAGGGTAGCTCTGTTCGGAACCAAACAACAGGCTCAAACGGTGTTCTTAACCTTGATACGAATTGGTATACATACACGCAAAAAATGGATTTGTACCGTGCTAGCTTGTTCTCTGACTGGACAGTTGATTTATCGAGCGAAGCTTATGTTAATCTGAAATCAGTTGACTCGATTTCTGGTAACAAGACTGAAGAGTATGGTGAAATTGTTATCCGGAGTTTATTAAATTTTGGTCCGGACGAGGCTCGTCATGCTAACGAGTTAAGTACTGAAGAGCTTAAGTTTGGTTTGAAATTTAATTATCTGGTTGGCGATCACCAATTAAAATTTGGTGGTGAGTATGCTTCACTAGATGTTTATAATGTCTTTGTTCGCCGCGCGTTAGGTGTGTGGACTTTCGGGAATATTGATGACTTTGAAGCAGGGCGAGCTACGTCGTTTGTATATGATAATGCTTATACTAATGTCGCATCAGACGCCGCGGCGAAGTTTACTTTAGGTTCTGGCAATTTATATATTCAGGATAACTGGTATTATAACGATGATATCGAGATTGCTATGGGCTTACGCTACGAGAGACTTTTCGTAAGTGATAAACCTACCTTGAATAGCAACTTCGTAAGACGTTATGGCTTCTCAAACCAGGAAAACCTAGATGGTTTATCAATCCTGATGCCTCGTTTTAACTTTAAATGGACGGCAAACGAAGATTTAACGGTGAATGCAGGCTTTGGCCGCTTCTCAGGTGGTAAGCCAAATGTCTTCATTTCGAACGCCTTTTCCAACGATGGTACCACTTTAGTTAGTTTTGATCAGACTGTTGCAGGTACTTCATATTTGACTGATGTAACGTCACTGACCGTTCCTCAGAATGTTAAAGATGCCATGTTTCCTGGTGATGGTTTCACCAACATGATTGACCCTAATTATAAAACTCCGTCTGATTGGATTGCACGGGTTAGTGCGGACTATCGGTTCTCAATCAGCGATGTTGTCGAAGATGTAAACTTCTCTGCTGAAGTAATGAGAAAGTGGATGCTCGATAATAACCAATGGGTTGATATATCGCGTTGTAAAAAAGGTGAGACCAGCTTGGGTGTTAATATCTATCAACCTTGCGATCCTACAGCGAAGGAAGCGCATTATGATCTGATGTTGACCAATGAAGACCAGTCAGGCAATGCCTGGATTTTCTCAACCTCTTTACAGAAGTCTTGGGATAACGGCTTTAATGCCTTTGCATCTTATACTCACCAGGATATTAAAGAAGGTACACCAGGCACATCTTCAACCGCTGACTCAAACTATCAATACAACGTGGTAGTTGATAGAAACCAGCCATTGATTGGTACTGCTGACTATCAAGTACAGCACTCGTTTAAGTTGGTATTAGGTTATACGCATCAGTTTTTTGATGGTTATGATTCTAAGTTTAACTTATTCTTCCAGCGCCGCTCAGGCACTCGTTACAGCTACACCTTTGGTATGTTCCAAGACAGAGATTTTGGCGATAATTCAAGGTTCTTTAGATCAAGTGCTTATTTAGTGTATGTCCCTACAGGCCCTAATGATCCAAACATCAGTCCTGACGGTATCCAGTACGACGAAATTATGTCATATCTGAACCAAGTAGGCTTAGGCCGTTATGCGGGTGGTTTTGCACCGAAAGGCGTCGGCGAAAGTCCGTGGATTACTACGATGGACTTCCAGTTCCAACAAGATATCCCAGGTTTTGTTGAAGGCCACAAAGGTACTTTCTATTTTACTATAAGCAACCTATTGAACTTACTTGATAGCTCAAAGGGGAGCGTTCGGAGAATGCAGTTTACCACTAACTCAATCGTAGACTTTGGTGGTCTGGATGATCAGGGTAGATACATTTATGAGACTCCGTTTAGTACTCCTACTGTCGCCAACTGGAACCAGTATGAGCCTGAGCAATCAACTTGGCGCATTAAAGCGGGCTTCTCGTACCGTTTCTAATTAAGTTATAGCTATTGTTTGTTAATGTGATGCCGGGGTTAACCTCCGGCATTTTTTTTGGAAGTTTTTATTCCTAAACACGGCGTTATTAGCGATAATTGCCAGCTATTTGCAATTCTTCGGGCTGTTTTATGGGTAAAAGAACCATTATCGCTATCGCCGGCGCCTCTGCTTCCGGTAAAAGTTTATTCGCTTCAACGGTTTACCAGGAACTGGTAGCGGAGTTGGGTGGTGAACGGATTGCGATCCTGTCCGAAGATGCTTACTACCGCGATCAGAGCCATTTGTCTTTTGATCAGCGTATTCTGACCAACTATGATCATCCTTCGGCTTTTGAGCATGAGTTACTGGTCGAGCATTTACAAGCACTGCGAGCCGGTCAGACAATTGCGATGCCGCAATATAGTTATAAATTACATACCCGTACCGAAGAAACCATTAAAGTTCAGCCTGCCAAGGTTATTCTGGTTGAGGGGATCCTGTTATTGACTGATGAAAAACTGCGTGAACAGTTTGATATCTCCGTGTTTATGGACACACCCTTGGATATTTGTTTATTACGCCGGATTAAGCGTGATTTGGAAGACCGCGGTCGTAGTTTGTCTTCGGTAACTGAACAATATGAAACTACGGTTCGTCCAGCCTTTTTTGAATTTATCGCTCCTTCCAAACAATATGCCGATCTGGTGGTTACTCGCGGTGGTAAAAACCAGATTGCTATCGATATTATAAAAGCAAAAATCCGCCAGCTATTGTCGGAATAACAACCAGGAAAACATTTATGATGGGATTAGTGGGCATTGCCGCCCTGTTATTAGTCGCCTATTTGGCGTCGGCGAATCGTAGCCGGATCAACTGGCGTACCGTCGGTGGCGCCTTTGCCATTCAGATTGCCATTGGTGCCTTTGTGCTGTACGTGCCTGTTGGTCAGGAAGTGTTATATAGCATTTCGCAAGTCGTCGCCAACGTCATTGGCTATGCTAACGCCGGTATTCTATTTTTGTTTGGCGATTTGGGTAACTTCTCGCAAGGCTTTATTTTTGCGATTCATGTACTAACCATCATCATATTTTTCTCGTCATTAATAGCGGTGTTGTATCACGTTGGCATTATGACCTGGGTGATCCGCATTATCGGCGGAGGTTTGCAAAAAGTGCTGGGTACCAGCAGGCCAGAATCGATGTCGGCTGCAGCCAATATTTTCGTCGGTCAAACCGAAGCGCCGTTAATCGTGCGGCCTTTTATCCCAACCATGACCCGTTCCGAGTTGTTTGCTGTGATGGTAGGGGGGCTGGCATCGGTAGCTGGTTCGGTATTAGCCGGCTATGCTGGTTTAGGTGTAGAGTTAAAGTATCTGATTGCGGCCAGCTTTATGGCAGCGCCAGGTGGCTTTTTAATGGCCAAGATGATTCTGCCAGAGACTGAAACACCCAAAAATGATCTGGCAGAGATTACCACTGAAAAGCCGCATACCAATCTGATTGATGCCGCAGCCGCAGGGGCTTCCAGTGGTATGCAGCTGGCACTGAATGTTGGTGCTATGTTATTGGCTTTTGTTGGTTTAATCGCTCTGGTTAATGGCATTGTCGGTGGAGTCGGTGGTTGGCTGGGTAAAGACGATCTTACTTTACAACTGATTTTCGGTTACGTATTCCAACCATTGGCTTTTATTCTGGGCGTGTCTTGGGAAGAAGCCCGCGCTGCTGGCAGTTTTATCGGCCAAAAGCTGGTGATTAATGAATTTGTCGCATACCTCGACTTTGTGCAGGTGAAAGAGCAGTTAAGCGCCCATACTCAGGTGATAGTTACTATCGCTCTGTGTGGCTTTGCCAATTTCTCATCAATTGCCATTTTGTTAGGCGGCCTGGGTGGTATGGCGCCAGGCCGGCGCGCTGATATTGCCGAGTTGGGTTTAAAAGCCTTGCTTGCTGCAACATTAGCGAATTTAATGAGCGCTGCGATTGCAGGGTTCTTTTTTTCTTTAGGCTAAAAACAGGTCTTTTATATGACTCAACATGTTCCAACGTTGGATATAAGACGGTTTGCCACCGACAAAGATAACTTTGTTGCCGAAATTGGCAAGGCCTATACTGAGTTTGGATTTTGTGGCATTAGTGGTCATGGTATTCCGGATGAGGTAATAGAGAACACTTATCAAGCTATAAAGCAGTTTTTTGCACTGCCAACCGAAGTAAAAGCCAAGTATCACCAGCCAGGTCAGGGTGGGGCACGTGGTTACACCGGTTTTGGCGTGGAAAAAGCCAAGGATTCTAATCACCCGGATCTAAAAGAATTCTGGCATGTTGGCCGGGAGCTGGACGGCCCAGTGCCGCATCCCAGTTTATATCCGAATGTCTGGCCAACTGAAGTACCAGCATTTAAAGACGCGACTTATCGTTTATACACCGAGCTGGAAAAGCTGGGGAACCGGGTATTGGAGGCGCTGGCGCTTTTCCTGGAGCAAGAGCAGTCGTACTTTGCCGACAAGGTTAATTACGGTAATTCCATTCTGCGGCCTATTCACTATCCGCCGATTAAGGACACCTCAACCCAATCGATCCGGGCTGGTCAGCATGAAGATATTAACCTGATCACCTTATTGGTGGGTTCTAATGAGGCTGGACTGGAAATTTTGCGCCGCGATGGTAGCTGGTTACCGGTGACGACCATTGAAGGCACTATTGTCGTCAATATCGGCGATATGCTGCAGCGCTTAACTAACCATGTACTGCCATCAACGACGCATCGGGTGGTGAACCCAGCGGGTGCAGCGGCGGGTGAGCCTCGTTATTCTATCCCGTTTTTTATGCATCCGAATCCGGATTATGTAATTGAAACCTTAGAGAGCTGTGTCAGTGCTGAGCGGCCAAACCGCTATCCGGAGCCGATTAACTCTAACGACTATCTGATGCAACGTCTGGAAGAGATTGGCTTGCTGAAAAAAGCCCAAAAAGGCTAAAACGCTGCTAAATTGTGCAACCGCGCTTATCAGGCTGAAAATCGTATTGACGCGGCCTGATAAGTCGCTATACTTCACGCCACGTTAAGCGCAGTGCGCAAAACGTTATGCAGATGTGGTGGAATTGGTAGACACGCAAGCTTCAGGTGTTTGTGCCCACAAGGCGTGAGAGTTCGAGTCTCTCCATCTGCACCAAATTAACCGGCCAAGGCCGGTTTTTTGCTTTTTATGTGCCTGCAATCCATCCGGGCATAGCTTTTACCAGCGTTTGGCGCTGCGCGTTGTAAATTTAAGCAAACAGTAAGATTTTTAAAAAAGCCAGTTGACGCTGCTTTTGAAATCGTTATACTGCACGCCATGTCGAGCAGCGAAGGCTGTAGACATAACGCAGATGTGGTGGAATTGGTAGACACGCAAGCTTCAGGTGTTTGTGCCCACAAGGCGTGAGAGTTCGAGTCTCTCCATCTGCACCAAATCAACCGGCTTAAGCCGGTTTTTTTATCGGTTTAATTCAATGCGCCGGATAAAATCTTCTACCAGCAGATCATAGAGTTTGTTGCCTAAATACAAGTCCTCGACACCATCATCAATATTGGGGTTGTCATTAACCTCAATAACAAATACTTGCTCACCAGCTTGTTTCAGATCGACACCGTATAAACTGTCACCTATAGGTTTACAGGCGGCAAGCGCAGCTTGCAGCACATGGGCCGGCACTTCTGCAATCGCACAGGTGCTAAAACCGCCACTCTGAGTTTTGCCCTTACCAAGTAATGTGACTGACGGCATAGGTTAATAACACGTACCCGTTGTTTTTGTTTCGGTTGCCATTTTAGATATGCAGGCAGACTCATTACGCCGTCATATTGATAGAAAGGAGCCCAATCTTGCAGTTTATCGACAACAATTACCAGTTTGGCCATAAGTTAGATCCTTTCCTCTTACCTGAGAAATTCCTTAAAGTATCGGTAATAAAAGTAAATTCCGCTACTATACTGAGCATAATCAGATTTTAGCTTTGAGTATGGTATCGGATGGATGTTCAACAGGTTATTGAGATCCGGGAAGCGACTAGTCAGGATCTATCGGCATTGCTGGTTATTGAGCTGCAATGTTTTCATAGTGACCGGCTTAGTCAACGCAGTTTCAGACGTTTTATCTCTGAAAAACGTAGTGATCTCTTTGTGCTTGAATCGGATCTTTCTTTAATAAGCAAGCTGCTTAAAGATGGTTATATCTTACTGGCGTTAATCAGTACCTGGCAGTTTGATCGCTCGAAAGCGCCGCACTGGATAGTGATTTGTGCTGTTGACGCTGACTTTGTCTATATTAACGATCCCGATGTTGAAGATATCCCCTGGCTTTCACCAACGGAGCGCCACTATATACCAGTGAGTCACCATATCTTTAATAAGGCCTTTGCATACGGTAAAAAGCGTCTGAAAGCTTTGTTAGCGATTAAAAAGGTCTGAAAATAAGCACTTTGCTGCATTTTTCTGCGAACGATCAAAAAACCCGAAGTTTTCTCTAAACTCTGCTTGCAGCCTCGTTAAAACGCTCTATAATGCGCGCCATGCCACGGGGTGCTGCGCTAAACGAGTTTAGCTGGCAAGTCGGGTGACAAAGCGAAGTGCTCAAAAATCTTGAAAAAGACGCTTGACAGCAACGTTTAAATCACTAAAATGGCCGCCTCGCTTCAGGGTGTTGATGAAAGCCCCGAAAAGCAGAGTGAAGCAGTAAGTGAAATAAAATTGAGTCGAACGTGACGATGAGTCTTGAAAAGAATTCTCCTCACGCTTGACTTAAAATCTTGGAAGTGTAACATACGCATCCCGCTTTGAAAGTTCAAAGCGCGCTCTTTAACAATAAGCAATCAATTATCTGTGTGGGCACTTATGATGGTTTCGAAATGAAATTAATCAGAAAGTGACCAAAGAAATTTAGTCAGTGACTGAGCGCCGCTTCGGTGGCAGAAATAACTTTAATTGAAGAGTTTGATCATGGCTCAGATTGAACGCTGGCGGCAGGCCTAACACATGCAAGTCGAGCGAGGTTTTCGGACCTAGCGGCGGACGGGTGAGTAATGCGTAGGAAGCTGCCCGAT
>Ga0181595_10003765_pt1 | contig 14297 bp, 7 predicted proteins | sample 041ome_7_FD_145604 | JGI IMG/M metagenome (GOLD analysis project Ga0181595, IMG submission 145604) | Coastal salt marsh microbial communities from the Groves Creek Marsh, Skidaway Island, Georgia - 041401AS metaG (spades assembly) | ecosystem: Environmental > Aquatic > Marine > Intertidal zone >...
CTGCCATCATTCCCGATCCAATAAATCCAACTTTTGTGTTTGAGTTGCTCATCGTCTTTAGTCTAAGTACTTACTCAAGTTTAATGTTGTTGTTGTTGTTGTTGTTGTTGTTGTTGTTGTTGTTGTCGTGTGTTGGTTTTCAAGAAAGAAGTTTCTTTGTGAATTGTGGTGTACTGAAGAAAGGGGTGACCAAAACAACAACAACACAATTTTTCGTCTTTTTGTTCTGTCTCGAAACCTTTTTGATTTCACCACACAAAAAACTTTCACATCATCAGAAAAAGAAAAAGATGGCGGATACTTCGATGGACTACTCGGAGTATTCCGAGAACGAAAACAGCCCAATGCCAGTGGCAAAGGTACGTGAGTCTATTCGTATTGAACGTTGAACACCACCACCAAAAAGTTGGTGGGTGGTACGTTTTCGTCGTCGTGTGTGTCTAACGACGAAGCTGATGAGATATGAAATTTTGGAAACTTTCTTTCTTTCCCCCCAAATACAACAACAGAAAGATTTTTCATCTCTTTTGAACACCACGCGCGCACTTCCTTTCCTATCATCGAAACATTGTGTTGTACTCTTCTCCGTTCGTGATGTTTTCTTGATTTTTCACTCTTTCAATGTTTAGCGGTTCTTTTTCGATGCATCATTTGACGACGAGTCAGCGCGCACGTGTACTTTTACTCACATATATAATTTCTCTCTCTTCAAACAAACAAAAAATAGGGGAAGAAAGCTGCTGTGGCGAAGAAAGCGCCGTTGGCGGACGGCAACGTTACCGCCGGTGGTGGTGGTAAGACGACTAAAAAAGTTGCCATCGAGGACATTTACCAAAAGAAAACACAATTGGAACACATCTTGTTGAGACCGGACACGTACGTCGGGTCGTGCGAAAAAGCGGAAGAGACGGCGTGGGTGTACGACGCCGCTGAGAACAAGTTGGTGCAGAAAACCGTCGCGTTTACGCCGGGTTTGTATAAAATCTTCGACGAGATTTTGGTCAACGCGACAGATAATAAAGTCAGAGATCCGACGATGAAAGAGTTGCGAGTGGATATCGACAAGGAGAAAGGGACGATTTCGGTCATGAATGGCGGGAAAGGGATCCCGGTGGAGATGCACAAAGAGGAAGGCGTGTACGTCCCGGAGCTTATTTTTGGACATCTTTTGACGTCGTCCAACTATAACGACAACGAAAAGAAAGTCACCGGCGGTCGTAACGGTTACGGCGCAAAGTTGGCGAACATTTTCTCGCACGAGTTCATCGTGGAAACGTGCGATGGTAGTCGCGAGAGACAATACAAGCAAGTGTTTAAGAACAACATGAGCGAGAAAGGGGAACCGATAATTACCAAGTGTAAGAAATCCGACAACTGGACCCGAATTACGTTTAAACCAGACTTTGAGAAGTTCGGGATGACTGAATTGGAAGACGATTCCATCGCGTTGATGTCGAAGAGAGTGTACGATTCCGCAGGTATCATCGGGAAGAACACGAAGATCTTTTTGAACGGCGAACAGATCAAAGTCAAGAGCTTCTCGGAATACGTCGATATGTATTTGCAAGACACTGAGAACGCGCCGAAAGTTTACGAAGCGCAAGGCGATCGTTGGCAAGTGTGCGTGACGGTGTCGAACACGCAGCAGTTCCAGCAGTGCTCGTTCGTGAATGGTATTTGCACCATGAAGGGTGGGACGCACGTCGCCAACATCGCCGACGGCATCGCGGGCGAGTTGTTGAAGAAGATTCAAAAGAAGGAAAAGTCGTGCAAGAACTTGAAGTCGTTTCAAGTGAAGAACCACTTGTGGGTGTTCGTGAACGCGCAAATCGAGAACCCGGCGTTTGATTCGCAAACGAAAGAGACGCTCATCACGAAAGCTTCGAACTTTGGCTCCAAGTTCTCCGTTTCCGACAAACTCATCAAGCAGTTGATGGCCACGCCGTTGGTTGAGAACATCATGTCGTGGGCTCAGTTCAAACAATCCAAGGACTTGAAGAAGACCGATGGTGTCAAGCGATTGCGATTGACTGGTATTCCGAAGTTGGACGATGCGAACAACGCCGGCGGACGCAACTCGAAAGACTGCACGCTGATTTTAACCGAGGGGGATTCTGCCAAAGCGTTGGCGGTTTCCGGTTTGTCCATCGTCGGAAGAGACAACTACGGGGTGTTTCCGTTGAGAGGGAAGTTATTGAACGTTCGCGACGCTTCGTTTGATCAAGTAAAGAACAATGTGGAAATCACCCACATCAAACAGATTTTGGGCTTGCAACACGGCAAAACGTACGACGAAGATTCCATCAAGACGTTGCGATACGGGAAGTTGATGATCATGACGGATCAAGATCACGATGGTTCGCACATCAAAGGTTTGTTAATCAACTTTCTGCACGCGCACTTCCCGTCTTTGTTGAAAATTCCGGGTTTCTTGTTGGAGTTCATCACGCCCATCATCAAGGCGACGAAGGGCCAACAAACGCGCGTATTTTACACGTTGCCGGAATACGAAAACTGGAAGCTCGTCAACAACGACGGTAAAGGCTGGGCCATCAAGTACTACAAAGGTCTCGGTACGTCCACGGCAAAAGAAGCGAAGGAGTATTTCGCTGCGATTGAGTTGCACCGCAAGACTTTTTGCTGGGAATCCGACGGCGACGGAGATTTGATCGACATGTCCTTCTCCAAGAAGAGAGTCGAAGATCGTAAAAGGTGGTTGTCCGCGTACGAAGAAGGAACGTTCTTGGACCAAAGCGGCGAGACCGTTCGGTACGATGAGTTTATCAACAAAGAGTTGATTCTCTTCTCCTTGGCGGATTTAATGCGTTCTATTCCATCCGCCATTGATGGTTTCAAGCCTTCGCAACGAAAAGTTATGTTTTCGTGCTTCAAGAGAAAGTTGAAGTCGGACATCAAAGTCGCGCAATTGAGCGGTTACGTCTCGGAACACTCCGCCTATCACCACGGCGAAGCGTCTCTTGCGTCGACAATCGTTAATCTCGCGCAAGATTTCGTTGGGACGAACAACATCAACTTGTTAGTCCCGAGCGGTCAGTTTGGTACGCGTTTGCAAGGCGGGAAGGACCACGCGTCGCCGCGTTACATTTTTACGCGTTTGGCGCAGTTGGCCAGAGTTGTATTCCCGGAATGCGACGACGCGTTGTTGAACTACAACGACGAAGACGGTCAAAAGATTGAACCGACGTATTACATGCCGGTTATTCCAACTGTTTTGATTAACGGCGCCGAAGGTATCGGAACGGGATGGTCTACTTCGATTCCAAACTACAACGCGAGAGACGTCATCAGCAACGTTCGCGCGATTTTGAACGAAGAAGAGCCAACGCAAATGATGCCGTGGTACAGACACTTCAAGGGTGAAATCACCGAGGAAATCTTCAAGGGCGAGCGAAGATTCATCGCCACTGGCTCGTATCACATCCGAGACGAGTGCACGTTGGAAATCACCGAGTTACCGTTGCGCACGTGGACGCAAGACTACAAGGAGTTCTTGGAAGAACTCATTGCGCCAAAGGACAAGAAAGCTCCGTTCATTACCGATTACAAGGAGTATCACACGGATACATCGGTGCATTTTGTCATCACCATGCCTCCGGCGAACTTGGCCAAGGCTGAAGAAGAAGGCATCGTGAAGAAGTTCAAGTTGGCGTCGAAAATTTCGTGCTCCAACATGCACGCGTTCAACGAGCACTCGATCATCACCAAATACGAGTCCGCAGAGGATATCATGAAATCGTTCGTTCCTTTGCGATTGAAGGCGTACGAAGAGAGACGTCAAATGCTCATCAAAGTTGCCGAGTCGGAACTCAAGCGTTTGGCGAACAAGACGCGTTTCATCTTGGCGGTTGTCGAAGGCTCCTTGGTGGTCAACAGAAAGAAGAAGGCTGAGTTGGTCGAAGAGCTCGAGATGATGATGTACGATAAGTTACCAAAGACGAAGACGTCTGCGTCTGCGGCGGCGGCTATCGTTCAAACGGACGAGAACGACATCGCGGCGGATGAATCCGACGACGCCAACGCGTCCTACGATTACTTGCTTTCCATGCCTTTGTGGAACTTAACTTTGGAGAAGGTTGAAGATTTGGTCACGGAAAAGGAAGAGAAAGAAGCCGAAGTCGCGCTTTTGAGAGGAACGACGGATAAGGACTTGTGGTTTACGGATTTGGACGCGTTGGAGGAGAATTTGGATCAACTCGAAGACGACGACGTCGCGGCTGAGGAAGAGATGCAAAAGCAAGTGCGCGCGGCGGCAAGAAACAACACCAAGGCTGGACAAAAAGCGCTCGCGAAGAAAAAGAAAGCGATCAAGAAGAAAGCCATGGACTTTGACTCGGACGCTTCGGATTCTGAGATCGACGAGGATTTCTCGGACGACGACTTTGAAGTCACCAAGCCGAAGAAACGAGCGCCGGCGAAACCGAAAGCGGCTCCCGTTGCCGCCGCACCGAAAGCAGTTCCAGTTCGCGCTGCCGCCCCTGCGCCGGTGGTTGCTCCTGCTGCGGATTCCGACGACGACGACGTTCCTCAGTTATCATTGGCGGAGCGATTGTTACAAAAGGCCTCCTCCGGTTCCGTACAAGCCAAGCGTCAAGACTCGTTTAACTTTGACGCCGTTTCAAAGATGGTCAACGAAGTCGCCAACGAGAAACCAGCGACTGCGTCGGCAGATAAGCCAGCTGCGACGAAAAAAGCCGCTCCGGCAAAGAAATCAGCCGCTGCTGCGAAGAAACCCGCTCCGGCAAAGAAGAAGAAGAAAGCCGAGGATTCGGACTCGGACGTTTCGTTTGGTGACGACGACGACGACGACGCGGAGGATGTCGTCGCGGAAGTCGCTGCGAAACCGGCGGCGCGCGCGGGGAGAAACGTCCAACGTAAATCCTACAAAGTCGACGATTCCAGCGACGACGAAGAGGAGAGCGATTTTGACGACGACGAGGACGAGGAGGATGATTTCGACAGTGACTTTGAGTAATTTTTTGTGTGCTATAATAAGAAGAATTAAAAAGTGAGGAGGAAGGTTTTTAGGAAATCAAGGAAAAAGAGAGAGAGAAGAGAGAGAAGAGACTGTAAACTGAAAAAAGAACGAACAAAACACCAATTGAAAATTGAAAAACAACAAAAAACACATCATTACGAAAAGATGCGCACCTCCACCACTCTTCCCACCGTTTCTTCCTCCTCCTTTTCCTCCTTTTCCTCCCGCTCTCGTCGTCGCCGTCTTTGCAAAAAATATTTTCCTTCTTGTTCTTCTTGTTCTTCTTCTTCACGTAAAGAACAACCCCGAGAAGAAGAAGAAGAACAAGGAAAAAAAATTTTCTTTGCGTTTGGTTTCGGGTATTGCGCCATCGGCGTCGCCAACCAACTGCTCAAGAAGACAAAGAAGAAGAGTAATAATAATAACGAGATTTTAGGAGAAAAAGAGGAAGATTTTGAGTGGATTGTAGTGGGCACGACTCGATCGCGAGAGAAAGCGGAGGCTTTGAATCTTCGCTCGAACGGCACGTGGTGCGAAGAAGTGTTCACGTGGAAATCAGACGACGGGGAACCGTTACAAGAGGAGTGCGCGCGGTGGTTGAAGAAAGCGGACGTTATTTTAATTTCGACGCCACCGAATGGTGATTTAGATTTAGACCCGATATTATCAACGAAAGCAGTCAGAGAAATCTTGGAGAACGCGAAGAAGCGACAGATGTTTATCTATTTGAGTTCGACGGGCGTGTACGGAGGCCATCTCGGCGAGTGGGTGGACGAAACGACGGAACCGAATCCAGATTCGATAGTCGCTCAAAGAAGGTTAAACGCCGAAAAGGCGTGGACAGAGTGGATAGTCAATGGTAACAAAAGAAATAATGTAAAGTCTTCGTTGCGAATATTTCGATTGGGTGGCATTTACGGCCCTGGAAGAAGCGCTCTCGATATCGCCTCGAAACGCGAAAGAGAGCGACAATTCCAAGAGAAGACTCGGAGGAAAGAAGTAGAGGCACAGAGTGAGGATAATAGCAATACTTATAGCATTAGAAATAGCGATAACGCTAATACGAGATCGTTAACGCCGACGCAAATATCTCGGAGGAAGAAGATGTACACGTCTCGGATCCACGTGGCGGATGTCGCCAACGCGCTCGTTCGGTGCATCGAAAAAGAAGTAAGCGACGAAGAAGAGGATACCGTTTGTATCGACGACGATAATCGCGTCGCCATATACAACGTCGTCGACGATTATCCTTCATCTCGAGACGAAGCCGTCGATTTCGCGGCAACTCTTCTGAGTTCCGAAATAAATAACGAAGGCAATGAGAAGAGTGGTGAAAAAGACATCCTCCTCCCCGACAAGAGCGAAAAGCGAGTCAAGAACGTAAAGCTCAAACGCGCGTTCGCATCCTCTTCATCCTCCTCTTCATCGCTCCTCTTTCCCTCGTACAAAGAGGGACTGACGGCCATTTACGATGGAAATCAAATCCCGTTCGATTGATGATGATGATGTGTTATGAGTAGGAATAGCAGTTAAAGTTTTTAAGTGACCTTTTTCCTCCGAATGAGAACAAGAAAATGACACAAAAAGCAGATAGAATTTTTACTTCATTTACTCTTCCTCGTCGTCCGAGACTTCTCACTCTACATAGTCTTTTTACAAAATCCATTCACGACGACGAGAGAAGGATGGATCATCGTTACTTGAGTTGGCAGGACGTCGCCAAGCGAAGAACGCTGTTGGACTTCTCTTCTTCTTTAACTTCTTCCTCTTTTGAAGGAGATGAAGAGGTTGAACCATCATCCGTTCTCGAATACGGACGATTTCAACTCGGTTTATTCCTCTCCGGCGTATTCATCGTCGCCTTATACGTATACGCGGAGTTTTTACACCACGTGAGAATGAAACGAATGCACAACGGTGGGTATAATAAAGGATTAGCGGAAGACTCGATCGAGATGCGAATGGCTGGAACGAAGAAGTTTGATGTTTTATTGGAAGGAGGTGGAGGAGGAGGAGGAGGAAATACTCCAGACGGATCGATGATTTCTAACTCCATGCAAGATATGAGCGACGAGGATAAGAAACGCTCGTTTGCGAATTTCACGGACAGCTTTGGACGACAAAATTCACAGAGCGGGAACATGAGCGATGCCGTCGGTGCTTCTCCATCTACCGGGGACAACGGCAACGTAAAGTTCACGAACATTGGCGCAATGCGGATACTCCAAGGCGACGCGGATGCCATCGAGAGGGCGAGATTGATTTTGCGCTCTTGGGCGGAACTATTCTTTATCCTGTTCGTGTTTTACGTGTGCGATCGAACGAATACGTTTCCCGAGAGGACAAAGTCGTATTCTAGAGACTTTTTCATCGCCATCTTTGTTACGTTGGCGGCGTACGGCTGTTATCAGACGTTGCGACAAAGCAAGACGAGTGCACCGCTAAACAGAGAGCAAACCGAGGAGTGGAAGGGATGGATGCAAGTCTTATTTTTGCTCTATCACTACTTCAAAGCTTCAGAGATTTATAACGCGATTCGTATCTTTATCGCTGCGTACGTCTGGATGACTGGATTTGGGAATTTCTCCTACTATCACGTTCGCAAAGATTTTTCGGTGGGGAGATTTTCGCAAATGATGTGGCGTTTGAACTTCTTCGTCTTGTTCGTGTGTATCGCATTGAGGAACGATTACGTTTTATACTATATTTGTCCCATGCACACGCTGTTCACGCTCTTCGTGTACTTTTCGCTGTTGGTTTTCAAGGAACACAACACATCGACGAACATGATAGTGGCTAAAATGGTAATTTTGATCGTACTGGTGTACGTCATTTGGGAAGTGCCGGGCGTATTCACCGTCTTGTTCAAACCGTTCGAGTGGTTGCTATCTTATACCGACCCGAAAAAACCAGACGTCAATCCAATGCACGAATGGTTCTTTCGCTCTGGTCTAGACAGGTACGTTTGGATTTATGGCATGGTGTGCGCATTCGTACACCCAAAGTACGAAGCGTTTGTGAGATGGGTAGACGAGAAACCAACAAAGGAGAAAACAGTCATCCAAGGGTTAATTTTAACCGTCAACACAATAGCGGCATACTGGTGGTACACAACGTATTATGTTTTACCAAAGTTGGAATACAACGTCGTGCATCCGTACACGTCGTGGATACCGATTACGATATTCATCATTTTTAGAAACTTCAGCCTGACGATGCGAAGTTATTTTATTCACATTTTTTGTGAATGTGGGAAAATCACCTTAGAAACGTACATTTCTCAGTTTCACATTTGGTTATCGTCGTCGGTACCGAATGGGCAACCCGGGATGTTGTTAGGATTGTTGCCAGAAGAGTATCCGGTGTTAAACTTCATGCTTTGCACGGCGATTTACGTGGGCATTTCGCAGAGAATTTTTATGCTCACAAACGATTTAAAAGTAGCGTGCGTTCCAAATGCAAACAATAGATTGTTGAGTTTACACGCGTATTTCGGAGTAGCGTGGTTCATAGGAATGGGAATTGCAGGAAGTGCATTATTAATGGCTATTTAGTTTTGTGATTTATTGATATTATTGATATTATTATTATTTTATAAGTACAATTCCCACTCAGCTTGCGCAAAGTGTGTTATTAATGTATTTCAACAAACAACTTAGTTGCGTTCGTATCCACCCGAACCTGCTATAAAGACGTGTTGCAAACGATCGCGAAGCGCGGCTCGACAGTGATACCCTCTCCACCATTTCGCGATGATAATCTGAGAATGGGCGCGAATCGTCTCCTCGCGTTCAAACACAGTCTGACCCAAGGATTCGCTGACGCGTTTGCTCGAAGAACCCAACCGCGATCGTTGCGCGTCTTCAATATTCCTTACTATATCGGGGTACTTATTTGCTGTCGCTTCATCTATAGCTGTTCTATCGAGTCTATTTGTGAGTGATGCGTTCGCACCAAACTTCAAGAGTAATTGGACAGCTTCAATATTACCTATGCGACACGCGACGTGAAGCGGCGTATCAAAGCTCGTATTTCGTTCGTTCGGATTTGTTCCGGCACTTAAGAAGTTCTGCAACACGCTATAATTCAAATTTTGAACCAATTCGCACAATTTTGCTCCTAATGGTTGACCGATTGCAATCAGTGAAGACGTTCTAGCGAGCACTTTGATAGTGTCCACGTGACCGGAAATCACAGCGAGACCAAGCGCCGAGAAACCAAGATTATCTAAAAGCGCGTGATTTGCTCCAGCATTGAGGAGGAATTCGCACAACGTTCGGTGTCCGTAGTACGCACCGACGTGTAAAATCGACCGACCGTCCGATGGATTTTGATAGTTGATGTCAAACTCTTTCGTTGCAATCATAACTTTAATCGATCGGATGTCTCCGTCTCTCGCCGCCGAGAATATTTTCGTGTTGATTTCAGAAACGAGTTTGGTCATCGCAATGGTCAAGCCCGCATTTACCGAGCGTATTATTCTCAAGTACGTAGTCTGTTCATAGTGGCCGATTCTATCGCGCACGGATAAATGGCTTCCAGCATCCGAAGACCCGTCGTGTTCGGAAGAGGTATCACTCCCCTGGAATGGGTAAACTTCTCCTTCTTTCGCGTTTCCTTCCGCCGAGGGCAGAGATTCCTCGATTCTCTGAGAAATTATGTTGCTCAGATTGAATAACACCGTCGACCAATCTGTCATGTTTTCGCTTAGTAAGGTGTGTAACTTCGCGCAATCGATGGCGATGCATTTGATTAAGCTCGCGCTTGAGACGCTCCACTGCGCTTCTTTTTGAATCAGAAACGATTCGACGCCAATCCAATCGCCTTCTTTCAAATAGTCCATTACCGTAAATCGGTCGCTCAAAACAATCGCTTCGCCTTCAACGATGCAAAACAATCGCGTCGACTTGTATTTACGCGTCATAATCAAAGACGCGGGATTGAAATACTCCCACTGACAGAGTTTCATCAAGCCAAGCATGAAATCGCGAGAGCATCCCATGAACAATCTCGAATTTTTCAATCGGTCTAAATACATCGCCGATCGAACGTGAGAGATCAGATGTTCTGGACAGTGTTCCAGAGCGTCGGAGTCGTCTTCTTTCGCTTTTCGAAAACTTAAATGAACGTGAGCCATGGCGTGTTGTTGAATGTGCAATGGAACTTCGTGCCTTCTCATGAACCGAATGAGATTGGCCATGTTGTCTCTAAATCGAGAGAGCTTTTGGTCGCCTTTCGTAATTAGCGTCGTCATGGTGCCAATGACGTATGCGGATATGCACATGTTCATCAACATTATTACCATGGTAAACGATCTTTCCGTCGGATTCCGCGGCGATATATCACCGTAACCTACCGTCGTCAACGTGACCAGAGCCCAGTACAAGGCGGTATTGTACTGTCTAAAAATGCTTTGCAATCGTAACTCCGGATCAACTGCATAAACCCACGTCGTCTCATCAAATTCTTCCGCTTTTGCTAAGTACCAGAGCAAGCATCCGGACCAGTGACCGGCTAAGAGAAGAATGGCTGAGTACTTGATGAAGGAAATCCTCGTGACGGATACGTGCGGATCTCTCTCCACAAACCCCCACGCCTTTCGCACGTGGTACAATCTCAACAGCCGAAACAATCCAAGCAACTCTAAAAATCTCACACCATCCGCGTCTACTAAAGGCGAGAGCGCCGTGTCAAACGGAAACGATCCTAAAAAATCTACGAGAAACCATCCGGTCAAATATGTGTACGAAACCACCCACGGATCGTCCACTAATTTCGATTCCAACTCCTCCTCCTCAAAAAACGGCGCGAAAAAGTTTCCAAGCACGTCAAAGCAGAAACATATATCCACAAAAAGGAGTAATCCGTCCAAAGCCGTTCCCAATTGCTCTTTTTTTTGTAAATCTATGTTCTTTACCACTCTCAAATCTTGCTCGAATCGCAACGCCGGCATGTCAGAATAATTAAACGCAATCAACGCCGGTAAAACGAAGCACACCATCATCACCAAACAGTTGATCATTCGTTTCCAGAGAATATAAAGAGGCGATTTCGGATGCAACAACGTGTACCTGCTCAAAGCCTCGTTATCTTCGTCCGGGTCCACGCATCTCAAAATTTCAAACACCCGTCGAAACTTAACGTTGAAATTCGTAATCAAGTCGCTCCCGAGCGCTTTAAAATCGACAACTTGACGAAACCCCTTCGCAAAGCCTTTCTTTGGACGCGTCCTCTTCGCCGCACTGGCAGCTTCCCTGACCGTTCGAACGCGCTGAATAGCCGAAGCGACTTTCGATTGTCTCCTTACCGCTTTTTTCTCCTCTAGCGAACGCTCTTCCTGGTTCTTTTTCTTCGCCGATGAAAAAGAGAGGAATCGACCGAGCGATTTTCCTAAAGCGTTGTCCTGTTCACGATGTTTCAATTTCCTCGCCAAACTCTGTTCTCGTTGGTAAAATCTCGACGGTTCTTGTTCCTCGTCTTGGTGGTAGTCCTTACTCGGTTGTTGTTGTTTTCTCTCTTCAAAATAGGTATTGGTATTGTCGTTGTTCAACAACGGGTTTTTCGTCGTAGACCTCATGAACGACCCGCTCACTCGAGCAAAATTATCGACGCCTTCACTCGTCGTGCTCACTCCCATAGAATGCATTCGCGCTAACGCGGGAGACGGTTCGCGCTGAGGAGGTGGAGGAGGAGGATCCTCTTTCGTCATCTTCTCCCCCTACGTTTTTGGGTTTGAGAGAGATGATGTTGATGAAATGATGATGGGTCAACAGACAAAAAGAGAGATTCCCTAATTCCAATTTAGTAGTTTTGGCGGCGGCGGCGTTCAGTGTGAATCTCTTTTCTTCAACAAATTTTCCAACAACGTTCTCTCTCTCTCGTTCTCTCTCTCTCTCTGCGAATGAGGAGGCAGAAGAAGAGCTTCTTCGCGCACCACGCGAGACTTGACGATTCAGACGAAGAAGACTTTGAAGGGGTTTTGAAGAATTGAATGGTAGAAGAATTTGTGAAATTAAACAATTTTTTGATGACAAGAAGAAGAAGAGGAGTATTTGAAACGAAGAGAGGTGTGATTTTTGAACACACGATGATGGGAATTACTTTCGATTGAAGACCGTTCGTTGCGCGTGCCTTTGTTTCTGAACCGGCAAAAAAAAACTCCTCTACTTGAGAGTATAATAATAAACTCTCTCTCTCTCTCTCTCTCTCTCTCTCTCTCTCTCTTTCTCTCTTTAGAGACTAAAGCGAGAGAGAGAAAAAGACCAGCGCGCTTCCGTCGTCGTCGTAGTATCATCACACGCACGCGACACGAATACTAATAATAAGATGAACTGGTGCGTCGTCTGAATCGTTTTTCTTTCTCTCTTCTCGTTTTTCCAAAAACCGAACGGCACGCGCGCGCGATTCAAAAAAAAATGCACAGCTCTTCTTCTTCCTCTTCTTTGTCTTCTTCTTCTTCGTCGTCGTCGTTTACGTCGCGTCGTTGATTCTCTCTCTCTCACTCGGTGTGTTCTTTTCACTCGGGTGCTCCTTTGTATCGCTTGGGAACTCACACTCGCTTCTTCTTTTGTATCTTCTTCTTCTTTCTGGAAAAAAACAAAACAGGTTCCTCATCGTGGTGGTTATAGTCGTGACGATATTAGTCGCCATCGCAAACTTATACGTGCTGATTAATTTTCAACACCCGGAAGACAGAAACCAAGCGTGGTTTCCGAAAATAATCGTCATCAGTGGATTAACGATAGCCTCGGGGGCGATATTATTGCTCCCGTTAGATGTAGCGAATAGGGCGTCGTGCGACGCGAGCGTATCTTTGTCGGCGTGCGAAACGACGTTACCGATGGACGAGATTTGGTATTCGATATATATCATCACGTTAGTGTACGTGGCGATTTTAATTCCGTTCACTACGTTTTGGTACGAGTCAGATTTTGATGTCACGCTTTCGCAAAAGCTGTATAACAGTTTATTTTGGGTCGTCATGTCCGCCATATTCGTCTCGTTGGTGTTGTTTTTGTGTTGGTATTACACGGGATACGCGGATTTCTCAATCACGTCTGTAAAGAGTGGGATGATGTTGCTCTCGCAATTCGATACATTGCAAGGAGTGCACTCGTGTATTCGGGCTAATCCATACCTGGATGGGAGTAACACGTATTCACCGACGGACTTTTCGGGCGGGACGAGTTCCTCCTATTTAAGCGGGGACGCGTGCGACTCGGGAAGTTCCGAAGCCATCACGAAATCGTGGACTTTAGACGTTTCGTTTCCAGCGTACGTTGCTGCGTTGACGTCTTTCGTCGGATGGTTCTTATTCGCTCCGTATGCGGGAATAGGCATGGCTGCAAACCCAATCGATGCGGTGACGCGATTCATCCAACGACCGAGGAAAACCATCGGCAAATCCGAATACGATCGAAGCGCTCAACAAATCGCAATAAAGACGTTAGAAATTCACGAAAAGGTCAAAGCAGTACGAAACGAAGAAAGAAGTAACGGTAGAAGTCGCAAGATTCGAAGCGAGTTGAAGAATTTAAGCATGGAGTTGGAAGATATAGAAGACGAGGAGAGAGAGTTGCAAAAGCTCTACCCGAGAGGCGAAAATAGGGCGACGTCGTGGACCTTCACCGTCTGGGGGTACTGGTGGTCCTTATTCTACGGTATCTTAGCCTTTATTCTCTCCATAACGTGGATATTGCACGTCGGGTTATACATCTTAGCAAAAAACCCGGTGCATCCGTTTTTGAACTCGATGTTTGAGGCTCTGGATAGCGTCTTCAACTTGTTCGGCACGGCGATGTTTGCCATATATTGCTTCTACTTAATCTCCTGCGTGGTGAAAGGCAACGAGAAGCTCGGTTTAAAGTTCTTATTCGTTTTTAATGCGTACAGAATGAAACTCGGCGCGACAACAATGACGGGTTTGCTCTTCAATACCGGCTTAATCATGCTCTGTTCTATGGCGGTGGCCCAATTCTGTTCGCGAGCGTTTGCGAGTTACGCCAAAGATACCTCCGCGATTAAAATGCTCTCGGTCAACGCCGACCACTTACAAAACATCGGAGTTATGTTTCGCAAGGACGTCTTCCCGGCCATTTTTGTCGCCTTCAGCTGCGCCAGCATGGTGTTTTACTTCGTTTTTAAAGGCTACTTTGGCTGGTTCACGAAACAAACAAAAGGTCGATTGAACAAAGCGGAGCTGAAACGAAGAGGACAACGGATACAGGCTGCCATGGGTAGGTTGAAAATACGAAGGAAAGATGGTGAGAGGAGTATTCCTGGTACTAGCGGTAGCGCATAA
>Ga0181595_10003767_pt1 | contig 14295 bp, 10 predicted proteins | sample 041ome_7_FD_145604 | JGI IMG/M metagenome (GOLD analysis project Ga0181595, IMG submission 145604) | Coastal salt marsh microbial communities from the Groves Creek Marsh, Skidaway Island, Georgia - 041401AS metaG (spades assembly) | ecosystem: Environmental > Aquatic > Marine > Intertidal zone...
TCATCAGTGCAAAAACATGGATGATTTACTGGAGCAGGTTTACTACTTTATGGACACTGCCGCACCGTTTCCGGGCGGCAAACATGGATTAAAGCGGGTGTATCACAATTAGGATCAGCTATTTAGGCGGAATAGTTCATCAATCTACCTTATTACTCAGCGCCCAGCGCATAATATCGCCCCAGCTGGGTTCTTTGCCATACATTTGCATACCACGTAAAAAGATCCGGCCGGCAACCCGGCGCAGCCAGTATAAGGTTGCAACGAGTAACAATAGCGATAATGCGGGTTGCCACCAGGGCAATTCCACCATCGCCAGTCGCACCGGCATAGCGGCAAAGGACGTAACAGGTAACCAGCTGAGTAAGGTCATCGCCCAGCCGGTCGGGCTATCAATCACCAGATAGGTAAAGAGTAGCGGTAGCCAGGTAATCATCATCACCGCGCCCTTGCCACTGGTGTTCGGATCATCGATAGAGGCGGCGATGGCCGCCATAAAGGTCGCGCAAAGTACCACACCGAGCAGCGCAAAGGGTAACAACCAGGCCAGCACACCAAAGTTCAGCCAGTCCAACTGTAATGGCTTATTCGCAAATATCAGCACACCCACCACAAAACCTAATAGCATCATGAGCGTGGTGGTAAACATCGCTTTTAGTGCACTCAGGCTGTGTCCAAGCACCTTACCGTCAATCCACTGCTGCGGCGTGACAATCGCATACAGTTGCTCGGTGACCCGTTGTTGTTTTTCACCGGTGATACTCATCAGCAACTGACCAAAAGCGGTGGATAATCCGATTAACAGCATAAATAACACTGCTAAGGCAATCAGCTTCTCCGGCCGATCTTTGCCCTTGTAGTTGTCATCCAGAAAACGCATTTCGAGCCTCACCGGCTGTTGCAGTTTAGTTAGCTGCGCCTCAGTCCAGCCTTGCTCAGCGGCATATTGCTGGCGGTAATATTCCTGCAGCACTGTTTGCAACTGTTGCTGCCATTTTTTACCGGCTTTGGTGTGAATAATCACCTGCTCTGACGTTGGCTCGAGTACGGCATGCCAGGTTTCATCAGCTTGCAATTGCTGCAATTGCTCAGCAAAACTAATGGTCGGTTGCTGAAATTGAAACTGCTCGGTACTTTCAATCGCAAAACCGGCCGGCACGGCAATCCGGTATTGCTGGCGGCCTTCATCCACAAAATAACTCCAGGCGAAGACCGCACCCATTACTCCCAGCATAATCAGATAAGAAATCAGCTGCTGTTTCCATTTGAAAAAACGTAAGAATTCCCATTTCGCCACGGTAATACTTTGTTTTGAAATCATACTGCTGGCTCCTGCTGCTGATGTTGGCTCATGGCATTCAGATAGAGCTGATGCAAATCCGGGTTTTGCATCGTCACCGCTCTGAGTGGACAGTGGGGTAATAAACGCTGTAAGCAGTCGGATAGCTGTCCGCTGCCCGACAATTTTAGAATAAGTCGTTGCGGTGCAGTCAGTTGCCAGTCCAGATCCGGCAGCCATAGTTCCAGCTCAGCCGGCGTTAACGCACGCTCAGTTTCAATTAATACCTCGGGCTGCGGCTGGGCCTGAGTACGGATTTCACTCAGCGTCCCCGCCAATACGGCCTTACCCTTGGCCATCAGTAACATATGATCAGCCAGTTTTTCGACCATCGCCATCTGATGGGCACTCAGAATCACCGTCATCCCCTCGGCCCGCAGCCTTTGTAAAAACTGTACAACCTTTTCCTGATTGATCGGATCCAAGCCAGAAAAGGGTTCGTCCAGGATAACCAGCGCCGGCCGGTGGATTACTGCCGCAATCAGCTGCACTTTTTGCTGATTGCCTTTCGACAATTGTTTTAATTCTTCTTTACGCCGGTCAGTGAGCTCAAATACCGCCAGCCAGTGTTCCAGTTGCTGCTCAGTTTCCGTAGCCGACAAGCCATGCAACTGCGCCAGATAACGCAGATTTTTTTCCACACTTTTATCAATATACAGCCCGCGGTCTTCCGGTAAATAGCCCAGATAACGTCGCGGTACATGATCAAATACTTCATCACCGTGCTGCACACTGATACTGCCACTGTCGGGTCGGGTCATGCCGACCAGCATCCGGATAATTGACGATTTACCGGCACCATTGGGGCCCAGTAAGGCAAAAATTTCACCGGGACGAATTTGAAAGCTCACCCCTTGTACCGCCTGCACTGTGGCATAGTTTTTTTGAATATCATTCACTGTTATCTGCATCTTGGCATGACCTGTAAGTATTTTTATTTACTGTATCAGCTCTCACCCGTAACGTAAAAAACAGATTTGTTAGCAATTATGTAATAAAGCGTACGAATTTCAGCCGATGCAACTGAATTTTCGACCATAGTCGCAACCTTCACAGCTGCATTAGATCGCAAGCTATGCTAAAACAGCAGTTTATAAAATAGCGAAGCTGATCAATCTCATAATGCGTTACAACATTGTATTTTTAGATGCGGCCTCCCTGGGGGATGCCGACCTAGCCGCACTACAACAACCTGGTTGTGAACTGCAGCTGTTCCCGTACTCTGCGCCAGCGGATATTGTTGACAGACTGCAGCATGCCGACATTGCTATTGTCAATAAATGCCGGCTGGATGCCGCCGTGCTGGCACAACTGCCGCGCTTAAAAGCCATTATGGTTGCCGCCACCGGTATGGATAATATTGATTTAACCGCTGTGGCAACGCAGGGGATCCAGGTGTTTAATGTCAAGGACTACGCCGGTACCGCAGTGCCACAACATGTGTTTGCGCTGCTGTTAGCCCTGAGTAATCAGCTGTGTCAGTATCAGCAGGCAGTGCAACGGGGCGATTGGAGCCGCAGCCAGAATTTTTGTTTGCTCGATTACCCAATGTTCGAGTTAGCCGGCAAAACCATGGTGATTGTTGGTTATGGTAGTTTGGGTCAGGCCACAGCGGAGCTGGCTAAAGCCTTTGGCATGCGGGTGTTAATTGCCGAACGCCCGGATGTCACAGAGGTTCGCCCGGGTCGGATCGCCTTTAACAACGCGCTGGCACTGGCAGATGTGCTATCTTTACACTGCCCTCTGACTCCGGCAACACAGCATTTGCTTAACCGGGAGCGACTGGCACAATTAAAAGCCGGGGCCGTACTGATTAACACTGCCAGGGGCGGTTTAATTGAAACCGAAGCCTTACTCGCAGCCCTGAAATCCGGTCAGCTGCTGGCTGCAGCACTCGATGTGCTGGAAACTGAGCCACCGCCGGCTGAGCATCCGTTACTACAATGTCGTTTACCCAACTTGCTAATCACCCCACATATTGGTTGGGCGAGTCGGGAAGCGCGAACAAGAATGGTACTGAAAATCGCAGCCAATATTCAGACCTTTGTTAATAGCAGAGTGGAAACCAGACGGTAGACTACAGCCGCCAGTCTGGCAGACTGGTGTCCCAGATAATAAGAGCAACTTATGCGTATTTTAGCGTTTATTATTATATTAATGTTTAGCAGCCCTATACTGTCTGCTACCAGCTTATCTGAACGTTTGCGCGACGCTGCCAGCAGTCAGGCTGCGGCGGAAAAGAACATCGAAGCTCTGCATACTCAGGCGACCGATCAGCTCAGCACTGAGGATTATCTGGTGCTGTCAGAAAGTTATCAAACGCTCAATAATCGTGATGCCGCCCTGGACGCGGCCAGTAAGGCTGAGCAGTCGGCGGTCACACCTTATTTAAAAGCGTTAAGCTTTTATCATAAAGCACAGATCCACGGTATTTATTACCAGAACGCCGAGATGGCAATCCAACAACTCCTTGCAGCGGAACAGATTTTATCCAACGCCGAAGACAAAACCTCACAACTTTTACTTAATGATGTACTACATAGTTTTGCTTCTGCTTATAACTTGCGTGGTCAACTGGCTCAGGGCTTAACCTATGCAGAGCGCAGCTTAAAACTTGCCCGTCAATTAAATGAACCCGCGCGTGAATTGAATGCATTGATTATCGCCGGCCGGCTGGCACTGCAAAACAATCAGTACCAACAAGCATTTTATTATTTGCAGCAAGGCGTAACCTTAGCATCTAAGCTGGAGGATAATGAGAGTCTGGCATCATTGCATTTTCGCCTCGGCATGGCCTTTCGCAAACTGGATCTGCACCCGGAAGCGCTGGAGCATTTTCAGCAGGCGGCAGAACGTTACCGGGCTCTGGATCGCCAATCTAATTATGCTTATACCCTGATTTATCTGGCCGAGACCTATCTTGAGGAGCCGGTGCAAACCGACAAAGCAGAGCGCTTATTGCAAGAAGCCAGACTGATCGCTGAACAGCAACAACATGTCTTGCGGATGGCATTAGTCAACTACAGTTTGGGGCGGGTGGCTCTATTGCGCGAGCAATATCCAGCTGCTGAGCAATTCTACCAGCAAGCACTACAACAATTCCGACAGGTTAATTCAGCAACGTATTCACTGGAAGCGGCTCTGGCGCTGGTCAGACTGTACTATCAACAACAACAGTATCCGGCCGCCACGGCATTATTGAACGAATTAAGCCCGAATATCGCTGAAGCCGCAACTTATCTGCAATTGCGCTTTTATACCAGTGCCGCGCTGTTAGCAGCGGCGAAAGGCGATTGGCAGCAAGCGTACCTGGCCCAGGAAAAAGCGACTACGCTGAATCAGCAAGAATTGACTGAACACTTACAACAACAAATGGCCCAGTTAAAGGGCAGTCTGACGCAGAGCTCTGACCAAACAGATGTCCGCGAAGAGGTGTTGGCATTGCAGCAGCAGTTGTCTGCGGCTGAGTCCCGCCAGTTACTCCTGCAATTGTTGCTGGTAGGTATGATTTTCACCGCCTTCGTGATCTGGCAACTGTACCGGCGCCAGCTGCCGGCGGGGCCTTTACCCAGCCAGACAGAGCTGACGCCACGGCAATGGAGTCAATTCAGGGATAAAGTAAAACAACAGACGGCCAACACGCCACTAAATCTGCTGCTACTGTTACCACGTGAGCGCACCGCTCTGCAACAACGCTTTGGCCGCAAGATCATCAATACGTTATTGCAACAGGTACGGCAGGAACTGGACTTGCCAGAGGTATCAGCTTGTTACAGTGGCAGTGAAATGCTCTGGCTGGCGACACCAACAGAGCATGCCGATGCATTAATGCCAAAAGCCCAGCAATTGCTACAACAGAAACTGACTGCCCTCGGCGCTGAGCCGCGGATTATTTGTACTAACCTGCCATTGGCAACCTTATTGGGGGAGCACTGGCAAAAAGACGATTTAAGTGCGCTGCCAGAAGTCATTTGGTTTGGCTGGCACCTTGCGTCCAATTCTCAAGCGGACCTGGCTACCTGGCAGTTAGAAGTCGAGGCATCACATCCACGTCCCTGCGAATGGCAGGCTGAAAATTTACGCACGGATATGCTGAATGCCTGCAAACTTGGGGAGTTACAACTTTGGCTGAACGGGCAAGAATTAAAGGCCAGGCTGTAACACATCAAAGTAGTACGACGCTGGCAACGTAAAATGTTGCTGGCGTCGCGAAAGCGGACAGTTAAAACCTAAGGCAATTGCTTGTAACGCCAGACCTGATGCCGACTTATTTCCTTTGCCGTATTGCGGATCGCCCAGCACCGGATGCCCCACTGCAGCAAAGTGTCGCCGGATCTGATGTTTGCGCCCGGTAATGAGTTGTACTTGGCATTCGCTATAATCCTGATTGGCATCATAACGCAGCACACGAAAGCGACTTTCGCAGGCTTTACCATCCAGCGACTGCCGGATAACGGCCTGACTTTGTAAATCTGCGGCCAGCTGCCCCTTTACCCGGATCCAGTAGGTCTTATTGATTTGTTGCTGCGCAATTAGCTTACTCAGCGCTGCTGCGGCTTTTTTATTGTGTGCCAACATCACTAAACCGCTAGCTTCACGATCCAGGCGATGGAGTAAAAAAATCGGCCGCGCCGGCTGCAAATGCTGCTCGGCGTAACGCACTAAACTCAGATGGTCACCCCATTCATTACCCTGACTCAACATACCTGGCGGTTTAAACCAAATACTGTAATCCCGCAGATCAAACAATAACCGGGCAGGTGAACATTGGCGTTGCAGCAGCTCAGCATCATAGTGAAGGGCCAGTTGAGCGCCGGGATTTAGCATAAATTGGGCGCGCCGCAACCGCTTGACCGGTTTGGTTAACAGTTGTACTGCCCCTTTTTGCATTGCATCTTTTAGCCTAGCCTTGGCAAGTTCAGGCACCTGAGCGGCCAGTAGCTCAATGGCACTGCCTGCAGTGGTCGCGGTAATCTGACGACTTATTTTCATGCTGCTCCAACAGCAGCTTATTGTAGCTGCGCGTTATCAGGGTTTGAGACGGGTGATTTTATCAAACATTTCTTCCCAACCACCAGGAATATGCCTGACCCCACCCTGATTTCGCGCTAACCGCTCAATATGGATCCCCAACCGCTGCAATGGCTGTAACACTTTCTGTTTGTAGCGGTAAAAAAACGCCAGCAAGGCAGCCGCCAATACGAATAAATAACCAAACCAATAGCCAAGAAAGCCTGCCATCCCCTCACTAATCAGACCATGACGCTGCTCCAGCATCACCAAAGATAAAGGTTGTTGACCGATCCGTTGTAACTGCAACAAGCGTTGCTCTAACTGACTGCTCGCGGCAACGGTGCCTCCCAGGATCTGACCACTTTCGTCCAGTAACAGAAAATCAGCCTCCGGCGTTACCTTCTGCAACGGCTGCAAAAGCGCTGGGATATCAACAACAAATAACAGTCTGCCGGTTTCGCCGGAGGTAAATTTCAGCGGCGTGCTAAAAATCAGTTTATTGTCATCAGATTTGCTTAGCGCCACTTTGTTGTCAGCACTCAGATTGCCAGCTAGCCAGGGGCTGAGCGCCTGGATTTGTAGTAATGACAGCTGCTGTGGCTGCAAATAAATAAAGCCGCTATCAGAAGTGTAAAGCACCCGCTCTAGCCACGGATAAAGCAGGCGGCTGGCGTTAAAGGCGCCGGTGTTTACCTGCAGAAAACTCCGCTCCACCGCAGAAGCACGTTGCTGCGCATCAGCTTCTGTAAGTGTTTGTCCATCGCGGTTATACAATGTTAAAGGTAACGCCGGAATGATAGGCGAGTGACTCAGCGCCTGCTGTTGTAACCATTCACCCAGTTTTAGCAAGGGTGCCAGTTGGATATCCAGCTGTAATGCTTTTAATTCTAATTGCTTCGCCTGCCGGGTCATCCGCTGGTCTAGGGTCAATAAGAAATGGATAAAAGCGGCTCCGACCGAGAGCAATAAGATAAACACCAAAGCGATGCGCAGATTACGCTGAAAATCGCTGGTTGCTGGATTCTGCATCGGCAGTCCTTGCTGCAGGTTAAGATAGTGACAACATAGTATTTTTTTCAGAATAGTCAAATAGCGGCGATAGCACCAGCCGCTATCTGCAAGCTGAAAAGTGACCTATAAGTTTGCCTCGGCAAAAGACGCCAGCCGACTGCGCACCACGCCATTTAAATTGATGGTGGTACTGCCTTCAAAGTTTTTAAATCGCTCTACGATATAGGTCAAGCCAGAGGTCACCGCGGTTAGGTAATTGCTGTCAATTTGTGACAGGTTACCGGAACAAATCAACTTAGTGCCTTCACCACAACGGGTAATAATGGTTTTTAACTGGGCGGCGCTGAGATTCTGACACTCGTCCAGAATGACTATCGCATTCTGAATGCTGCGACCACGCATAAAGTTTACTGATTTAAACTGAATATTGGCCTTTTCCATAATGTAGTTAACGCTGGCATGCGGGTGCTCGTCAGTTTTATGTAGCACTTCCAACGAGTCGGTGATAGCCGCCAGCCAGGGCGCCATTTTCTCCTCTTCGGAACCTGGTAAAAACCCTATCGACTCGGCGATTTCCGGGGTATTCCTTGTTACAATTACCTTGTCATACAGCCCTTTTTCAATCACCAATTCCAGTGCTGCCGCTAAGGCAATGAGCGTTTTACCACAACCAGCGGGACCGGTCAGGATCACCAAATCCATCTGTGGGTCGAGCAAAGCCTGTAATGCCATCGCCTGATAGATATTTTTCGGATGGATGCCCCAGGCATGACGATGCATTAGCCGTTCAACGCCATAATCAGCAATTTTCAATTCCTGCTCTGTAATCGCCAACACCTTACCAGCAAAAGTTTCAGCTTCATCAATCAGGTATTCATTTACATAGGCATTGGGTAGGACTTTACGACTGACGTAATGCACCACCTCACGCCCTTCATTTACTGTGCGGCATTCGCCAACCTGTGACCAAAACTCGCCGCTAAACTTGTAATAGCCTTTATAGAGGAACCTGACATCGTCGATTAATTGATCGGTACGGTAATCTTCGACCAGTTTTAACCCGGCACCTTTAGCCTTCAAGCGCATATTGATGTCTTTCGTCACCAGGATGACTTTGACCGGACTCTTTTCGCGCTGTAAATAAAGGGCAGTGTTAATAATCAGGTGATCGTTTTCACCACCGGGTAAGCCAGGAATTTCATCTTTTAAGTGGTGATCATTGATAATAAAGATATGCCCGCTGGGTCTTTCATCACTGCGGGCCGGTAAGGCTACACCGTGCAACATCTGTTCGGGTGAAGCATCTTTGAGCACATCCTCCAGCGCCCGAATCGCCACCCGGGCATCGCGACTGACATCCTTATGCCGGTCTTTAATATGATCCAGCTCCTCCAATACCGTCATCGGTATCACGACATCATGTTCTTCAAAGTTCAGGAAAGCGAAAGGTTCGTGTAGCAGTATGTTGGTATCAAGGACGTAGATTTTCTTTTCTTTCGATTTTTTCCGCGCCATAGGCACTGCTCCTTTATGTTCGTAACGTACCACGTTTTTCATCCTGTTTATTCAGCATAGTGCATCCCTCCGAGACTGCTATACTGAACACAAATTTTTTGAATCCACCGCCTCTAACCATGCGACATTCTGATGACAAAAATATGACTAACCGCCCCTGTTTAACAGATGCATCCGCCGTTATTTCGCTGTACCATGGCGCCCCATTTTTAGACTGCCAGGATTGAGTATGAGATTTGCACTGGGCCAACGCTGGATCAGCGATGCGGAATCAGATTTAGGTTTAGGAACCGTCATTGCGATTGAGGGGCGGATGCTGACTTTGTTGTTTCCAGCCAGTGGCGATACCCGTCACTATGCCCAGCAAGAAGCCCCTTTAACCCGTGTCAGTTTTAACAGTGGCGATGAAGTAAAAAGTGCAGAAGGCTTCAATATGCTGGTTCAAGACGTTACCGAGCAACAACAGCTGCTTAGTTATCATGGTGTACGCACTGATAATGGCGAAACTGTGGTATTGCGAGAAACCTTTCTGGACCACTTTTTAAGTTTTAATAAACCGCAAGACCGCTTATTTGCCGGCCAGATTGATCGCTTTGAGTACTTCCCGCTGCGTTACCAAAGCTGGCAACAGCAGCAACAATTGCAACAAAGCCCACTGCGTGGCTTAGCCGGCGGCCGTGTAAGTTTAATCCCACATCAGCTTTATATTGCCAGCGAAGTCGCCCAGCGCCACGCGCCCAGGGTGTTACTGGCTGACGAAGTCGGCCTGGGCAAAACCATTGAAGCGGGTCTGATCCTGCACCAGCAACTGCTGACCGGCCTTGCTAGCCGGGTATTAATTGTCGTTCCTGAATCCTTGCAGCATCAATGGCTGGTTGAAATGCTGCGCCGCTTTAACCTGCGGTTCTCGATTTTCGATGAGGAGCGCTGCCAGCAAGCGCAATTAGATGCGGATAACCCTTTTGATACTGAGCAGCTAGTACTGTGCAGCCTGGAGTTTCTAACCAAGAAGAAAAGCTGGCATGAACAAGCTGTCAGCAGTCACTGGGATATCCTGGTCGTCGATGAAGCCCATCACTTGCACTGGCAACCAGAAGCGGCCAGTAGTGAATATCAGCGCATTGAAGCACTGGCGCAGGATACGGCAGGCTTAATCCTGCTTACGGCCACACCCGATCAACTGGGCCATCAGAGCCACTTCGCCCGCCTGCGTTTATTGGATCCGGCGCGCTTTCATGATTATGAAACGTTTTTGGCACAAGAGCAGTCTTATCAGCAAATCGCTGAACTGGCCAGACAATTACTGCAAACGACCCGGCTCGAACACCCTCTGCTTGAGCAGTTGCAACAGCTGTTAGACGATGATGAAAGTGGTAGCTTGCTAAATCAATTGGTGCATACTGAGGTTGAATTACCCGAGGTGAAAGCCGCGTTGCTAAAACAGTTACTGGACCGTCACGGCACCGGCAGAATCCTGTTTCGTAACAGCCGCGCTGGCATCAAAGGCTTTCCAGAGCGCTGTCCGCAGCCCGCGCCCCTGCCGTTGCCTGCACAATACGAAAATGCATTAAAAGTTTTTAATAATCTGCAACAAGACGCCCCCGTAACCACCCGGCTCCAGGCGCAACTTTTTCCGGAGCAAGTGTTTCAGGATTTTGAAGGCCAGAGCAGCCAATGGTGGCAATTTGACCCCAGAGTCAGCTATTTACTGCAGCTGCTAAAAGCCCATAAGCAGGCAAAATTTGTACTCATTTGCAGTAAAGCCGCCACAGCTATTGCCCTGGAAGAAGCGCTGCGCACCCTGGAAGGAGTAAGAGCCGCGGTATTCCATGAAGGGATGACGATTGTCGAGCGCGATAAAGCAGCCGCCTATTTTGCTCAGGAAGAATATAGTGCTCAGGTGCTGCTCTGCTCTGAAATTGGTAGTGAGGGCCGGAACTTCCAATTTGCTCATCATTTAGTGTTATTCGATTTACCGTTAAATCCTGATCTGCTGGAGCAGCGGATCGGCCGGCTGGATCGGATCGGGCAACAGCATGATATCCAGATCCATTTGCCCTTTTTTGCCAATAGTGCGCAACAAGTCTTATTTGACTGGTATCAGCACGGGTTGAATGCTTTTGCTACGACCTGTCAGAGCGGACGCATTATTTTTGAACAACAAAAAGCGCGGCTGTTACCTTTACTGGCCTCTACCACACCAAACTCAGTGCTGGTGCAAGAATTAATTAACAGTACCGCCGCGCAGGCCAGGCAATTGCAGCACGAGCTTGAGCAAGGCCGTGACCGCTTATTGGAACTTAACTCTGCGGGTGGTAGTAAAGCGGTAGCACTAGCGACAGAGATCGCCCAATTAGATCAGGATGTCCGGCTACCGATGCTGATGTTTAAAGCCTGGGATCTGCTTGGCGTTAATCAGGAAGACCGTTCAGATACCAGTATTATTCTACGCCCGTCAGAGCAGTTACAAATGAACTATCCGGGCCTGGATGATGAAGGTACTACCGTTACTTTTGATCGTGCCACCGCGCTGGCGGAAGAGGATATTCAGTTTTTAAGCTGGGATCATCCGATGGTTACCGGCACTTTGGATATTTTAACCAACGAGCAGTTCGGCAACAGCTCGGTCGCGTTATTACCGAATAAAGCGCTACCGGTTGGCAGCTTTTTCGTCGAGCTGATTTATATTGCCGAAGCCAGCGCACCGGCAAGCATACAGCTAAATCGCTATCTGCCACCAACACCGATCCGGTTGTTGCTCGACAAAACAGCCAAAGATCTGGCTGCTAAAGTGCCATTTGATAACTTTAACCGGCAATTAAAGCCTGTGGGCCGGCAAACTGCAGCCAAGCTGGTTAACGCGCTGCAAACGCTGATCCATCCACTCCTTAGCAAAGCTGAGCAGCAAGCTGCAGGACAATTGGCTGCGTTAAAAACAGCAGCGAGCAGCAAGCTAAAACAGCAGCTAGACGAAGCGATTCAGCGGCTGCTGGCACTGCAAAACGTAAACCCGTTGGTACGACCCGAGGAAATCGCGCATTTAAAACAACAACAACAGGAAGGTTCAGCCTACCTCGAGAAAGCCCGTTTAAAATTAGACGCGATCCGGGTCATTGTTGTGAGTCACGATTAAGATGCTGCTGGAATATCAGCCACCGCTTTGGCCGTATTTGGATATTCTGTATCAGGATGAACAACTGGTCGTACTGAATAAACCCAGCGGTTTGCTTTCGGTTCCGGGAAAAGCGCCAGAGCATTTTGACAGCCTGCAGTACCGGGTACAACGGGTCTGGCCGCAAGCTACTGTGGTACACCGCCTGGATATGGCAACCTCAGGCGTGATGGTGATGGCGCTGACTAAAGCAGCGCAACGGGAATTAAACCGCCAGTTTCAACAACGGCTCACAGCGAAACGATACATTGCGCTGGTACAAGGTCAGCCGCAGGCTAACATTGGCAGTATCGAGTTGCCATTGATCTGTGACTGGCCTAACCGCCCGAAGCAAAAGGTGTGTTTCGAGCACGGCAAACCCTCGCTGACTCATTTCCGGGTGCTGCAACGCTATTCGGAATACAGCAGACTGGCGCTGGAGCCAGTGACTGGCCGATCACACCAGTTAAGGGTGCATATGCAGGCTATCGGCCATCCGATACTCGGTGACAAATTCTATGCCACAGCCAACACACCGACAGCCCCCCGCTTGCAATTGCACGCAGCGGAGTTAATGCTTTGGCACCCGGTGTCCGGCACACGGCTACAGTTTGCCGCCGTTTGCCCGTTTTAGGCTAATATTTAGCTTTTTATTAACGCAACATTCAGTTAAATCAGCTAATATAGTCGAGTGGAATAAGAAATAACCGAAAATTCTGCGAAACTAATAATATTGTCAAAACAATATGGTAAACTTGCACGAGTTTGCTAAGTTAGATGAATCTAAGGAGAAACGGATGAAACTTAAAGCAACCGCTATTGCAGTTCTGACTGCACTGCCTCTGCTAAGTGTACAAGCTTTTGCCAATACACCTTCTGCACAGGATTTGGAGAAGAAAGTTTTTGGTTCATTATTTGGTGAAAGCTATTGGACAGATAACCGGAAAGCACAGTCCGCAGCTTGGGATAATGTTGATAATGGCTGGGGCGTTGGTGTCGAGCTGGGTTATCGCTTTAATGAGACCTGGGGTATTCGTGCTGAATACGCTCGTCAGAGCCTGGATTCACTAACTCAAAGCTCTCGGGTAACCGGTGATCGTTTTGGTTTAGATGCGATGTATCACCTGACTAATTCGAATATCTACCTCGTCGGTGGTTGGAAACACTTCGAACATAATGTGGCGTTCGATGCACTGAATATCGGTGTCGGTTACCGTCATTTTGTCAACGAAAGTGTTGCGTTATTTGTTGAAGGTAACCGGTTCCGCGGTATTAGCGATGGTGACTGGAATGATGCCTCAATTAAGTTAGGCGCCAGCTGGATTTTTGGTGCAACACCTGCTGCAGCCCCGACTCCGGCACCACAGCCAGAGCCGGCACCTGCTCCTGTTGTTGTAGATTCAGACGGTGACGGCGTACCTGACAGCCAGGATCGCTGCCCTAACACGCCAGCAGCACACAAAGTGGATGCCCAGGGCTGTACTATCTACACCGAAAAAATGGACCGCGTAGGTGATGTGGATATCGAAGTTCGCTTCGCTTTCGACTCAGCCGTTGTTTCTCCGGAAGGCCGTACTGAAGTTAATCAGTTAGCTGCCTTTATGAAACGCTTCCCGGAAGCGGTAGTCTTTATCGAAGGCCACGCCTCCAACATCGGTAGCGCGGATTACAACATGCGCTTATCAGAGCGTCGGGCTAAAGCTATCGCTGATTTGTTAGTGGCACAAGGTGTTGAGACATCACGCATTACCTCTAAGGGTTTTGGCGTAACTCAGCCACGTGTACAGGGTAATACCCGCGAAGCACACCGTGCTAACCAGCGTATTGAAGCAAAAGTAACGGCAACTGTTAAAGAGCCGGTACTGCGCTAATAGCCAGTAAGTATTAGTTACGTATAAAGCCGCTGCTTCAGCGTAATGCCGGTCAGTTAAGCTGACCGGCATTTTTCTTTCTAACAGGGTATTTCTGCTTACTCGACTTTATACACCGTGGATAACATCGCTCACGGCGTCCAGGTAGTAAGAAGTAAGACGCCATTTCGGTAATATTCATCACTACCCGTGGGACTCTTCCTGGCGCAACATAGGGTAATGTCGCTAACTGGAATACGATGTAACTTGCTGATTCTTTGAAGCTCAGCTGACTTGGCGTGATACCTTTTCCTAACGAGGCAGCCATAAGTACCATCTGATACCGGATCAAGTTATAGGCCAGCAATACTCCCCACAGCTCTTGTTTCACCATATCTGGTTTTCTTGAGCGCAGT
>Ga0181595_10003771_pt1 | contig 14287 bp, 9 predicted proteins | sample 041ome_7_FD_145604 | JGI IMG/M metagenome (GOLD analysis project Ga0181595, IMG submission 145604) | Coastal salt marsh microbial communities from the Groves Creek Marsh, Skidaway Island, Georgia - 041401AS metaG (spades assembly) | ecosystem: Environmental > Aquatic > Marine > Intertidal zone >...
ACAACAACAACAACAACAACAACAACAGAATTTTCAATCCGCTCCTCCAGCGGCGATGGGAGGAGGTATATCGCAAGGAAGCAGCAGATACCCAAACCCAACGCCGCAAACAACGACGCAACAAGGGTATCAACAAACACCGCAACAGCAAGAGAATGTTGGTGGTGTTGGTGCGAGGACGTATCCGCAGTATCCCGGGACAACGAGCAGCGCTCCGCAACAACAACAACCGCAGTACGGAGGAGGACAACCGCAACAACAGCAGCAACATTATCAGCAAGGGATGCCGAGTAGCGGGTATAATCCTCCACAAGCACCGCACAGCTTAAATCAAGGGTTTCAGCGGTACGGTCCGCAGCCAACACCACAGTCTGCGGCTTCTAAAATCGATCCTTCGCAGATTCCGAGACCGCGGCACGACTCGCACGCGGATCGAACTATTTTTGATACTAGAAACCCACAAACGGGTGCTCCGATGCACCCACCAGGAGCGACTTCGAATTTTATGGCGAGAGATGTTGGGAACGCGAATCCAAGGTTCATTCGATCGACCACGAGCACGATTCCGAATCAATCTGATTTGTTACAAACGTCCGGGATGCCGTTGGCGGTGTTTGTCAATCCTTTGGCGACTTTAAAAAACGACGAGGTGCAAGTTCCGATCGTAGATAACGGAGGAATGGGTCCGGTGAGATGTTTGCGATGTAAAGCGTACGTGAACCCAGGAATGCGATGGGTGGATCATTTCCGATTTGCGTGCAATTTTTGCGCTCACGTGAGTGAGTGTCCTCGCGAATACGCGTGCGCTTTAGGATCTGACGGGAAAAGGCAAGATTGGATGCAACGTCCAGAGTTATGCCGTGGAAGCGTAGAATATATGGCTCCAGAAGAGTACATGGTTCGAGCGCCAATGCGACCAAGCTACTTCTTTGTTATCGATGCGAGTCCGTCGGCGGTCCAAAGCGGCGTGACGGTATCGGCGTGTGAAGTCATCTCTAGAACTTTGGATAACATTCAAGGCGGCGACACCGCGAGCGTGGGGATTGCGACGTTCGATGGTACCGTGCACTTTTACGCCATTCGCGGAGACGATGAGAACAACAACGCAAGCAACGAAAATCAGGAGAATGAAAAGCCGACGACGTCAAACGGCGCGACAAAAACGCCGAAAATGCTCATCGTTCCAGACGTGGACGATCCCTATGCGCCTCTGCCGAAAGATCTACTCGTGAATTTGAACAAGAACAAAGAAACACTTAAGACTTTATTGAAACAAATTCCAGAGATGTTTGCGAATTCGCGTCCATCGGCGGTAGCGAGCGGCGCGGCTATCAAATCTGCCATCGACGCTTTGAAGTATAAGGGAGGGAAAGTTATGCTCTTTCTCGGATCGATGTGTTCGGGTGGATGGGGAAAACTGGAAGTGCGTACGCACTCTGGAAATGTAGAAAAAGAACCTCTGAAAATTATGAAACCGGCGGAGAAATGCTATCAAGATTGCGCAACGGAAGCTGCAGAATATCAAATCGGCATCGACATTTTCGTGTGCGGTTCGCAACCTGTAGATTTGGCAACTTTAGGCGTTTTGACGAGAACAACTGGTGGCACATTGTATAGATACCCGAACTTTAACGTGCAGTTAGATTTTGCGCAGTTGCTGAACGATGTGCGATGGAACTTTTTGCGACCACAAGGCATGGAAGCGGTGATGCGGGTGAGAGCTTCTCAAGGTTTAGGCGTCGCCGAATACGGCGGATATTTCTGCAAACGCACGCCGACGGATGTTGATTTGCCAGTTTTGGATGGGGAGAAATCAATCATGGTCAACTTAAGATACGAAGACAAGTTAGTAGACGGAGCGGAAGCGTACGTACAGTGCGCCTTGTTGTATACGACGATGACTGGAGAGCGCAGAATTCGTGTCCATACGCTCGCGTTACCGGTGACATCTGTTCTCGGCACGTTATTTAGAAACGCAGACTTAGATGCGCAAACTTGCTTCATGGTTCGGAAAGCTGCGAATACACTTTTGGGTGGGAAACACACGATTGCAGCCGCAAAAGATGCCGCTTTGGCGCAATGCGTGTCTTCCCTTTACGCTTATCGTAAATACTGCGCCTCCAACAACGCCTCCGGGCAACTCATTTTACCTGAAGCGTTGAAGACTTTACCACTGTACACAATTGGCATGTACAAATCGAACGGCTTGCGATCAGAAGCTTCGGCGGACGATCGCGCGAACTGGCTTTTTAGGATGCTAAAGAGCGATCCGTCTGAAACGACGCCTTCGGTATATCCGCGACTGTTTCCGTTGCACTTCATCTTAGAGGACGATGGATTCCAAGCGAACCAAAAGCAGAGGCACGACGATGGTGACCAGGCGGCGAGCATTACCGATTCCTTTCCGCCATTTCCACCGTGTCAATGGCTCTCCGCTGAAAAACTCGACGGCGATGGCTTATACCTTCTCGAAGACGGCGGCGAGATGCTCGTTTGGGTCGGACGAAACTACCCGCAAGACCGGTTAAAAGAAGTCTTTGGTGTAGACACCGTAGACCAACTCGACGCTCGACGATCCATGCTTCCGCCAAACTTACCAAACGAAAGAAATAAACGCATGAACGCCTTCATCAACTCCATGCGTAAAGCTCGATCTGGATATTTGCGCATGCGCATCTTGAAGCGAAACGACGCCATGGAGACGTTGTTTTATAACCGCTTAATCGAAGATAGAAGCGTTGCGGGAATGTCTTACGTAGAGTTTCTCTGTCACGTTCACAGATTGATTCAAAACAAGTTCACTTAGAAAGAGAGAGAGAGAGAGAGAAATTGTAACTACTTATTATTAGAAGAAGAAGAATGAATGAATATACACCCCCGTCTCTTTTCGTTTTCACTTTTTCACATGCATAAAGAAGTTCGTTACATTTATAGAGAGATCACTTACTTGTTTAAATCAAATCGAAGAAACAGCGTTCACTCTCAAATTGTTGTGCGAGATATAACGCGGAGCAAACATGAAGATTGCGGTCGAGGGGTGTTGCCACGGCGAACTGGAAACCATTTACGCAGCCATGGAGAAAATTGAGAAGAAAGAAGGCATCAAAATCGACTTGTTGATATGTTGCGGTGATTTTCAAGCCATACGGAACAAGCGCGACTTGGAGTGCATGTCGGTGCCGATTAAATATCGCGAGATGGGGACTTTTTACAAGTATTACAGCGGAGAGTTGAAAGCGCCGTACCCGACTCTGTTCATCGGAGGCAATCACGAGGCGTCTAATTACTTGTGGGAACTCTATTACGGCGGTTTCGGAGCGCCAAATATTTACTATTTAGGACACTCTGGATGCATTAAGTTTGGCGATTTACGCATAGCTGGTTTGTCTGGAATATATAAACAGTACGATTACAGGAAAGGACACTTCGAACGACCGCCTTATACGCAGGATAAGCAAGTAAAAACGGCGTATCACGTGCGAGAGTTTGACGCGTTCAAGTTGAAACAGATTCGGGAACCGGTGGATGTGTTTTTGTCTCACGATTGGCCGAGAGGGATTGAAAAGTTTGGTGACATTCAAGATTTGTTAAGGAAGAAGAAGTTTTTGAAGGAAGATATACAGAAGAATCAGTTAGGATCGGTTCCTGCGATGGAGATTTTGAAACAGTTGAAACCGACGTATTCGTTTTCGGCGCATTTGCACGTAAAATTTGAAGCGATGATAAGTCACGAGAACGGAGCATCGACGCACTTTTTAGCCTTGGATAAATGCATACCACACGCACCGAATAGACAATTCTTACAGGTGATCGATTTACCGGAGAAGAGTTCGGATGGAGGGTTTCAATTAGATATGGAATGGTTGGCGATTACAAAAGCGAACCATGCTTTTCAATCCTTCACAAAGGCGCCGGCGAAACTTCCCGATTATGGAGTGCCGGAATCGGTTGATTTAACCAATTCAATTGAGTTTGTGAGGAACAAAATGGAAGGAATCAGGATGCCTGAATTTGTGGAGACGGTTTCACCGCACGATGCGAGCGTGAAGGCGAGACAACCACCTCCGGAAAAAGTCGAAAGGAACCCGCAAACGGTTCAGATGTTGGAGATGTTAGAGCTAGATTTTAAGTTAGACACGGGAGGAGATCATTTTGGAAACAAACCGTATTCTTCTTCTTCGGCGACGAGATATCGAGTTCCAGGCGCGGGGCCGTTTACTTTGCCGGGAACGCAAGGAATGCCTCCAATGGGCACTCAATACCCTCCACCGCCTCCTCCGCCTCCCCCTCCAGTCGTCAAAGATCCAGACGTTATAGACTTAGATGATATTTAGATTGTTGTAGGAATACAGATACGCGTAGTATTAGTAGCAAAGATAAATAACTCTGGAGGCTAAGAAGCTATGTTTTATTTGTTCTTTCGATGACTATCGTCGTTTTCGTCATCAAAAAAGTCGCCGAAATCATCCTCGCTCGGGTAGTTGTTGCTTTGATGTTGTTGCTCCTCGACGTAAGGATTTACTGCTCCTTGCCTTGGAGGATACGCGTCGTCTTCGCGCGCGAGGTCTCTATCGATAGTTCTTTTGTCTTCATTAGACAAAACCACAAAGTCCTCATCACTTTTCGCGGCGCTGCTGCTGCTACTTTTCGTCGACGGAGGCGATGATTCTTCTTCGCCACCCATGGCACGCTTTGCTAGCTCATATCCAGCAAAATTCATCGCACCTAACGGCGCAATCCACGCAATTCTAAATAGCGCGCCCTTAAACAAAGCTTTTGGACCTTCAGTTGCGAGAATGTTTCTGATGGTGACTAACATCGCCTCGCCTACGGGACTTCGCCCAGTCATCGCTCGAGTTTTCAACACGTCAAATGGCGTCGTGCACAAGGAACCAACTGCCCCGGCAGCGCCGCCAATGGCGATAAACTCGTGCGAAGAGAGCTCCTTTCCTTTGATCGAGCGAGCGAGAACTTTGAACTGCTCGTATGCGGTCATACCAATCATATAAAACGGAATTTCTCTCGTGAGCGTTGCCGCGGTACCGGCAAATAGTGGTCTCGGCCCATTCGTCGTCACGCCTTTCACCGCAGCTAAAACGTTCGTGTATTGTTGGGTTTGAAGCTTTTGTTTCAACACTTCGCACGGGATTCTCACGCACGTGCCTACTAATGTTCCCACACCTGCAGACATGCCTTGTACAGTAATCTCAGAAACGAACGGTAATAGCGTCAATGGGCCTAAAACTAATCTCGCCATCTCGTACGTTGCCGCGCGCATGCCGTGGCCAAAAAAATTCCCGGTGACGGACGGTAAGATGCCTTGATACAACGTTCTCACCCCGGCTGGATTTCTCGGAACTGATTTCAATATTCCAATCATCCCCGGGCCTTTTCCAACTGTAGCTTGGAGTCTCGTTTTAAGCGTATCTATCGGATGTAACGTGGATGTGGACATAGCCGAGGCGCACCCTCCGGCCAATGCGGCTTTCAGCGCCATCGAAAACGTCCCTCCTGAACCTTGAGGTTTTGCAAACTCTACCATCGTTGCCGCTTCAAACCACACCTTGGATGGATCGGAATCCATAGCCACCACATCTTGAGGCAATAACATCATAAAATTTCTAAACTGCCCGTAGGAAATGAATTTCTGGTTCCCGCTAAGCGCCATGTGTCGCAGCATAGCCTTCGCGTTTTCATCCGTCGCCGGTAACCCAAGTTTTGCCAAGGATAGTTTCACGTCGTTTTCTCGCAGCATCCCCGATCTCCCAACCGATAACGAATTGTACGCTTTTAACATTTTCGATTCGCGTTCGTTCATGACCGCTTTGAAATCTTCCCACGACAAAGACCTCGCGAAGTAATTCGGTTTCGCTCGGTCGAAGAACTTCTTGGCGTACCAGTTGGGTAGTTTCCTTCTCCGCATGACAAACTTCAAATCGTCCAAGGTCACTTTTCCAGTTTGCGTCACGTCTATTTCTTCTTCGAAGAATTTGAGTCCTTCCTCTTCCGTGTATTTGAAAAAATCCGCCACCGAGGATAATCTCTTCCGATCGGGATGATACTCCATGTGCTGCCTCTCTTCTCTGAGTTCCTCTAAAGCCGCTTTAAAATCGGGCAACTTGAATTTCCCGGTCTCTTCGTCCACGAATTGCTTTGGAATTTTCTCCTGAATTTGACGGAGTTGTTCGTTCAATTTCGTCGGGTCGATGACCGCGAGGAAGTTTACACGAGAGAATATATTCGCGCGGCGGTCGCGCTTCTTTTTCTTCTTTTCTCCTCCATCGTCGTCTTTTCTTCCTCTGCTTTTGTTGTTCTTGTTGGCGGCGTCGACGCCTTTGATGGTGAACGCTTTCATATCTGTGTTTTTCTCTGCCGTCTTTTCTTGTCGTGCGGCTGCTTTTTTTCTCCTGTGTGTTGAGCTTCTGTACCCTAATTTTTTGCTTTCGACACTCCTCCTCCTTGGAGAAAGGAACAGAGAGAAAAAGGAAAATCGGCACTTTAGAATCACCGTTTAGAGAGAGAATAGAAAAGTCAAGATGGCCAAGTCCACGAACCACACGGCGCACAATCAGTCGTATAAAGCGCACAGAAACGGTGCGTGATTAAAAATGTGGAAATCTTTTTCGCGTCGTATTGTCGCGTCTTTTTGGTGGTCGATTTTACACGCGCGGAACCGGAATTTTTGCCTTGAGAGGGAGATTTAAGCGCTTAAATGAAACCGCGATTCCGGGTTGAGAGACGCGCTTTCGAAGTGGAAACGAAAAGTATTTCGCCTCGGATGGATGATTCGTGTTCTGTAGGGCGTGAATGCGTTTTTATATTGGACGTTGCGTCATTCCATGGGTGTCTTTCATCGCGTTTTCTATTGCATTTTTTAACCCTTTTCTTTCTCCAAGACACCACTAACTTTCGTCTCTCTTCTTCTTCTCTCCTTTCAAAATACTTTAGGCATCAAAAAGCCAAAGAAGCACGCGAAGAAATCCTTGAAAGGCATGGACCCGAAGTTTCTCCGCAACCAAAAGTTCTGCAAGAAGCACAATAAAGTGAACTAATCGGTCGCCGTGAGAGTTTCTATTGCCTGCGTCATTCATGATGGATACCAGGTTGTAGATACTCTTCTCGTCGCGCTCCTTCCTTCTTGGTTGCGGGTGGCGAAAGCGCACTGGTGTTTATATAGCTTCATATAATAGTAGAGAGAGAACTTAGTCCTTTTAGCACAGTTGTATGTTTTACAGATAACTATACGTAAATTTTGAAACATCTCCTTCTGGAAACAGTGATGAGCAACTGTTTGTTGTGTATACCTTCGCGCAAGTAACCGGTCTTCACTTCTTTTTCACACGGTCGAAAAAAAAAGTCCACAGAAAACAAAAGAAAGAGAGATCTTTTCAAAACAATTTACCGCTCACGAAACGACGTCTAAGTCTCGTCGTCAGTCGTCGCAAGAAAAAGAAGACAAACGCATTTGTACGCTATTCGTCATGGAAGCGTTGCCAAATTTCTTCGGCAACGCGGGAGGCCAACAGTCCGCGGAAGAGACCGGGATGGACGTGGACGGGGAAGAAGTCTTGTGCGTCATTCGATGCGGACGATTACATAAAGTTGAAAACAAAATGAAACCAGACCCGACGAAAGGGAAGTTACGCGTCGTTCGAGGGATCGATTCTTTAACTCGATTACAATACGGGGAGAGAAACCCGTCGACGCCTTTTGAACCGAGCGAGGATATCATCATATTTCCGCAAGAGTGTTTGAGCAAAATGATGAAACAACCAAACTGTTTCGCGTTGAAGTTCATCGAGGACTCGTCGAGAGATATGTACTTTTGGTTCCAAGAGAAAGGGGAAGAGGATGTGAAGAAAGAGTTGTTGCAGAAACTGAACGAGATGTTGAACCAAACGGAACCGACGCACGGTGGAGGAATGGGAGGAGGAGGTCATCAACCGATGGATGAGCCAGACTTTGAACAACAGTTGCGAGATGCCATTGCGGCGTCGCAAATGCCGCCAGATACTCCCGTAAGCGAACAGCAAGAAAACGGAGAACAAGAACAACAAACAGGACAACAGAAAGAAGGTGATGAGAAGAATGACGCAGAGATGGATATGGAGACGCCATTCGTGGGAGCTTCGAACACGGCGCCGAAAGCGCCGCAAAAGGAGAAAGACGCGACTACTCTTCCAGGCGGTGTAGGAACGAGCGCAACTGCGTCTGAAATGGCCGCCGCGATGGCTGCCACTATGTCTGGAATTCGAGTTCCAGCTTTTGGAGAGATGACTCCGCTCCAACAACAACAACAACAGCAACAGAATGGTGGCAGTTTAAGAGATGTTTTAAAGCCGGAGATTGTTGGCCCAATATTGAGAAACAAGGAAGTGCGCGACCGTTTGTTGGTGCATTTGCCGGAAGAGCACAGAGAAACGGCTGACTTAGAAGAGTTGATTCAAACGCCGCAGTTTAGATCGCAATTGGAACGATTTTCGGAGGCGTTGCAAACTGGACAGATGGATTTGGGTCAGTTTGGATTGAAAGCGGAGACAAACTCGCCGATTGCAGACTTGCGCACGTTCTTAAAGGCTATTCAAGAGCAAGTGAAAGAGAAAGAAAGCGAGGGTAAAAGTGGCGGCGCTGATGCGATGGAGTAAGAAGAGGACGAAGGAAAAGGAAGCGCGCAGATATAAAGCAATAATAAATAACTTAGAGTAATTAATATAACTACTACTGAATAAGATTAGACAATCAAAGATTCGATTTCGGTCTGAAGGATGTCAAACGATTCGTTTTCCTTCAAACATTCTTCCACGTAAGGTTCGCACGATTTCAAGAATAACTCGAGCTTTTTAGAGTTTAGTACGCGTTCTAAGTCCACCCCGTCGGATTTGTACGTTCTGAACTCGTATTGCGAAGAGTGTTCTGCTCGAGCGGGTGGCGAAACTTGAACACTTTTCGTTTCCAACTCTGCCGTACTTTGGATACCAAAATCGTGCGCAATAAAAAAGGTGTCGCTCTCGTTATCGTCATCGTCTATATCTTGATCTGAGTTGTTATCATCATCGCTATTTTCTTCATTTTCTCTCTCCTTCTCCATCTCCATCTCCAGCGCCGACCCGAGATCTACCCAAAGTTTTGGCTCGTACTCGAACATATACGTCTTCTTCGCCTTCGCTTCTTCCTCGGCTTTTTCCTCCTCAGCTTCTTTCTTCCACATCTCGCCGAGTTCTGAGGTCAATGCGAGTTCGAAATTGTTCCCGTCCCCGTACTTATCCTCCTCATTTCTTCGCAACACAAACGTTTCCTCGTTGAAAACCGTCTCGTTTTTCTTCTCCTCTTTTATCAGCTGTTCTTTCAAACAACAAAAATCCGAGATCGCGCCGCGGAATCGAACGTCTTTGAGTACCTCGCATTTCTTCACCTCTAATAACTTAAAAGGTTTCTCTTCGCTTTCCTCCTCGTCTGCGTCTGCGTCTGCTTTTCCTTCTTCGTCTTTGTCTTTGTCTTTTCCGTCGGTCAATACGTTCTGTTTCACTATTATATCCAAAGTGCCTTGGGTGAGAAAAAGAGAGCAAATATTTTCGGGAATAGAAGCGCCTCCTTCCTCGGGCTTTATTTCGTCACGAGTCTTTGTCTTACTCTTCGTCTTCGTCTTGTTCTTGTTGCTGTTGTTGTTCGAGAGTTTCTTCTCGGTGGTCGTCGTCGCCTTCATCGCTAAAACCTCGCTCTTCTTCAAGTTTTATAAGATTTCTAAAGAGAGGAGGGGGTACAGGTGCGCTCGTCGTATTTTTTTCTGTTCGCGTTCTTTTTGTGTTGACCAAAAAAAAGCTCTCCCCAAATCGTTGAAAAATTTCTCTCTTCTTTGTTTTCAAAACGTCTCACAGCTCTCGTCATTATTACACTACCCCGATTTATCTCTCCAACATCATGGTGAACGCACCGAGAACTGTGAAAGATACTCCGGCGAATGAGTTCGTCATCTCCTTAGCGCAATACTTTCGATCTTCGGGCAAGGTACGTCGTCGTTCAAACGCTCTCTCCTAGCGTTTCGTGTCACTCTTTGAGTTGGTCTGCCTTTCCTTTCCTTTTCCCCTGTCAAAGCGGGTTAACGAAGGGAAAACAAAGAGAGAATCGCAGATTTGTAACCCGTATCGCGCGGTTCCCTGAGCGCTTTTAGATGTGTTCGCGAGTCATTCGCATGCATTCATTGCGTATGGATGCTACGACGATCAGTTTGTTCGCTTTATGCGTTCGCGAGCGCGTGTTTGAGCGCGCATGAGAATCTCTGATTTTCGATTGAGGGAAGCCCTTCTTCGAAAGGCGGACAAAATGGTCTCTCATCGCGAACGCGCGCGTTCAAACCTCTCTGCACGCGACCGTGGAATGCGTTCATTCTCGATCGAATCGCGCGTTTAGTTATTTGTTTCGCGCAATACTCACCGATTTACTTCTTTTTTTCTCGAACAGATGGAAGTCCCGCAATGGGTTGATATCGTCAAAACCGCCACCTTCAAAGAGCACGCCCCGTACGACCCGGATTGGTTTTACATCAGATGTGCCTCTACGGCGAGAAAGATTTACGTTCACGGCAGAATGGGCGTTGGAGCGTTGAGAAAGTCGTACTCTGGTTCCAAGAACAACGGACACAACAAGCACCACCGCGCGATTGGTTCGGGTTCGGTGGCGAGAGCGGTATTGCACCAACTCGAAAGTTTAGGCGTGGTTGAAAAAGACGGTAAAGGAGGCAGAGTCATCACGGCTTCGGGTATGAGAGATTTAGATCGCATCGCTGGTAGAGTGAAGGTTGATCACAAGATGATCTAAGAAAGAGAGAGAGAGAGAAATTGTAGCTACTTAAAAACAACCTCGGCCTTTTGTTTTATAGCCGCGTCGGCGCAAACGAGTTGTCGTTCAAAAGCGGTCGCCCGATCGAAAGAGAGAAGAAAAAAGAGTGCAATAAAAGTACACGACGCATGTAAAGAGAGAGATTAGCTCCTCGCGGTGTGGTTTTTCTTCGCTTTCGGCGATAGAGTTTAGCGCTTAAACATTATTTGTTTGTAATGACCTGACGAAAGTCGAACCTTTTATCATATAAAAATTTTCTCACCATCTCTTTTTGTCCTTTTTGATTTTTTTTTCGACTTGCAATTTCCGAGAAGAAGAACTGAGTGAAGAAAGAAGACAAGACGACAGTTAATCTCGTCGCAATCATCTTCCTTCTTCTTCTTTAAAACAAGCGCACATTCCACCACCACCTTCACCACCACCACCACCCTCTCTCTCTCTCTCTCTTTCTCTCCTTCGTCCTTCGTAAAACATTCTCGCGCTTGAACACTCCTTCCTCTCCTCTCTCTTACTCTTCTCGTTTTTAGATTGAAAAAAACGTTTGACTCATCTGCAGAAGAAGAAAGAGAAGACAAAGAAGAAGAAGATTTTTGTACTCTCGATCGATCGATCGATATGGATAGTACGAAAATGAGTTCCGCGACGAAACGTCAACAACAGCGTTTGTTCCGAGTGTTCACTCGCAAGGAAGCCGAGGAGTCGTACAAAAAAGCCATCGAAGGCTTGACGACTGTTCTGTATTGCGAAGAAGATTTGGCTCGATATTTGCTTCACGCTTTTGGCGCCAAGACGAATAAAATACACGACGCGTATTTCGGCGACGAGGAGAGAACGAAACAAAAGTTAGGTCTATTAACAGAAGAGGAGGAAGAACAGGCGGAAAAGAACGACGTGTTGAAGTTAGCGGTGGAAAAGAAAGAGAAAGAGAAAGAGAAAGAGAGGAAAATGGAACCCGCAGCTGTGGTTGCGACGGCGCCGCCGCCGACGAGAAGAACTACGCGCTCTGTGGCAAAAACGGCAAAGGCGGCGGTTGTTCCAAAGGAGCAAAAAGAGAAGGAGGTGCAAGTAAAGTGCGGAATTTGCTTCGAAGATTTTCCCGTGAGTAAGGTGTCGACTGCGTCATGCAGAGTGCATCCTTTCTGCGACGAGTGCTGGGAAGGCTATTGCGATTCGAAGTTGCAAGAAGGGAAGACTGGGATTTTAGACGTGCGCTGTCCGGATCACGGGTGCGGAAAGAGAGTATCGACGAAGAAGGTTTTACGTTTTCTTGGCGACACAGAGAAAGTCGCAAAATACCACGCGTTCGAGCTGGAACATTTTCTTGAGCAAAATTCGGCGGTGAAGCACTGCCCGGCGGCCGGGTGCGATCGTTTCCTACTCCTGGAGAACAAGGACGGATTGACTCTCGATCAGATTCAGTCGTGCGTGTGCGAGTGCGGGAAAGTTTTTTGCTGGAAGTGTCAAGAGGATGAGCACATTCCCGTGCGATGCGACACCGCGCAGCTTTGGATTGCTAAGAACAGCTCGGAGTCCGAGAACCAGAACTGGATTTTAACGTTTACGAAACCGTGCCCAAAGTGCTCGAGACCGATTGAAAAGAACCAAGGGTGCATGCACATGACGTGTTCGCAGTGCCGATACGATTTTTGCTGGACGTGCTTAGAACCGTGGAGCAAGCACGGCGAATCTACTGGCGGATACTATTCGTGCAACGCTTTCCGCACGACGGGCGCTTCAGATCCATCGAAGGTGAGCGAAAAGGAACGAGCGGTGAACGAGAAGAAGAGACTCGCCCGCATGGCCATTGAAAGATACTCGCACTATCACGAACGCTGGGCGTCGCACGAGGACGCGGAAAAACGGGCAAAGAAAGACATGGAAACTTTGATCGCGAAAAAGTTGGACGATGTGGGAAGAAACCACGGCGCTGGCCCGGGAGAAATGACGTTTGCCGTCGAGGCGCAGCGACAAATCATCGAGTGCCGAAAGCTCTTGAAGTGGACGTACGCGCACGCGTACTACGCGTACAACGAAGAAGAAAACGACGCCGATTGGAAAAGAAACAATCCATTCACGCAAAAACCCACGAAATTAGTGAAACAAGAGCAAGAGTTTTACGAATACGTCCAAGGAGAGGCTGAAAACCGTTTGGAACAGCTTACGAGGTTTATGGAAAGAGATCTCGAAGATTTCGGAAACTATGATCAAAGCGATTACGCCCAAGCCGTGGAGCATAAACAAAAAGAGGCAGAAGGAGAGAAAGATTTGCAAACTCCAAGAAACAAGGAGGATAGACCGATTATTTTGAGAGGAGATGGATTGTCTTTTGAGGAGTTCAAGAGGAAAGTGTGCGAACTGACGAGTTTGACGAAGAAATCTTTCGAAACTTTATCGAACCAGATTCACAAAGGTTTTGGATCATCAATTACCAATGGAACGCCACCCTTGGGAGTGAAAACGACTAGCGTCTCAAAGGACGACCCAATGGAGATTTAGTGAGAGAAAGAGAGAGAGTCGGAAAGAAATATATAATAACAGATACACGACGACGAGTAGAAACCACTTAGCAGCGAGAGAGATACACAGCGGCAGCGCAGAGCACCACAAATAGAAAGCGTTAATACGAGAGATACAAATAATATACCTTATTCGATATTCTTGTATTATTGTCGGAATACTTCAATTACAAACACAACTATTTCACGCGCTATAAACCTATTTATTGTTTGGTATTAAGATTTCTTCAATTTTCCTGCCATCTTCACGATAGGCGTTTCCAAGTCGTGTTCGCAAATCACAACTCCTTCTGGAATATCTAAATTGGCAATCTTAACGTTATCTTTCACGTTCATGTTCGATACGTCCACGAAAAACGCCTCTGGAATCTGATCGCTCCGACATTTCACCTTGATCGTCTTCCTCGTGTGACTCACAAACGCGCCTAGCTTGGTCCCCGGACAGTCATCCTGTCCCGTCACTTTCACCGGTATCGGTACTTTTACAATCGTCTCCGGATCGACTCGCATGAACGTGATATTATTCACCTGATTCTTATACGCGTGCATTTGTATTTGCTGCGGAATCGCTTTAACCGTCCGTTTCCCATCGTCCAAAACGATATCGATAAGTTTCGTTCTCAAACCATATTTCGTAAACTTTCGCAAAAGTTTCTCCACCTCTCTCTCGCTCACCGCGCACACTTCGCTCGTCTTTTCTATTTCTCCTTGCTTAAATACCGCGCACGGGATAAAACCGTCTTTGCGCGCTCTGTTCGCCGAGAGTCGTCCGGCTTTTTCTCGGTCATGCGCGATCAGTCGTAGTATTTTACTATTAGTATTAGTATCAGACGATGATGACGAATCTGCGGCGGAGTTTCGTCTCTCTTCTTCGTTCGATTTGGTGAACTCACCACCACCACCAAATTCTTTGTCTTCTTCTTCTTCTTGTTGTT
>Ga0181595_10003774_pt1 | contig 14285 bp, 10 predicted proteins | sample 041ome_7_FD_145604 | JGI IMG/M metagenome (GOLD analysis project Ga0181595, IMG submission 145604) | Coastal salt marsh microbial communities from the Groves Creek Marsh, Skidaway Island, Georgia - 041401AS metaG (spades assembly) | ecosystem: Environmental > Aquatic > Marine > Intertidal zone...
ATCAGCAACCTCCCAAACCAGTAAACGCTGTGCAGGTGCCTGTTGCCTGACTTTTGCTATATGCGCATTAAAGGCAGCGATAGCCTCCTCCTGCCGGGAAAAGCCATCAGGATAGATAGTTTTATAGGAATCCAGCATCATATCCAGCCATGCTCTGCGGGCCGGACTAAGGTCTGCAGGTGGATTTTGTTTTACCGGTAAAATAGTTGTACTGGCACTTTTCCACCAGCTTTCAGCATCGCGGACGGAAAGAATTATCAGCGCATCCGGATAAAAGGCGCTGATGGACTGCCATTGCGTGGAGACCGGCTCATCAACAGCGGCAACATAGCCGTTGAATACCCTGTTCCATTCTACTGGCTCGCCACGCGCTGCCGCGTGCCAAAGCGGCGTATGTTCATCGAGATGATTGAACAACTCTGTCATGTGATAACAGGGGCCACCGAGCAGTTTTTCCAGAGCAATTTTAAGTGACATGGTACCGGTTCTACCAAGACCGGCACCAATGACCTGAAGACTCATTTTAGTAATGCCTAACGCGGGTAAAACGGTGGAATCTTGGCATCATAATTCACCCAAACAGATTTCGGTTCGGTATATTCATGCATGGCAAAATGCCCCATTTCCCTGCCGTAGCCGGAATCCTTGATGCCACCAAATGGCGAGCCCGGGTGGAAACGTTTATAGCAGTTTATCCAGACCATACCGGCTTCCATTGCCTGAGCCATCTTATGTGCCCGGGTCAGGTTATTGGTCCATAAACCACCACCAAGGCCATAAATACTGTCATTTGCCTGGGCTAACACTTCCTCATCATTTTTGAACGTTGACACTACAACAAAGGGGCCGAACACTTCTTCCCGGCTTACTCGATCAGAAGCTTTGGCACGGACAATAGTCGGAAGTACAAAGCAGCCTTTCTGCAAAGCCGGATTATCCGGCTGTTTGCCACCCAGAAGAATCTCCCCTCCCTGCTCTCTGGCAACATCACAGAAACTTAGTACACGTTCCTGGTGCATTTTTGATGTCAGGGGGCCCATTTCTGTGGTCGGATCCAGTGGATCTCCCTGCTTGATTGAGGCCGCCAGTGCGGTGAATTTTTCAAGAAACTCTTCAGCGATGCTTTCATGTAATAACAATCTGGACCCGGCAATACAAGCCTGCCCCTGATTGTGGAAAATAGCGAACGCTGAGCCACCAACGGCAGCATCAATATTGGCATCTTCAAACACTATATTGGCGCCCTTGCCACCAAGTTCCAGTTGAACCCGCTTTAGATTTCCGGCAGAAGCCTCAACAATTTTTCTGCCAGTAACAGTAGAGCCGGTAAAGGATATTTTATTGATCCCCGGATGCTCTGCCATACATTGACCTGCAGTATGACCAAAACCTGGAACCACGTTAATTACACCCGGAGGGAAACCAGCTTCGCGCGCCAGTTCTGCAACTCGCAGAGTTGATAAAGGCGTAAGCTCTGCCTGTTTCATAACTACAGTATTACCAGCAGCCAGCGCAGGCCCCAGTTTCCAGCTGGTAAACATCAGAGGGAAATTCCAGGGCACAATCTGGCCGACAACACCCACCGGTACCCGCTGCACATAATTCAGAAAGCCGGTATCCACGGGGATAACCGTACCTTCGTTTTTATCAGGCATACCTGCGAAGTAACGATAGGTCGCTACCGTACGCATCACATCCAGATTGTGCGTATCACGAATCGGATGACCGGTATCCAGAGATTCAACCAGTGCGATATTGTCACGATCCTTTTCTATGGCATCGGCCAGCTTACCTATCAAAATGCCGCGATCAGAAGGGTTCATTGCAGCCCAGGCCGGGAAGGCTTCTCGTGCTGCTTTAACCGCACGATTTATGTCTTCTTCTTTGGCTTCAGCAACATTGGCCAACAGGGAGTTATCATAGGGATTAAATACTTCAAAGGTGCCGCCATCAGCAGCATCGACAAATTCATTATTTATAAAAAGTTGGGTCTTAAATTGAGCTTCTGGCATCGATTATCCCTGCATTTTTCTGTTTACTGGATTAAAAATAAGTCCGGCCTGCATTACCTTATAATTACTCAAGGCATTCGACAGGCCGGCGATCAAGATGGATGGTGCCCATACGGGCACCTTTCCAGCTTGTTATTGTAGTAAGGTTAAAATAGCCAATAGGGGCTATCCATGCTTACCAACGACTGGCGGTAATCGGGAAAGGCTCCAATTCACCAGTAGCATATTTTTCCTCAAGTCCGGGAGTTCCATTCTCAAGTACCATCAGCATGGAACGCTTCGGAGAATACCCCTGATGACGTATATCAGCAGGCATGGCACAGATGTCACCAGACTTCATGACAATACGTCCACGTGGATTTCCGGAATTTTTATCCTGGATATTCCAGTGAATTTCATCAGTTAACTGAATGAACCACTCATTACGATCATTGCCATGGATAACCGGTAACATATGTTCTTCGCTGGTTACACAACAGATACAGGCACGGGTAATTGAGGTAAAAGAAGGATTCCATGTGACATCGGCTCGAGCGATGTGATCAAACAGGTTGATGGCATGAATCTGCTCTTCAAAACCTGGTTCGGCTTCGATATCAGGCAAATCATAATCAAGGTCTGCGAAAGCACGATTAATCGGGTGCCCGGTTTCATCAGAACGCGGTTGTACATCGCCAGCCAGTCCCAGCATTCGTCGTGCTGGTTCAAAGCCTCGAATAAGAGGACCTGATGCTTCCTGCTGCTTGGCGCCAAGTGGCGAACCGGTTTCCAGAGGAGCACTTAGCGGATCATAGCCTTCGTTAATCCAGTTTTTGGAAATTGTTTCAAAAGCGACACGAACGTCATCGGTATTGTAGGTTTCCAGATAATCAACACCGGTGTCTTTGTGGCCCTTGCTATAAGCACCGGCATAAATATCTACGGTACCGTAATGGTTCTGGGTGCCAAACACATCATCGAAGAAAATCCAGCCGTAAAAGAATCCCCAACCGATGTCACGTACCATCGCTCTGAGAAAACGGTCAACTTCCATGGTGTGAACACCTTTAGGCCACTCAATATGGACAAAATAGGCATCTCGGGTAAATTTAAATTCGCCGAACTGAAAACTGCGATAACCCAGAACCGGATCCGGTTCCGAGGCAATGACAGATACTTTCTCTGGTGTAACTTCAGTATTCATGATTTATTTCCTCTCTAGATTATTCGCTTAGTTCAGCACACAAATTTCGGACCATTTCTCAACGCTTTCCGGCCCGGCCATGGTTTGAAAAAGTACCACGCCAGGGTTTGCGGATGTTAAGCGGTAAGCTGAGCCCTGGGGTAACAGAACCTCATGACCACGACGCGCAGTCACTTTTCCCATGCGCTTGCCTTTGGGGTCCGCTGCGAGTCTGACAGCACCAGCTTCATTGGCAGGTTTTTCGTCGTCTTCCAGCTGATAAAATTCAAATTCAATTTCGCCTTCCATAACAATGGCAAACTCATCGTGCGGTGCGGTATACCATGGCGATGCACCTTCTGCCCGGGTTACTTCTGCACAGTATTCAAGGTTGGAGGCAACCATGATCCTTTCATAAGGTGAAGAGCTGTTACAAATTTCAAAAATATTGGAAAAGGCATAGTGCTTGAGATCATCATTTAACTCGATGCTCCCTTTATCATAAGAGTCCAGGGACCCCACCATAGTCTTATAACTCATTTAATTCCCCTTCTAGGTAGTAAAACAGTATTAAAATATTATTTAAGCAGTGTTGATGTACAGTAAATTCGAAAAGTTTTTGCCGGATTTTGACGCATATTTGCCTATTCAAAACAGGTCTTGATTATTATCAACACTGAAATCAATCTCTCCTTGATCCAGATCACTTCCTTTTAAAGCCCGTATAGCTCGCTGCCATTGGTCTAAATGATTCACTCATTCAAAGTGCCCGTATCGGCAGCCTGACAGCTGAACGATAATATGAATATAAACGGCAGGAATCAAGCTGTCTCAGGGTTTCAGGATAACACCTACCGCGCTGTATCAAAGCCACTCTGTTTTCGCCCCAGAATGGCTTGATCGCTTCAAGCCCTGTTTATGTCTTTTTTGCTCTTTTATATCAATCTGGTAAAGCAAAGATATATTGTCTGCTCTCGATACCAGGTGGCGTGCCTTCGAGAAAACGTGCCTGCCCTGCGGTAGTTACAGAAGTCCCTGTTCCGACAGAGACATATTGTTTTCCATCGACTCCGAAAGTTATCGGATAGCCGGTGATGGATGAGCCCAGATTAACTTCCCACAAGACTTCGCCCGTCATCTGATCAAATGCGCGAAAATTGCCCTCAATATCCCCGCCAAACACCAGTCCACCCCCTGTGGCAACCATCGACATCACCGTGCCCGCGGCTTCATACTGCCAAAGTGTTTCCCCGGTTTCTGCTGAAATCGCAAATACGGTGCCTACATTGGTTCTGCCTTCGGCCAGCTTTTCCCTGGCGAAGAAGCCATAAAGTTCGTCTGAATCCGCTTCTGCAGTAGTGACGGTAAGATCCATGCAGGTATTCTGAACACCATAGTACATGGCATTGGAGAGAGGACTATAGGCACCAGCCCACCAGTTCTTGCCACCACCGGTAGAGGGGCAAATTTCCCGCTGCTGGCCTTCCTCATGAAACAGGGCCTCGGGATTTACAGTGGCTTTTCCAGTTTCTCCGTTAATTTCACTTATTACGTTTTGAAAAACAGTGGATCTGGCCCAGAGAAACTCTCCGCTTTCCCTGTCGATGGTATAAACAAGGCCTGTTTTCCCTGGAATGCCGGTGATGACTTTATATTCTTTATCCGGATCAATATCCGGGTTGATCCATGGCACCTGTTCTGCATCAGGAGCAACGCGGGTATTTACCAGCAAACGTTCAAAAGGATGGTCAAGATCCCAGTGATCAACCACATGCTGATAATGCCATTTTAAAGTGCCATCTTCCGGATTAATCGCAAGAGTTGAGTTGTGATAAAGATGTTCCTTGTCATTACCGCCCAGAAGAAATTTTGGGGATGGCGCGGTCACGGATGTGCCCATATAAATGAGATTAAGCTCCGGGTCATAACTTGGCGCCATCCAGGCACCTACATGCCAGCGCTGTTCCCAGTCCAAATCCCCCCAGCTGTCATTCTCATCGCCGGTGGGACGCTGGATAGTATGAAGTTTCCAGATTTCTTCCCCGGTGTCAGCATCGTGGGCGGCAATGAAGCAGGCATCAGGTCCTGCAGGGGGCAGGCAGTTTCTGCCCGATACCGCCATGCCATTAATGATTATTGGTCCATTGCTCTGCTGCGAAGGATGAGTACGATAATCAAGAATACGGGTTTCCCATTTCACCGCGCCCGTGTGGACATCGAGGGAAACGATATAGTCATCATTGCTGGTATAAATAATGGATTGGTCATGGATGGCAATATTACGCATTGTGGCATTTGCACCAATGTAATCACCAAGGTCCTCGGGCATTTCCCGCTTGTATTCCCAAAGCATGTCACCGCTCACCGCGTTAAATGCCTGTATTACATCTCCAGGGTTAGGCAGGTACATAATGCCGTTATAAACCAGGGGCGTACCTTCCTGTATGCCTGAGGTCATTTCAGTGGACCAGAGTAATTCCAGATTCCCTACGTTGTCATGATTTATCCCATCGAGGGGGCTATATCCCCAGGAGTTCAAGGTTCGACGCCAATGTAGCCAGTCCTCGGGGTCAGGGTTCTCCAATATATCATCTGTAACTGGCTCATAATCCGTTAGCTGGGCAACTGCATATCCTGCAGGTAATGAAAGTGTTGAGGCAAGTGCGAGGATCGAAAATAAATTTTTTCTGGACACTGAATTTTCCCTATTGGTATTGAATACTGGCAGGCCATCGATATGGCTGTAGCTGTCTCAACCCTGTTTTTGGTGATTGTTTTTATATTATTGCTTTTGTTTATCCTGAAAGCCTTTTGAGAACTTTTGTTCAGGTTTTTGTGCATTGACAGTAGCAAAGTTTATTTGCGCTGTCACTCTACAAAACCCCGTATAACCGCTATACTTCGAGCCTTTGCCAAACCAAGCCCGGACCCTATGCAGTCATTCGAATCTTCGCAAGCTACAAGCAATTCTTCTCCTAAAGACTCTGCCCCTTACCCCACTTTCATTCTTAAACGCAAACAGCGACTGGATACGCTGAACATTACCGTTGAGGAATATGAACACAGGGAAACTGGCGCTGTGCATTACCACCTTGCCAGCGATAATCCGGAAAATGTTTTTCTGGTGGCTTTGCGTACGGTACCCATGGACTCTACAGGGGTGGCCCACATCCTTGAACATACCGCACTCTGCGGAAGCAAAAAATACCCGGTTCGCGACCCTTTCTTTATGATGATCAGGCGTTCCCTGAACACCTTTATGAACGCTTTCACCAGCAGTGACTGGACAGCCTATCCTTTTGCCAGCCAGAATCGAAAAGACTTCAACAACCTGCTTGACGTCTATCTGGATGCGGTTTTCTTTTCCTCACTCAATGAACTGGATTTTGCTCAGGAAGGGCATCGCATTGAATTTGCCGAGCCGGACAACACCAAATCTGCACTTGAATACAAAGGTGTTGTATTCAACGAGATGAAAGGCGCGATGAGTGCCCCCACCTCCAGAATCTGGCAACAGGTATGCCAGCACCTTTTTCCAACCACCACTTATCATTACAACAGCGGTGGCGAGCCCACAGATATTCCCAGCCTGAGCTATGAGGATCTGAAGTCATTTTATGAAACCCATTATCATCCAAGTAATGCCATTTTCATGACCTATGGTGACATTCCTGCCTGCGAGCACCAGGAACGCTTTGAAAATCTGGCTCTCAAGGAATTTAAAAAGCTCGATATCCACATTGCCGTAGACGACGAAAAGCGTTTCAAGGCCCCCTTAAGAGTGAGCGAAAGCTACCCGCTTGATGAGCCGGACAGCACTGACAAAACTCATGTCGTGGTTGCCTGGCTGCTGGGTAAAAGCACGAACCTTGCGGAAATGTATAAAGCACAATTACTTTCAGGAGTCTTGCTGGACAACAGCGCGAGCCCGCTTTTACATGTGCTGGAAACCACCTCCCTGGGACGCTCCCCTTCACCATTATGTGGTTTGGAAGACTCCTATCGTGAGATGAGTTTCATGTGTGGACTTGAGGGCTGCGCTGAAAACACTACGGAAGAAATTGAATCACTTATTATTGGAGCCCTGGAAGATATTGTGGCCAATGGTATTGATCAGGACAAGGTTAAGGCGGCCTTGCACAGTCTGGAACTCAGTCAGCGTGAAATCAGTGGTGACTCCTATCCCTATGGCTTGCAGTTAATCCTGTCAGCACTTTCAACAGCTACCCATCGCGGTGACCCAATCGAATTGCTCGATATAGATCCTGTTTTGCTGCAACTGGAAAAAGATATTCAGGATGAAAACTATATTCCCAATCTGATCAAGGAATACCTGTTGGATAACCCGCATCGTATAACCCTTACTGTACACCCTGATCCAGAGCTTGCGGACAAGGTAGCCAATGAAGAAGTAGCAAAACTTGCCAGCATCAAGGACAAGCTCGATGAAAAGGACAAGCAGGCTATTGTTAAAAGAGCACAACTGTTAAAGCAGCGACAGGAAGAAGACGATGACCCTTCTGTCTTGCCCAGCGTGACTCTGGATGATGTCCCTGTGGAAATCAACTGGCCAGAATCCGAACATCTTGAAGTTCCGCTGAAAGACAAAACCTTCCCCGTGCGCTTTTTTGCCCAGGGAACCAATGGCCTGAGTTACCAGCAAGTTATCCTGAATATGCCTGCCCTGGATGAATCGCTGACCAAACAGCTCCCCTACTTCACCAGTTGCATGCCAGAATTGGGTATCGGCAACAAAAGTTACCTGGAAGTACAAGCTCTCCAGTCAGCCATAAGTGGTGGGGTAAATGTATACAACACGATCCGCAGTGACATCAATGACGAGCAGTCCTTCAAAAACTATCTGGTTTTATCGAGCAAGTCACTCTATGCGAACCAGGACAAAACCAGCGATCTGCTACGGGATACTTTCCTGCATTGTCGCTTTGATGAGCATCAGCGCATCAGGGAATTAATGGAGCAAATCAGCTCCCGCAAAGAACAAAGTATCACCAGTCAGGGGCATAGCCTGGCCGTCGGTGTTGCCTGCAGCAAAATGAGCCCTATTGCTTCAATGAATTATCAAAGCTCAGGCATGGCTGGTATTCAGCAACTCAAACAATGCATAAAAGATTTCGAGAATCCTGACAGCTTGGCTGAATTTGCCGCCAGTTTTGAACAACTGCATAGTCAAATTCTCAATGCAGAGAAGCAGTTCCTGCTAATTAGCGAACAGCGTGAAAAAGAAGCGCTACTGGACAGCATTAAAACCACCTGGGAAAGCACGCTGGATACGCAAGCCCAGACGTCACAATTTTCCTTTCCCCCGTGTCGTGAAAGAGTTGAAGAAGCATGGCTTGCCAATACACAGGTTAATTTCTGCGCGATGGCTTTTCCTTCAGTTCCTGTAGGTCACAAGGACGCTGCAGCCCTGACAGTGTTGGGCGGTTTTCTACGCAACGGTTTTCTTCATCGCAGCATAAGGGAGCAAGGTGGAGCCTATGGCGGTGGCGCCAATCAGGATTCAGGTACAGCCTCGTTCCGCTTCTATTCCTACCGGGACCCGCGCTTGCTGGAGACATTGGAAGACTACAAGCGCTCAATTGACTGGATGCTCAAAAACAATCATGAGTCCAGGGCTCTGGAAGAAGCCATTCTTGGGGTCATCTCCAGTCTGGACAAGCCCTCCTCTCCTGCCGGCACTGCCAAGCAGGCTTTTTACAATGAGCTCTTTGGCCGCGGCAAGGAACAACGGGCAGCCTTTCGTCAGCAAGTACTGCAGGTCAGCATTGAAAGCCTGAAAGATGTCACCGAAAAATACCTGGCGAACCAGCAGCCCAGTATCGGCATCATCAGTAATAAATCTCAATCAAGCCAGCTGGAATCACTTGGCCTCTCAATTTGCCAGCTTTGACATACCCGCTATTACAGCGTCCTGATTTCAAATTACTTTTTGGGGTTGTTTGTAAAAAAGTAGCCAGGATAAAGGGCGAATAGTTTTTTGGGGCTCATCGAAGGGAACTTAATGGCTAAATTGATATCTTAGTTAGAGGGAGGCCATTGAGTTGTGGTAGCAGTATCATGCGCTTCTCTCTTGATTTGAAAAGCCTGGTGTAAACCGGGCTTTTTTTTGCCTTCCGTTTCATGACATTCCCTATTTTTTATTTTCATACTTCTTTCATGCCTGCTTTAATGTCATGCTTACGCTTGTTGATTTTTTGCTACAGGCCTTTCCCTACTCAGACTGGATAACGGTTTGAAATCTTTCTAATGAGCAAACTGCAAAACAAAAAAGACAAGCAAGCTGCCACCCGCGTTACTCTGATCGGCGCGTTACTTGACCTGATATTGGGGCTGGCAAAAATTATTACCGGAATTGCTTCCAACTCACTGGCATTGATCAGTGATGGTGTACATTCCCTGTCTGACCTTCTCACAGATGCCTTTGTGCTGATTATCACCCACATATCTCATGCAGAACCCGACAGAGATCATCCCTATGGACACCGTCGATTCGAAACACTGGGTACTATTGCACTTGGTATCGTTCTTTTTGCTGTTGCCAGTATTATAGGTTTTGACAGTATTGAAAGGATTGGCGGTGATTCAGCACTGCCTATCCCGGGCTGGACTGGTCTGCTGGTTGCCCTGGCCAGCATAGTTTCCAAAGAATGGATCTATCGTTACACCAAAAAAGTGGCTGAACTTACCAACTCCTCTCTTTTACTGGCGAATGCATGGCACAGTCGAACTGACTCATTTTCTTCCATTGCGGTTCTGGTGGGAATACTGGGCGCCATGCTGGGGTATCCGGTAATGGACGCACTGGCGGCTATTTTTGTTGCCATGATGATTGCCAAGATTGCCTGGGACCTTGTTTCATCCAGCCTCAGAGAGCTGGTTGATACCGCTTTACCAAAGGATAAGGTCAATGCTATTTACGCCCATATAAATCAACTGCAAGGGATAGTTGATGTTCATGAACTGCGCACGCGCCAACATGGCGGAAGAAGTTTCGTGGATCTTCATGTTCAGGTTGATAAGCGCATTTCGGTCTCAGAGGGGCATTTTCTGGCCGATTACATCAGTGATTCAGTGAAAAAGGCATTTCCGGATATTTCTGACATTGTCGTGCACATAGACCCCGAAGAGGATTTAGAACATACGGAAATTCCGACACTCCCCATACGTGCGGAAGTAGAGAAAGTGCTGTATTCACGCTGGCAGCCTATTCTGAACAGAGCCTCAGTAAAAAGACTGGATCTGCACTATCTTCAAGGCCAAATAGAAGTGGATCTTTATATAGATATACTCATTATTAACAGTGAGTTAAAAGAGAGTCTTAACAAATCACTTAAAGATATTGAATGGTTTAAAAAGCTTACTGTTTACGGGACTTCTTAATCGTTTCATAGGCACTTTTTATATCCTGTGCCTTGCGGTTGGCCATTTCCATCATTTCTTCAGGCAAGCCTTTTGACACCAGCTTGTCCGGGTGATGCTGGTTCATCTGACGACGGTAGGCTTTCTTGACCTCCTGATCACTGGCACTCTTGCTAATACCCAGTAAATCATAGGCGTCCTCCAGACTCATTCCGAATGTATCGGCTGACTGGACATGGCGCTGTGCCTGCATGCGCTGCAAAATTGCCCTGTACTGCCCTGGAGAGAAACCCAGTGCGGAAGCCGCATACTCCAGTATTGTGCTTTCATAGGCATCCAGAGTGCCATCAGAAAGGGCAACCATGATCTGGATTTCCATGAACATCTGCAGCAGATTGGTGCGACGGTGGCACTCTACTCTGAACTGTTGCAGTACATCATTGACAGGAAAACCTGCTTTTTTACCTTCATTGAATAAACGTTGAGCAACCTTTTTCTGCTCGGGATTTAGACGCATCTGACGCATCAGGTCTTCTGCGACAAAGATCTCTGTCTGCGAGACCTGCCCATCTGCCTTGGCAATGTGCCCCATCATGGAAAAGGTAGTGGTAAAGAACGCGGTCTGGATGCGTTCTACGTCACCAGTGAATGCTGTACCGGCAGCAAATGAACCTAAACCCTTATCAAAGTTATGGCCAAAAGCGGCACCAAAAACAGCACCCAGCGGTCCACCGAGCATAAAGCCCAGTCCACCCCCGATTATCTTGCCCCACCAGCTCAGAAGAGTAACCTCATAAACCAGTTACGACTCAGTTCCTTTTCACATTGGGAATATTGACGCTGATAGAGGTTGGCATTGGCCTGAACTTTGCGACTGACATCAATCAACCAGCTCTTGCTGTTGTAAGTGCGCCTGGCAAAGCCCCCATTACCTTCATGGTAAGCGAGGTAGTGGTTGTAGGCGTCTTCCCGGCCTATGCCATTAATTCGCCTTGAATTACTGGTATACCAGCCAACAAAATCAACAGCATCAGCAAAACTTGAGCGTCTGGCCCCCCAGTTTCCAGCCTCTTCCTTATATTGAGTCCAGGTATCATCAAGCACCTGGGCATAGCCAAAAGCTGACGAGGGACGTCGCCATGGAATTAAGCCCAGTAATTTCATGCGCTCCGGTTTCGCCTTGGCATCAAAGGAGGATTCCTGCTGAATGATTGCCATAGAGACATAGACCGGGGTCTTCCAGCGACGTTCAGATTTGACTGCTGCCTTGTACCAACTGCGCCGCTCTTCGAACATGCTACAGATATTTGTAGTATTTTGAGGCGGTGATGACGCGCAGGAGATCAGCATCAACAGCAGCATAGAGGCAACAATGCCTTTTATTCGTTCCATTAATGTCTTTTTACCCGATTTTGATCCGGCTTCCACACAGCTGCATGATCTCTGATGTGAGCGCTACTGTGACAGCCAATTCTGTCTTTTCTGAGACAATAATCTGCGCAAACAGGGATTTTGACTGTCTACGGCTTAATCAGGCTACTTTACCTTTTTTTGGGGCTACTTGTCATGCTGCTCAAGCAGTGACAAAAACTCACTTTCATCGATTACCTTGACTCCCAGGGACTCGGCCTTGGTCAATTTTGAACCAGCCCCGGGCCCTGCGACAACACAGGTGGTCTTGGCCGATACACTGCCTGCTACTTTTGCACCCAGTTTTTGCAGTTTTTCCCTGGCTTCACTACGCCCCATGGATTCAAGAGTGCCGGTAACTACAAAGGTCTGGCCTGAAAATGGCAGTTCATCAGCATTAACCGGTTTTGTTTCGGCAGGACATACACCCGCCTTAAGGAGCGCGGCAATGACATCAAGGTTATGCTTTTCATCGAAAAAAGCGCGAATATGATGAGCCACAATGCTGCCTATATCCGGGATACTGACCAGCTCATCCTCACTGGAATCAATAATGGCTTTTAAAGTGCCGAAATGGCTGGCCAGTGACTGTGCTGTGGCCTCACCTACTTCTCTGATTCCCAGGGCAAAGAGTAAACGTGGAAGACTCACATGCTTGCTGTTTTCTATGGCAGCAAGCAGATTATCGACGGATTTCTCCCCCATTCTTTCCAGCGCCAGCAGAGGCTCGCGCTGCAGGGAATAGATATCCGCAACGGAAGTCAGAATCTGCCTATCCACCAGCTGTTTAATTAGCTTGCTCCCCAGCCCATCAATATCCATCGCCCCTCTTGAGGCAAAATGAATAATCGACTGGGTGCGTTGAGCACTACAAAAAAGACCGCCAGTACAGCGCATCAAAACTTCGTCTTCGATATGCTCAATCTCGGAATCACAAATGGGACAGGTCGCGGGGGGCACAATGGGTTTTGCATCCTCCGGGCGCCGATCTGCGATAACCGAAACTATCTTGGGGATGACATCCCCCGCTCGCCTGATTATTACAGCATCTCCTACTTTGATACCCAGACGTTGAATTTCATCCATGTTATGCAGGGTCGCATTACTGACGGTTACCCCGCCGACAAAAACAGGCTCCAGTCGCGCCACCGGGGTTATGGTACCGGTACGTCCTACCTGAAACTCTACCTGTTTCAATACGGTGGAGACTTCCTCCGCGGGAAACTTATAGGCCATTGCCCAGCGCGGAGTTCGTGCATTCATTCCCAACCGTTCTTGAAGGTCGAAATGATTAACCTTGATCACCACGCCATCAATTTCATAATCAAGCTCATTACGCCTGGCCAGCAAGTCCAGGCAATAGGCATAACTGGACTCCACGCCTACACAGGTTTTACGTTGTGGATTAACCGGCAAGCCCCAGTCATCGAAACGATCGAATACGGCGCTCAGTGTATCAGGCAAGTCACCTCCAGCCACCAGACCATAGCTGTAGCAGTACATGGTTAACGGACGCCTGGCAGTAATTCGGGAATCCAGTTGCCTGATGGTACCCGCCGCGGCATTGCGTGGGTTTACGAATACTTTTTCCCCCGCTTTTTCTGCCTGGGCATTCATCCTGGCAAAACCGGACTTGCGCATATAAATCTCACCTCGAACCTCGAGGACCTCCGGGATTTGCCTGCCTTTGAGCCTTAACGGGATGTCAGCAATAGTCCTGACATTATGTGTGATATCCTCTCCCGTCGTACCATCGCCTCGGGTAGCCGCCCGTGTCAACACGCCATTCTCATAAAGCAGGCTTACCGCAACACCGTCAATCTTGGGTTCACAGCTGTATTCAATAGCCGTGTCGCTATCGAAGCGTTTATGAATTCTTTTTTCGAATCTCTGCAAGGCTTCTTCATCAGTCACCTTGTCCAGGGAAAGCATGGGGATTTCGTGGGTAATCTGGGTAAAGCCGGATAACGGTTCGCTTCCGACGCGCTGGCTTGGTGAATCCGCTGTTATGAGCTCTGGCCAGGCCTTTTCGATTTCCAGTAAACGATCAAACAGCTGATCATATTCCTGGTCAGGTATTTCCGGCGCATCATGGCGATAGTAGAGCGTGCTGTGATGTTCGATTTTATGACGCAGCTCCAGGAGCTCTGCTTTCAGGTCTTCGGGGGGTGCTGCCATAGTTGCATCACCTGAGAAAAGTTTTCATTCGTTGAATTAGAAAAACTAAGGTATATACGACAAAAGGGTCCACGGTTTCAGCTAAATACTGCTACTTTCTAGCCAGCATCTCGAACTCAAAGTCCCGAATGCGCTGCCGGCTA
>Ga0181595_10003782_pt1 | contig 14270 bp, 11 predicted proteins | sample 041ome_7_FD_145604 | JGI IMG/M metagenome (GOLD analysis project Ga0181595, IMG submission 145604) | Coastal salt marsh microbial communities from the Groves Creek Marsh, Skidaway Island, Georgia - 041401AS metaG (spades assembly) | ecosystem: Environmental > Aquatic > Marine > Intertidal zone...
TGATTGCGTTCGTTGGCATCTGCGTCCAAGCGTTGGTGTTGAGAGAGGGTCCGTTGGCTGCGTTGCAAGACCACGTCGCGAACCCGTTTGGTAACAACTTAGCGACTAACGTCATGAACCTCCCGATCAACTTGGCGTAAATTTACTACACACACTTAGAATAAGAGAGAGAGAGAGAAAAAGAGGAGGTGAGAGAGAGAGAAGGAGAGAGAGAGAGAGAGGGTGCAGAGTGAGAGGGCGCAGAGAGAGTTATGAAAACTTGTTGTAATTAGTAGCAAAATAACAAAAATCCAATCAATAATAATAATCGAACTTCGTTTGAGCTAGAAAAAGACGTTACTTTCACGACACATTTACACACTAACACACTCTCCAACAAAAAGAAAAAATGGGGGAAGAAAGCGTGACCGTCGTCCACTGTAAATTCGCCTCCGAGGACGACTCGAAGACGATTTCGATAACGTTACCTTCCTCGGACGCAACCGTTGCGAGAGTGTGCGAGCGATTCTTATCCGAGCGCGCGGACGTCCAACAGTTGATACAAAAGAAAGGAGGCACGTTTGAAGGATTTACCGTCTGCGCATTACCGTCGTCCTCCTCGTCCTCTTTCACGAAAGCGACACCGACAGGAACAGAATCAACGATTAAAACGAAGAAAGAAGAAGACGAGGAGGAAAAGAAGCAGTCCACGATTAACGGTTTGTCCATCAGCGAAGCGTCGACCGTTTTCGAAGATGCGAAAGTGTTACAAAACAACGATCGGGTCACGATGGCGTTGACGAAAGAATACAGCTTGAAGAGTTTGAATCCGGTGAGGAAATATACCATCGGTTCCTTCCATGGGACGAATTTGCCGAAATTCAAAAGCGGGAAACAAGCCGCGGTAGAATGGCAAATGCGAAGGACGATTGACGAGGCGAACCCAACGGTAGCCTCTGGATTATCCCTTGTGGGAGGAAAAAGGCAAGCGTTTGTCGGTGCGAAAGAGAAGGGACAAAGCGCAAAGTTTTACATTTTGAAAGCGCAAAACACGAACGATTTCTGCGCGTTACCGATGGAGACTTGGTATAATTTCAGACAGTTGATGTCGAGAAAAGTGTTGAATTTAGAGGAAGCGGAAGAATTGATGAAGAATAAGCAAGACAGATTGTACGAGACGTCGGCAAAGTTTGTCGGAAGCGGAGCGAATGCCGACTTAGACCGGTTTTCGGATTCAGATTCGGAGGACGACATCGTGAATCCAAAGTCTAGACGGAACAAAAAGAGAGGAGAAGATTCGGACGACGAAGACGAAGATAACGGTGGGAAGAAGAGAGGAAGAAAACGAGGCGGCGGTGGCGGGAAAAAGAAAGGCGATGATGAAGACGAAACGAAAGAGAAGAATGAAGACGGGATCGGTGAAGGATGGGAACACGATCAAACTTATTCTGACGACGAAGGCGGTGAAGTCATGGCTACTGCAGACCCGGAACAACAAGAAATAGATAAACAAAACGCACCAAAACCTCCGACGGCGGACTCCGACGACGAGTTGGATGAAAACGCTCAGAAAATCAAAACGTTGTTAACGAGGCAAAACGCGATTGAAAACAACGTCACGGCAGCAGCGATATTCTCGGACGACGACGACGATGACGACGACGACGATATTCCAGATGATTTTGATCCCGATAAAGAAGAAGTGAACATCGGGAAAGCGCGATCCCTGGTCGCTAAAGTGAAGGAAAAAGAAGAGAAAGATAAAGAAGCGGCTAAGGAAGCGGCTGCGGCGGCTAAGGAAGCGGCTGCCGAGCAACAGCGAAGAGCGCAGCAACAACAATTGCAGCAACAACAGTTGCAACAGCAACAAGCCGCTGCGGTTGCTTCTCAAGGCGTGAAAAGAACGGCATCGCAAGCTGGCATGACGAGTCAAGAAAATTCTGCTCGGAAATCAGCGCAGCGTCCGTTGTCTCGAGGAGCGAGCACTCCAGGGATTGGAGGAGACAAAATCAAAGACGAATCCGCAACTAATCCAATCGAAAAGATTATTCGCGAACTGTTAAAGAAAAACCCCGGTCGCACGACGATGAAAGACATTACGAAAGCGTGCAGAAAGGCTGGATTGGTGGGTTCGGATGCTGGGAAAGCGCAACTGAAGCAAACCATCGAGCGCATTTTGAGATTTAGCCAAACGAGCGATGGCGTCATGGTCGTCGCTTTGAAATAAGATTAGATATACATCATAGGAAGAAAGAAAGAAAGAAAGAAAGGCATTTGTAATACTAATATCGTTAGCAAGATTGTGTTAAAAAATAAAGTATAAAGTAGTTTGATTATGGTAGTTATTTAATAATTGTTTGTACAAAAGTTCGGGTCGTTGGCCGGAGGAACTTATTAGTTCGCCAAGGCGTACGTAAATAACCCAAGCATTGCCCCGCTGATGCAAAAGTTAATTTTCGGCCCAATAACTTTCGCCTTTTCGATGAACACACGTCTCGCCGCGGTTATGTTCCACCAAGCGAACGCCGCTACGGAGGCATACGCCGCGGCCACTTCGTCTCCACCTTTGAACGCGGCTTGGTACGACATGGCGGCTAAACCGAGAACACCGCCGACTAATCCGTGCGCGACGTACGTCGTGTTCTTCGTATATCCAACGCCGTGATCTTTGAGACTGTTTTGTTTGTTTAGAAAGAATTGGTGAGTTTTAATTGAAGCACCAAAGAGTGAGGGATGGAGGGCGTATATTTTTTTGCAAGGTCGTAGTTTTTCGAGTAAAAAGGATGGGTGCGTTTGTATTTGTAACCACCAACACACAAAAAGAGAATAAAAAAAATCAGAAGAGCGTCCCGCTCCTCGTTCTCGTTCGACTCATCGCAAATTCGCTAATTTTCAATTCTCTCTCCCCCCGCGTAAATTTTATTCTCTCTCTTGCGCGTGTGCGCGTGCAAAAAAAAGAAAACGTACTATTTCGCCGGCATGAGGATGACGTTGGACGCGTACGCCGCTCCTACGATCGTGTTGATTTTCAACACCGTGTTTAACGTGATGTTCATTTTATTATTATGTATTCGTATACGTGTGATGCAACAAAATAGTGAGAAATGTTCGTCTGTTCGTTGGGAGTTTTTTTTCTTTTTCTCCCTTTTTCGATATTTTTGACGCGCGCCACAAAAAAAGTAGTATGGGAGACGCCGCCGGCACGAAAGAAAGCGAAAACGAAAAGTCAACTCCTGCGTTCGAACCTCCGGAAGGAGCGAAAGTGCAGCTCGAATTCGATGCGACGTACGCGAATTTTAAAGTCGAACGAAAACCAGACGAGATTGGCGATAAGAACTTCCCCGGGAGTCTTCACAACGTGGCGGAGCTTTTTGGAAGTTTGCGTATGGTTGCACATTTAACGAACTTGCACAAATGCGTCGAGCAGTTTAAAAGAATCTTAAAGGAAGGACCAGATGGTAAGCAAACGAATGGGATGGGCCAAGCGATCGTGTGCTTCAACTGTGGATTTGTCGCTCTCCCTAAAGGGGGCGACGTTGGGATGGAATGCGCAAACTGTGGAGAGAAAGAGCAGACGAATAAAGTGGTTTGTAAACAAAAAGATGGTTCCATAGTCCCTTGGATTGAAAACAGAGCGAAACCGATGAGCGAAGAGGAGAGGAGAAAAAAAATAGAGGCAGACGTGGCGATGGCGAGGAAGTTACAGAGTTTGGATGAGAGCGGCGGCGGTGGCGGTGGAAATAGCTAGGAATTTAGAGATAGAGAAGTGTATCCGGTATGAATTTTTGTGTATTTAAAACCAATTTAATCGTCACATCGAATATCTACGTAAAACCAGCTCTTCTTTCCCCAAACTAACTTTGTCGTTCATACCTTCGCCTTCTCTCTCTCTCGCTATTGCTACCACTATCGCTACTGCTATTGCTACTGCTGCTCCTATTGCTACTTCTATTGCTCCTCCTGTTACCATCAGGTCTAGAATTGCCACCTTGTTCTCTTCTCCGTATTCTCACTCGTCGTTGTTGCTCTCGTTCTTTAAGCTGTTGCGCTCGTTTTGCTTCATCCGCGTTACCGTCCGCGTGATTCAAAAACCAATCTGGTAAAGCCTCTCCGGATTCCTTAAAAGCGTTTTTTAATTGCTTATATATCGGACCATTACCAACCTCGTCTTCAAATCCAGCCACGTATAAACTCGTCGACATTCCTTTCTTCCCGGCGCGAGCGGTTCTTCCTAATCGATGGACGTACTCTTCAAAGTCTCGCTTATCCGTCGGTAAGTCGAAATTAATCACGTGCTCGACTAGAGGAATGTCCAACCCTCTCGAAGCAACGTCAGTGGCAACTAATACCGATATTTTTCCATCTTTAAACGCTTCTAACGTGCGGACTCTCGCGCCTTGCGTCAAATCTCCATGAAGCGATTCGACTGTAATTTTTTTCGTTGAATCCGAATCCGATGACGACAAGGACGATAAACGGTCTTTGAGCCAAATTGCCGTTTTCACTTGTTTGCAAAACACCATGGTTTTCTCGTCGTCTTTTTTTCTACTTTCTATGGCCTCGAGAAGTAAGGGGAACTTATGCTCCTTCAATTCTTTCTGAGCGTTTGTTGTTTGTATGACTTCTACCAGTTTTTGCGTCACGCCACGAGCCAACGCACCAACGCGACCAACAGATATCCTCGCGCGATAGGGCGACGGACGCGTGTATTTAGATGCTAACGTGAGCACCTTTGGTGAAAACGTCGCAGAAAACAAAAGCGTCTGTCGTCCGTTCTCTTCCGTTGGAACCTTGCCTCGGTCTCCCAATAAATCTCTCAACTGCGGTTCGAATCCAAGATCAAGCATGCGGTCAGCCTCGTCTAACACTAACATTCGAACTTCATGCAAGTCAACGTATTCGTCGTCGCAGAAATCAAGCAAACGTCCAGGCGTACACACCAGAATTTCTGGTCCAAACGCGATGTGTTCGAGCTGCGGCTTGCAACTTTCGCCTCCGTGTGCGCACGCGACTCGGAGACCCGTATCAAAACACACTTTGCGCACGTCCAAGTAAATTTGACGAGCAAGTTCACGAGTTGGTGCTAATATAACCACCGATGGCTTACACGGCGTCGTTATTGTTGTTTTCAATTTTATCGTTGCATCAGTATCGTCTCGATCCTCGTTTAATGATGTTGAAGTCGTCGCCGCGGCGCTCTCTCTCTTCTCCGCTTTCCTCTTCAAAGCAAGTTCAACCGCTGGTATTGCAAAAGCAAGCGTTTTCCCACTCCCAGTGTGCGCGGAACACACTAAATCTAATCCATTCATTGCTAATGGTATCGCGTGTTTCTGTATTGGCGTCAGTTCAGTGAGTCTCATTCTCTGCTCCACGTTGGTGACGACTCCTTCGTCGTACGTCGACAAAGACGCCTCGCTCAAGCGTCGGATGGCAGTTGGCGAGGACGTCGTCGGAGCGTTCTTACCATTTTCCTCAGCTCTATTTTCTTCTTCGCGCTCATTCTTCCCATTCACATTCAGTGACTCTAAATCTACCTTCACCTCCACGTCGTCGTACGTCGAAAATAAACGCGTTTCGTCTTCAACTGTTTCTCTCGAAAACAACTCGCTCTCTTCGTCTGGTAAACATCTCCCGTGACTCCTCGCGCCACCCACGCCGGTCCTCGCCGCTTCTACTTCGTTCCTAAAAAACTCCCGCTCTTCTCGCTTCCGAACTTCGATCTTCTCTCTCTGCTTCTTCGTCAGTTGTTGCGATTGCTTTTGTTTCGGCAGTTCTCGTCGCGAATTACAAACGACACCCGCTCCGGCGTTATTCTCGTTTTTATTAGTGCTCTCGCGTTGGCGACGATAAAATCGACGCCGTAAAAACAACGACGAGGAAGGAGAAGAAGAAGAAGAGGACGAGGAGGAAAAGCGTCCAACGCGCAAACAGACGCTCGTTATCGTCGTCATCGCTCTTTTTATGTCGTATATCTTCTCGTTATTGAGATGAAAAGGTTAATTATTAAAAAGTGCACATCAACCTTTTTGACGTCGTTCGTCACTTTTTTCTATCCGGAACACAAAAGAGAGGAATTTTGTGGAAAAGAAATGGCTTTTACGAGCGCTCTTTGTTCCTCCTCTTCTTCTTCTTCTTCTGTTTCGTATCGGCGCGCGTTCTCGAAGAGCAGCGGCAGCAGAACGGCGACAAGAATTGACTTCTCTTTCCTGTCGTCGAGAAGACGGTCGTCCAGAGGCGACGGACGAGGAGGAGAGCGACGGAGAAGAAGCGATGCGATTTTCGCATCTTCTTCTTCTCTGAACGAGGACGACGGGAAAGACGGGGAGAAGACGAGGAAGAAGAAGAGTAGCGGCGGTGAGAGACCGTTGGGGATGCCACCACCACCACTACCATCGCGACGAGGTGCTGCGACACCCGCGTCATCTGCGTCTAAACAACCCGTCCCGTCGCCTTCTCCTTCTCCTTCTTCGAAAGCGCCGTTTGTAAAATTAGACACGAGAGTGTTCATCGTAGGCGCCGGCGTCGGAACTGGTTCTATACAAAACTTAACCATCCGCGCGGCGAACATCTTGAAATCCGCGGACGTGGTCATTTACGACGATTTAGGCGTAGATAGCGATGAGACTTTAGCTTTGTGTGGGGTCAACTGCGAGAAAATATACGTCGGTAAGAGAGGCGGGAGAGCGGAAAAGAACACGTCGCAGGCGGAGATTAACAAGTTGTTGGTGGAGTTGTCGGCGAGCGGAAAATATAAACACGTCGTCCGGTTAAAAGGTGGGGATCCGACTATATTCGGTAGACTAGGAAACGAAATCGAAGCGTTGAAAAGAGCGAAAGTGAAGTACGAGATAGTCCCGGGAGTCTCGAGTTTAGTCGCGAGCGCAGCTGCGGTGGGTATGCCGCTGACGGAGACCATGCGAGGCGGGAAGCACTTTGCGTGTATTTCGGGCCACGACGCGAAAACAAATCCAGACGCGTTTAGAGATTTAGCCGACGTAGACACCGTAGTCGTATTCATGGGTGGAAAGAACATCGCGAGCGTAGTCGATGCGCTTTTAATGAACGCGACGACGAATAGCGAACAAGCTGCGACGAACAGTAGAAGTAGCAAAAACAAGAGAACGAAGAGCACGCCGTGCGCCGTGGTCAGAGACGTGGACGGCGTGAAAGAAAAACGGTGGTTGGGTACGCTCGGCGATATCGTCGAGAAAACCGAAGGCGAAAGGTTAAGTCCGTGTATTCTCATCGTCGGAGAGATTGTCAAATCTGCCACGCTGCACGAACGGAACGTTTACTTGTAGTAGTAAATATTTATAGATTCATCATAGCAACCGCTGCGATATTTTTAGCTTTTCCCCGACTCTCAAAAATACTACGTATGCCACATGTACTTTTCTGATTGATTGTTTGTTAGTAATGACGCGCGCGCGATGCTGCTGATAATGGATGAAGACGACGAGCGCGAGGAGACCTTTCTCGTTTCTTCTTATTTCATCATCATCTTCTTCCTGCTTCTCGAACAAAAACAGCGCGCCGCGAGCTCGACAGCTCCGCGTTTTCGCCGAACGGAAAAACAGAACGAACGATTTTCTTCGCGAACTTCGCGCGACGAAGAGGAAGAACGACGAGAAGGTGGTTCAACGACGTGATCACCGTCACTATCATCCGTACGAAATGAAATGGCGCGCGCAGGCGAAAGCGAAAGTGGACACGAGACGCGAGAGGAAGAGCGTTGCAAAGACAAAGAAGAAGAAGATAAAGAAGAATAAGAAGAAGAGCGTCGTCTTTACGACGGAAACGACGACGACGACGACCACAACAACAACAACAACGAGAATAGCGGAAGAGGAAGAGGAGAAGAAGCGCGAAGAAAAAGAAGAAGAGAAAATGTTGAGGAAGAAACAGCGCGGCGAGGAAAGAGGAGAACCGATGGCGACTCGAAGAGCCAAAGAAGCGGTGAACATGTTGAAATCTAATCCGGTATCGCCGAGAGAAAACGTGGAACGATATTACGAGTGCATAGAAGTATTACGCGAACGGAGAAAACGCGCGGCAAGAGACGCGTTTGAGAAAACAAAGAGTAAACGAGAGGAACGACGAAAGCGGAAAGAGGAGGAAAGGGCGGCGAAAATAGCTGCTGCGGCACTCGTCGCTGATGGAGAAGACGGCGAAGACGCATGCGACGGCGACGAAAGCGCAGAGTCTTCCGACAGCGACGAAGGCGAAGAAGACGAGGAAACGCGGAAAATACTTTTCCAGAAGGAACTCTCGTACGAGTTTAAAACAGTGTGGAAAGATATCGCGCACGAATCGAAAGACATGATGAATAAAGAAACTCACAGAGATGCGATTAAAAGTTTAGAGTTGGAATTGAGACGCACGTACGTTTCCGCGCGATTGATTTTCAAGCATTACGCGCTTTGGACGAAACCATTCGACGAAAATATTAGCGCCGCAGAGTTTGGCTCCATGACGTTAAACGACTGGTTTGCCTTTTTGAAAGATTGTGATTTAATCGGAGCAAACTCAGTGGATGAAAATAATAAAAAGATGCTCAAGAGTAGCGCCGAGCTTCTCTTCATTCGATTGAACTGGATTACCGATGCTTCGGGGCGGAAAGTGAAGAACGCAGATACGACGACCAACTCTGATAGATCTTTAGTCATTACGGAATTCTGCGTCGGCATTCTCAGGCTCGCGAAAGCTTTGCGTCCGAAAAAGTACAAGAACGAAATGTTATCGGAAACTCTGGCGAGATTTATGAAAGAACGCATCATTCCTCGGGCGAAATTCGTCGACGTGGAGCCTTTTCGCAGTCGCATGCGAGCTAGACGAGTGCTCAAAGTTTTAGAGAAGAACAAAAGTTTAATCACGCACGTGTTTGAAAAGTACGCCGCGATTGGAACCTCGACTTCAATCGGAGCCGCCGGTCTGCGAACGATCGATTTGAACGAACTCGTCGGATTAGTCAAAGATATGGTTGCTCGCGTCGTTCCTTCACAAAATTCAGGAGGAGTTCACGTAAAATTTCTCGTCGTCCAGCGCTGTTTTGGATTGAGTCAGAAAGAAGTTCTCGGCGAAGATGCCGGAGAAATCGATCGAGAAGAGTTTGACGAACTCGTCGGTAGGTTGGCGGAAGAGTTTTACGACGGAACGTGTTTCGCTCCTCCTCCTCTCTCGACGACGACGACGACGACGAGCGAAGTACACGATACCCACGCCGCTGCTGCTGCTGCTGCTGCTGCTGCTATCCCCTCCTCTTCCTTGTCGTCGTCGTCGTCGTCGTCGCTGGCGGATAAAATCGCCTGGTTCATCGAAACCCATCTCGCGCTCGTGTATTGAAGACAAATATTACTTCTGACTTCTTGAGAGACCCACCCGCGCGTGTATTTTTTGCTTTTTTTTGTCGTAGACTCACGACAGCTGGCCGGCCCCCCCCCTCGAGAACAAGATGCGCCCCAGACGAAGAAGACGAGAGCTCTTTGAGAAACAAGAGTCCAAACGAGGGCGCAAAGCTGGAAGGGAAGAAAAAAAAAAGTAAAAGTAGGGTCGAACATACAAAAAAGGAAAAGCATCACAATAGAGCACGCACACATCAAACAGTGAAGATGTCTACGCAATCCGTGCAAACTTTTGGACGCAAGTACGTATAGTTTTGGCTGAATCTAATCGAATCGTTCGCGAGACATTTTATCGTTCGCGAGATGATGATAACCTATCGCGCGCGCATCCATCCTTTGTCCATTTTAGGCCCCGCTTAAAAAAAAATGTGGGAGGAAAGATGCGCGCGAAATTTGCCTTCGTATATAGACGCGCGCGCGAATATCGCATTCGAACTCGTAACTCACCGTCGCATTCTTTCTTTTCTTTTTCACTCGTTTACCCATTCAAACAGAAAAACTGCCGTTGCCGTCGCGCACGTCAAACAAGGGAAGGGTCTCATGCGCTTGAATGGGTCGCCCATCGAGCTCGAGAAGACGGAATTACTCAGAACGAAAGCGTTGGAGCCGGTGCTCTTGTTGGGCAAGGAGAAGTTTGCCAACGTTGACATCCGCGTTCGCGTCAAGGGTGGTGGTCACGTTTCGCAAATGTATGCCGTGAGACAAGCGATTGCGAAAGGGTTAGTGGCGTACACTCAAAAGTACGTCGATGAGGCCACGAAGAAGGAGCTTAAAGACGCATTATTACAATTCGATAGGACTCTTTTGGTGGCCGATCCGAGAAGAATGGAACCGAAGAAGGCGGGTGGTCGCGGTGCGAGAGCGAGATTCCAAAAGTCATACCGTTAAATATGTTATTTTACGTGTACTTGGAGCGATAAAGTAGAATTTGAACCTTAGCAATCATAGAGAGAACCTATTATAATAAGAAAACCGCACGTATTATTCAGTACGACGAAGAAGAAGAAGAAGAAGAACAAGACGATGTCCAACCTAAACAGTACCAATTATTCCTATTAAATCAGTCCGAAAATGTTCTCGTTTTGTGGATGGTAGTCACCATCCCGCGCCCAAAACCTTGTATTTGTTGGTGTTTTTCTTCTGGCGGTGCGCGCGCGCGCGAGAGGAGAGAGAGAGAAGAAGAAGAAGCCTCCTCTTTTTTCGGTGGTGTTTGAAAAAGGGAGTCAGCTTTTTCTTCACATTCAATTTTTTTCGATTGCACACACAAAACGCCGACAATGGAGCTGCTGAGACGGTCGTGCTGCCTCACGTCCCCGTCTTCTTCCTCTTCTTCCTCTTTCAGACGAGCCGCGCGTCGCGTTGCGGGGGCTTTGAAGACGACGACGACTTGGACGACGACGGCTCTAAAAAATCACCAAAATCGTCACCTTCCTTCCTTTGGAGGAGGACCGTTATCATCGTCGTCGTCCTCCTCCTCCTCGTGTTGGTCGTCGTCGTCGTCGTCGAGACAGCGAGCCTCGTTTAGCGGCGGAGCGGAGCGACGAAAACTGCAGCGCGGGATGACTGCTCTCTCTGTCTCTGCTATTACCATTAGTACTACGAATAGTTTTAACAACAACAACAACGACAATAACGGCAGAAGAAAAAGAAGACTGACGAGAACGTTCGCGTCTTACGACGACGAGGACGAGGATGAAAAATGGTCGGACTTGCTCGAGCAGTTTGAAAAAGAAGCTGCCGTGGTTGCGGACAACGCGAGAAATAAAAAAATCATCATACCACCACATAAAGTGGCAACGTTGGAGCGAGCTTTAGCTGGTGGTCGAAGAACGTTTAAACTGAACGATTTAGCGAACGATTTAGGATTGGAGAGACGAGACGTGACCGCGTGGATGAAGGAAAACCAACATCGACAAAAAGAGTTGGCGGAGAAGTACCCGCAGGAACAATTTCGAGGCGAGGACGTTGATGAAGGCGAGGACGATGAGATCATGGGATTGCTTTCAAACAGAGCGAAAGAGACGGTGAGAAGGGACAAATTGCACGACGTAAAAGCACCGTTGAAGGGGAAAAAAAGCGGTCCGGGTGGGATGCCGGCGTATAAAGGATTCAAGAAAACGAGACTGGGATCTTCAAACGTCGCGACGTTGGAGAAGATATGGGAGACCGGGAACCACTACCCAGATGATATGACGATTCAGGGGATCAGAGACGCGACAAAATTACCGGCGAGTAAGATTGTGAATTGGTTCAAGGAGAAAAGAGACGGTGCGAGGAATCAAAGACACCGAGACGCGAGGAATAAACAGGCGGAAAAGGAAGGCTTTAGCGGAAGAAGACGCGAGGGAAGAGGAGGTGGAGGAGGATACGGGAAACAGAACCACAGAAAACAAAGAGACGTCGTCGAGGATTGGGGAGATGATTACGACTAATAGATATGTATATGTTTGTGTATTAACTTATGTCACTGCTACTACTCAACTACAACTATAACTCATATTTTACAGTGTACTTACTACACGTGACCGCTACTACTACTCGTAATTCGATTTTGCCCCGTCCCTGCAAAGAGAAGCATTTCATCGCCTTCATCAACGTCTTGAGCAGCATGGAACGAATTGCTAATATTTAGTTCCAATCCATTCTGTTCCTCATATTCGTCGTCGCGTATTCTGTTGTTGTCCATGTGCGCCGCGTGTACGCTGACTGCAAATTTAGCGCGCCTCAACGCTTGCGTCGTTTTCCATAGCGCGTAGCACGTGCCTCCTAAACACACGAGCGATATCGCAAGCGCAACCGTGAGCGATTGGATACGATACAGATCGTCACTATTTGATGCGATTTCCTCATCGTCGTTAATTTCAGTAAACGCCAACTTTTCACCACCACTGCCGCTTCCCATTTTCCTATTCTCGCATTCGTTTTCATTCTTGATAAACATGTATGTATCAACAGGGACTAAGGCGTTCTCGCTAATGTCTGGATCTGTTCGGCAACTCGAAGCCGACTCACCGTCGCGCATAGACCAATACGTGTGATTCAAATCTGTGGTGCCATCTGGATGAACGCACGCGTTTCTTTCCCATTTCCAACTCATGTGCGTATCGTTGTGTATTATGAGAGAACCTGCACCGAAAGAACCTTCGCGAAATGCCGACCAGGACGGTTGTGGAGTCATCCAGCTCGCACCGTATGGTCCTTCATAATTTCCTCCATCACCGACAACTATGTGCGTTACACCGCACGCGTTGCGTTGACCATTATAGACTGGATGAGAACGCTCGTAACTGTGCACGTGCCCATTCACGGCAACATCGACGCCAAATTTGTATAAAATCTGTTCGTATTTCTGTCGTTGCGGTTCGTTCTCTTTGTAATGCGCAGAGTTGGAGTTATACCACGGCGCATGGAACACGGCGATAATCCAAGGCGTTTGTTTTCTGTTCACTCGTTCTAAATCGTTCTCAAGCCAAGTTTGAAACGTATCCGCGATGGCACCGTCAAACATTTGCGTCGAGACTGAAGAGTACGAATCAATGTGCACGACGTGCGCTTTGCCGACGTTGAAGGACCAGAAATTTTTAGTGTACGAGGCGCTTCGTCTCCAAGGCGTCTCGTAGCGTTTCTCGAAAGCTGTATATTCTGCGCCGCTATTCACAACATCGTGATTCCCACTCGCAATAACGACAGGAACCGAACTAAACAATGCTTCGGATACTTCCGCGAACGAATCCCATCTTGGGGCGAATCCATCGGCGTAGGATACATCGCCGGTATGAATCACCGCGTGCGGTTTTACAACGTCTTTCACGTGCTGAAAGACTTTCTTCGTCACTTCTGTTTGACCGGTGTCTCCCATGACGGAGAGTATCGTTTCTCCTTCGTTGCTATTACTACTGCCGCGCTTCTTAAATGATCTGTACACCTTCTTCCCATTTTCATCCTCGTCGTGCGGTAAAAGATACACGCACATATCAGAACCTCTTTCGTTGTTCAAATCTTTAATCGTCGCTTTATGAATAAACGGACTTCGATACCAACCGCCGTTGGCGTTCGCGTACCCCAAACACACCGTCTTTTCCCACGGTTTTCCCATCGTAAACCACTCGTTCGGCACGACGTCTTCAAAACTATTCACGACGTTATAATTCGATGCGTCTGTATCCGCCCAACTCGATGTATTCGCGAGCTTTGCTAAAACATCTCTCGAAACTGGTGTTCTCGGTCCCCCCATACTCGGCGCGGTTAAACTCGTCGCCGACGCCAAACACATCTGCTGCGTATACGAAGACGATTCGAACACTTTGCCTGAATGCCACATTTGCGTCCTCGAAGATACCACTTTATCAATCACAACGTTTTCGTCGTCACCGTGTTCCTCGAAGAAGCTTTTCATCGCGCACGCGTATTTCACCTCGAAATCTTTCTCCTCGTCCAAAGGTGCGCTCGTCGTCCACACGACGGTGACTTCCTCGTCTCCAGTTATCGACAAGTGCACTTGCTTCGGTTTCAGCACCCCCTCGCGAGTTTTGTCGTCGTCGTCGACATCATCACCATCGTCAGATAAACGTCGTCGTCCGCTCCTCGTCGTCGCCTTCTCTCCTCTCTCGCTGTGGTTGTTATTGTTCAACAAAAACGACGACGACGGTTTCAACTCGACCGCCTCCGACGCGCTCTCCGGTCGCAAATATTCGCTCGAAGAAATAACTACCCCTCTTCGCGACTCATCAAACGCGTCGTCGTTTTCTCCATCGACGGAGATGAAAGCGCAACACAACAAGAGAGGAAAAAAGAGTCGCGTCGGATTCGTTAACAGCGATACGTAGCCGCTACGGCTCCTTCTCCTCCTCCTCCTCCCGAGGTATTCTCTCATTCTCAACGATTCGCGCG
>Ga0181595_10003784_pt1 | contig 14266 bp, 12 predicted proteins | sample 041ome_7_FD_145604 | JGI IMG/M metagenome (GOLD analysis project Ga0181595, IMG submission 145604) | Coastal salt marsh microbial communities from the Groves Creek Marsh, Skidaway Island, Georgia - 041401AS metaG (spades assembly) | ecosystem: Environmental > Aquatic > Marine > Intertidal zone...
TTGCATCCCTTGTGCCATCTCGAAAATAAAAAGCAAATCCTTTAAATAACAACAACTTAAAATAAAAAACACAAAAGTCAGCCTGAGTTCATTTTCGGCACTTAGCAAATTCCACCACTTTTTAGTCAAAGCAAGATCAGACCAGTAGCAAAAAATGCCAGACTTAGAGCATGTACTCTAAGCGCCGTCCCTCCTATAATGCCGCGAAATTTATTACAGGGTACAAAAACAATGTTACGAAAAGCTTCATTACCATTAGCAATCAGCCTTGCTTTGGTCAGTCAGTCTGCTTTCGCCGAAGGCTATAAATTATTTGAACAATCCGTCAGCGCGGCGGGTAACGCTTATGCTGGCCGTGGCGCGCAAATCACAGACGCCTCATTGGTCTATTCCAACCCTGCCGCTTTAACCAAACTCAAAGGTGCGCAGTTCTCAGGTGGTGCGAATTTAATTTATGCAACGACCCGCTACAGCGATGCCTCAGCCCAAAGCGCAAATGGTATGCCGGTTACAGGCCGTGATTCAGGCAAACTAACCTTGTCTGAATTAGTACCTTTTGCGTTTTACAGCGATCATCTCAGCGACAATTTAAGCTGGGGTATAGGTGTGTACGCGCCTTTTGGCTTGTCATCTGATTATCAGAACGATTGGGTTGGCCGTTATTTTGCGGATGAAACCTCAATTAAAGTAATAGCCATGCAACCTACTATTGCTTACAAATTGACACAGGATTGGTCTGTTGGTTTAGGCCTTAACGTTAACTATGCCGAAGGCACCTTGTCTAAATACAAAGACCATTCGGGTTTATGTGAACTGGGCACTAACATCAATGGTTTGTACGGCGCTGATGTTTATAACCCAGCCTACTGTGACAGCCACTATGAAGTGAATGGTGACGATGTAGCGGCAGGTTACAATTTAGGTATTCATGGTGATTTAGGTACAACTAAACTGGCTTTGGTGTACCACTCAGAAGTGAAATACACCTTAAAAGGTGATTCTGAAATCACCAATACCCCCATCACGGGCGCAAACGTGGCTGGCAATCCAAACTTTATTGTTGTCGGCGCAAACTTACCAGCAGTCAGCTTAGCCACAGGCAAACTGGCATCAAACAGCTATTTGTCAGAGCAAAGTAAACTGGATTTAACCACTCCTGCTAACCTTGCTTTTAGTGTTGATCAGCAACTGACAGATGTTTTATCTGTGCAGGCCAGCGTGAACTGGACTGGCTGGAGCAGCTTTGAGTCTATTGATATCGTCAGTGATGACGCGACTCCGAGTATTTCATTAAGCACTCAGCAACCACAAAACCTGAATAAAGCCGGTTACATAGGCTATATCCCTGAGCATTGGCAAGATAGTTGGTCTTTCTCAGTCGGCACTACAGTGCAATACAATGAAGAGCTGACGTTAAAAACAGGCCTTGCGTATGATGAAAACCCAATTAGCAGCAGCCATAAAACAGCACGGGTACCAACGACAGACCGTATCTGGTGGACCTGGGGTGCAAACTGGGCTGTAACAGCAGAGCAAAGTATTGATTTTGCTTATGGTTACATGTGGATGAACAAAGTCAGTATTGATGAACATGAATACAACGCCAATGGCGATCGTATTTACAAATCTGGTGTTCAGGCAACGTACCGTAACAAAGCCCAAGTATTGGCCGTGCAATGGAATTATAAGTTCTAACAGAGCATAAGCCTGTCAGTGAAAACCAGCCTCTGCAGGCTGGTTTTTTTAGATAAAAAAACGGCCACTTCCTGTGGCCGTTTTTTCGTTACAACTTCACTACCCGTGAATTATTTAACTAGCGTGATTTTAAAACCACTTGGAGCCGTAGCGGATGGCTCTGCTGCCAGAATATAGTTTTTACCTGCGTCCAGTTGCAGCATGTCAGTTTTATCTAACAGGCTGATAGTGCCGTTGTCTGCTACCTGAACTAAAGAAATAGAGTAAAAATCTTTTGGTAACACCAAAGTGGCATACTTTTTAAAGTCCAACGCTTTGACATGGAACTTTGCACTTTCAATAGTTTCGTTCTGACGAACAAAATAAAAATGCAGGTTTTTGAAATCAGGTACCAGGTTTGCTACGTTGATTTCGTGCTCGTGCACTTGTGGCAAGTTTTTCTCAGTAAAACTAACCAGACCCACTTTTTGTTCAGCATCACGGAACAGCAGAACCGATTTGCTTTGACCTGCGTTGATCGTCAGCAGAACATTGTTAAGCAACAACTGATTGTTTTCATCCAACACAGCAATGCTGTAGTCATTCTTATCTAACTGGATATAGTCAGTCAGGCTGTCCTGTACTAAATCAGCAACAGGTAAGTTGTTGATTGCAATTTGACCTTGTTGGTTATCCAGGCTGTTGTAGATACGAACCTGACCTTTAGCCAAACGGTGTTCAAGAGCCTCAACAGTCGTAGAATTGCCCACTATGTCCAATGACACTTGTTGTTGCATAGGACCCAGTTTGTCACGCACCACTAACACATAACTGGTGGTGTATTGGAAGTTATAAGCGACAGCTTCAAAAAATGGAGTCTTGCTGCCAGCTGTGGTGATAAAAAGTTTGTATTTACCACGCTTGAGCATTTTACCCGTAGTTGTCACTTCCTTTGCGGAGACTGACTCTAACAAGGTTGCTTTGCTGAAATCGTCTGTCTCAGCCGCGGTGTACAAATCAACTTTATCGTAGTTAGTCGACAAGTTAGCAACAAAAACACGGAACTGATCATCAAACTTTTCTTCACGAGCATGAGTCAGAGTCAAAATACTTGGGTTAGCAGCATCACCAGCCATCAGCAACAGCGTTTTTTCGCCTTTGTTCAAGGTAATATCTGCTTCTTTGATTAAAGCACTGCTGGTTGCATTTTTTAGCTGGTATTTGTAAGAACCAGGGTCAATCGCCAACATATTGGACGCATCACCAAAAGTTGCGCTCCCTGCCGCGACGTCATTTACTGTTAAAGAGCTGTTTGCGCTATTGGCTGCGCCGTTATAAAACTGCACGTACCCTTGAGTAAAGCCCTCTTCTGCTTTATCTCCTGAGCTGCCACCGCAGGCGGCTAAGGCGATCAGCGAAAACAATGGCAAAGCCAGACGACTGGCACGCTGTATCATGTTCATTAAGCTATCCTGTAACTTGGTTGTTAGTTGGCCAAGAGATTATGTATAGCCCTATGAAAATCCTAGCGTTTTTACCAACTCCAACAGTTAATAACAAGGTTTAACAATTCGGGTATAACTGAGCACTAAATGGCTATTGCAAAGTTATGTAAGGATCATGTTTGAAATTGAGGCGGCAGTATTGTGACCTGCCGCTTCGACTTTAGAATGTTTCCAGTTTCAGTGTGCCGCTAACCGTATTCATTTCTACACTGCCCTCACCCGAGCCAGTGCTGAACTCCAGACTGCGACGTGGACCGTATTTAGAGTTTTTTTCCGCTTTATGGCTGGTCAATTCATTTCGAATAGAACCACCTGCATTTGCCACCAGATTAAATTTAGCGCTCACTGCTTTATCCAGTTTCAGCTTGGCATTGCCACTGACGGTGCTGGCTTCGACCCGAGGCGCTTTACTGCCTTTTAGCTCTGCATCTAACGAACCATTGACTGAACTCATCGTCAATTGTTGCACCTGACTCAATTCCAAATCCGCTTCACCGTTCACTACGCTGATATCCACTTCTGTCGCAGCTGATTTTGTTTCAATGCTGCCGTTCACGGCTTCAATGCTCAAACGACCTTCAGAACCGCTGTCTTCAATCTCACCGTTTACGGTGCTTAAACGGATGCGGCCACTATTGCCTGAACTGGTAATTTCACCATTGACAGTTTCTAACTGGACAAACTTTTGCAATTTTTCGCCATAAACAGAGCCATTCACTGTGCTGATTTTTGTACTGCCCTGTACGCCTGATACTCTGACACTAGCGTTCACGCCTTGAAACTCAAGTTCAGTGCCCACTGGTACTTCAATTTTCAGCTGCGAACCTTCTTTATCCTGCTCATCCCAGTCACCATAATTGCGCAAATTTGGCATTTTTACTTTAAAACTGGTAAAGCCGTTTTTAGATTCAAGCTGATAACCTTCGGCTTTTTCATCCAAAGTGCCTGACACTGTAAAACGCCCAGCAGCAATGGCCACTATCTGAACGTCGCCACGCATGGCTTCAACGTAAATTTTTTCGTTACTGGCAACTTGCAGAGTTTCATTCACTGACTCTGCTGCCCATAAAGACTGGCTCAAAACGGCTAAGGTAATACCAGCTATCAGTTGTTGTTTCATCATGTTACTCCAGATTAAACCAGGCCCGACTGGACCACTTTTTGTAAATAATTCTGTTGCTGGCTATACAATTGACGCAATTGTTTGAGCAACACAGCTTCATTCGGATTGTATTTCAACGCCAGTTGCACCTGACCAATGGCCTGTTGCCACTGCGCCAGTTGCTGCTGCCAATCGGCATAAACAGGATCAACAGTTTTCATACTGGCTAACTGCTCAGCTTTAGCTTGCTCAAAGCTGAACACTATGGCTGTTTCTGCATCCAGCAACTGTGGGTTAAAAACCTCAGGTTGAACTGTCTGTGCAGGTTGCCAGAATAAGGTCACTGCCAATAACACAGATGCCGCGCTGGCCACATAAGCGCTGGCAAAGGGCACAGACAACCACCTGCCAGGCTTCAGTGGCACCACGTCTGCCGTGGACACAGAGGCTTCAGTTAAACGTTGTTCCAGCACTGGCCACAAATCGCGGGACGGCTTTATTTCTTTGGACAGCCCGGCAATCAAGGCATCTAATTCATGTTCAGTTTTCATCTAACCACTCCCGTAACAACTGCCGTGCTCTATGGTATTGCGATTTAGAACTGCCCTCGGCTATGCCAAGCAGTTCTGCAATTTCCTGATGTTGATAGCCCTCTAAGGCAAACAACACAAACACAGCTCTTGCCTGATGGGGCAAGCGTAAAATTAACTGCTCCAGTTCCCGACTTTGACCTAATTCCACCCCGGCCATTTCTGGCATGTCTTCCGTGGCCAGCCGGAGCAACTTATCCTGACGCCACAGATCTATCGCAGTACGGGTAGCAATGCTATGCAACCAGGTACTAAAACTACTGTCACCCCGGAACAAAGTTAATTGTTGCCATACCTTCACAAAAACGTCCTGACAGGCATCCTCTGCTTTACTGCGATCAGCCAATAAACGTAAACAGATGGCAAAAACCCGGCCAGAGTATTTCTGGTACAGCTGTCTGAAAGCGCTACGATCGCCCTGTTGCGATAAAACAACCAGGTCGTCCATGCCTTGCTTTATTTGCTCAGAAAAGTCAGACCTTAACATCCCGCCCCTGCATTTTATTATCTGCTGCTATCTGTTGTTATAGGGTTAGTCGGAACCATAGCTATAAAAGGTTTAAACAGCTGAATAAAAAACTTCAAAATCCTGGCATTCGTGGCCATACTATAGCTGAGTGACTGATTTTTAATATAAATTTCTATCAATTTAGCCCTCAGCTATCAGACAGTCTGAACACTTTTTCCACTTAAAACAGGAGTGACAGGTGCATACTATAGTGAAAAAAGTAGGCCTGTTTGCTTTTAGCTTGTTTCTGCTTGCCGGCTGTACTAGCCCGCATTTTTTAAAACTGCTGCCATCGACCCAAAAGGCGCTTGAAGCCAACCAACTCTTTAGTTATCAATATGCCCGCATGCAACAGATGGCTGCTGCAGAACTGGCTGAGTACTGCCCAGCTTTGCTCAACTTACCGGATGAAACCGCCAACAAAAGCTTGTTACAACTCAGCTGTGCTCAGTTGTGGTTGTCTTCAACTCAATTAACCGGGTTACAACTGCAACAAGCTACTCTCTTATACAACCAAAGCCTGACCAGCTTTTTACACACCATGCTACCCAAACAAAAATACCGTCGCCCGGCGCTGCGAATAGTATTGGAGAACGTACTGGATGAAACCGGATTACCCTTTGAAGATTATGTGCTGGCCACTGAGTTTCAGGCCATTAAAAGCCACCACCAAAAGGCTGCAGGTTCGGGTTTAGGGGTTAGCCTGGTGGCAGCACGGGAGAATACCGGCAAAGGTTGGGACAAAAACTACCCACCCGAAGGTATATTCCGTTCCGTGACCGTTAGCCTCAAAGAGTTGAAATTTAATAAAGAACTGCAAATTCAGCTGACCTTGCAGGGGCATTTGATGCAAGAAGCAGCAGAGATAAAATTTACCTCAGCCTCCTACCCTCTGCTGTACGACGCGGCCAGCAGCTATTTGTGGTTGATGCAGCAGGCGAAGCTGGCAGACTTAGAGCTGCCAGGCTTATTTAATGCGGAACTGGCAGACAATAAGTTAGGCATTTACAGCGTCACGCCACTGCAAAAAAATAAACAACCGCTGTTGATGATCCATGGCCTGAATTCCAGCCCGTTGATCTGGTATGAACTCACCATGGCGGTGCTGCAGGATGAGGCGTTAAAACAACGTTATCAGATCTGGCATGCATTTTATCCATCTGGCCCGCCCCCTTTTTATAACTCCATGCGACTGCGGAAAAAGCTGGATGAACTGCAGAGTATGCTTCAAGCCACAACTGGCTCACCACAGCTGGATCAACTGGTAGTTGTCGGCCACAGTATGGGCGGTATTATCAGTAAAACCCTGATCCAGAATACAGACTTTGCGCTCTGGGATTTAAGTTTTACAGAACGCCCGGAACAACTGGGATATGCACAGCAGGAAATGGCAAAGGTAAAAGATATTTTTATTTTTAGCGCTAGGCCTTACATCGACAAAGTGGTGTTTATGGATACACCACATGGCGGTTCTGAATCTTCTGAATCTATTCTCGCTAAGATCGCCAGTTGGTTTATCAATTTACCAAAAAATTTCACGCTGCTGATGAGTAACTTTATCCTGAAACTGGGGCCGGATAAGATCACCGAGCCTATGCGGGAATACCTCAATGGCGGTGGAGGCCCACATTCTGTACAAGTGTTATCCCCCCGGCATCCATTGCTACAAGGCTTGAACAAGCTGGACTATCAACGACCAGTCTATTCGATAGTTGGCAGCAACGGCCCTGTTACCTGTCGCGATGAACGAAGCTGCAGTCAAATCAGCGATGGCGTCGTCCCCTTTTTCAGCGCCCATCAGAACAAAGCTGTGCAGGAAATTATTGTGCCTTCACATCATAATTCCTACCAATCTCCTCAAGCCATTGCGTTTTTACTACAAGTGCTGCGGCAACCTGCTGGTGAGGCCAAAATCCTGCCGCTGGCGCCTGACAAGGCTGGCGATTAAAGCTATACTCGCCGCCCTTTTTTCTGACAGGTGATCTTATGTCTGCTCCTTATCTTGCTGTTGATTTTGGTACATCTAACTGTGCCGCTGGTTTTATGCTGGACCAACAGCCGCATTTATTAGCTTTGGAGCAGGACGGCAGCCGTTATTTAAGTTCTGCTTTGTATATAGAACGCCAGCGTGATCCGGAAGATGAAGACGCGTACTTATCGGCTAGTCTGACCCGTTTATTAGCGCAAAACAGTACTGTGCTGGTCGGTAAAGCTGCCCACGAACGCTACAGCATGGATCCTTTAGGTGGTGTATTTATCCGCTCACCGAAGTCGATGTTGGGCAGCCGTTTAACGCCAGCTCAAACAGAGATTTATACGCAAGTGGCTACGTTGTTATTAGGCCGGATCAAACAAGGTGCAGAGCAGAAATTAGGTCATCAGGTGGAAAGAGTGCTGCTTGGCCGCCCTATCCATTTTCAGGGCATAGATTTAGCCTTAGGCGATGAACGGGCTTTGGCAATTTTAAATCAGGCGGCAAGCCGGGTTGGTTTTAAAGAAGTAGATTTTGCCTACGAGCCGGTGGCAGCAGCTATTGAATACGAGCGGCATTTAACTCAGGAGCAACTGGTGCTGGTGGTTGATATTGGTGGTGGTACCAGCGATATCAGTCTGATCCGCTTGGGACCTGAACACAGCAAAAGCTTTGATCGCAGCGCAGACCTATTAGGCCATAGCGGTAAACGTATTGGCGGTGTGGATATGGATATCAAGCTGACTATTTATGGCTTAATGAAACTCTTTGGCCGCCAAAGTTTAGCACTGGATGGTAAACCTTTACCTGGCGCGCTGTTCAGCGATGCAGTGAATATTATCGATATTCATGCGCAGGAGCGGTTTTACGCTGAAAAAACCTATGATGAACTGCTGGACTTAAAAGACTTAGCAGCAGAACCTGCGCTTTTAGAGCGCTTTGTACAGGTGTATCAACAGCATTTAAGTTATTACCTGAATCAAAAAGCTGAGCAAGCTAAAATCGGCCTGACCGAACATGCTACCGTGGATGTGGTGCTGGAACGTATTGACCAGGGTCTTTTACAAAACCTGTCACAACAACAGCTGATGGACGCTTTGTATCAGGAGTTATCCGGCATCAGTAAGTTAATTCAACAGTGCTTACACAGTGCCGGCGTTAAACCAGACAGTATTTTTGTTACAGGCGGCGCTTCTGCTGTGCCTGGCGTACAACAAATGCTGCAGCAGTTATTGCCGGATGTGCCGGTGATCCGCGGTGATCAGTTTGGCTCTGTTGCCATGGGCTTAAGTAAACTGGCCTCTCTTCGTTTTGGTTAACGGCGTTTTGGTTAACGGCGTTTTGGCGGCTAAAACAGCTTTAATTCCATTCAATTCACTAAGCTGCACAAAAAACCAACAATAGCGCTGGTCGCACCGGCGCTTTCCCGTTACAATGCGCGGCTTTTTGCGGGGGCCAATTGGGGTTCGCGCTTTTATTTGAGAAATTTAATGTCATTTTCTGCTTTGGGTTTAAACCCTGCTTTGGTTGAGGCCGTACATCAGGCCGGTTATACCCAACCTACCCCTATTCAACAACAGGCCATTCCTGCTGTGTTACAGCGCCGTGACTTGTTAGCTGCCGCTCAAACCGGCACAGGCAAAACTGCCAGCTTTGTGTTACCTATATTGCAAATATTATCTGCCCAACCTGTTCACAAACCTCGCCCGGTCAAAGCGCTGATTTTAACGCCGACCCGTGAACTGGCGGCGCAGATTGAAGAACAAATTCAAAAATACGGTAAAGAGTTAAGCCCTAAACTAAAACACCATGTGGTGTTTGGTGGCGTCAGCATTAACCCACAAATGATGGCATTACGGGGTGGTGTGGATATTTTAACCGCCACCCCTGGCCGTTTATTGGATCTACTCAGCCAAAACGCGTTAAAGCTGGACCAGGTGCAAATGCTGGTTCTGGACGAAGCCGACCGCATGCTGGATATGGGCTTTATCCGTGATTTGAAAAAAATTCTGGCGCTGCTGCCGAAAGTCCGGCAAAACCTGTTGTTTTCTGCCACCTTCAGCGATGAAATTAAATCACTGACCAAAGGATTGTTGCAGAACCCGCTGATGATCCAGGTCACGCCTGAAAATACCACAGTAGAAAAAATTGAGCAGCAAGTCTACTTGCTGAACAAAGGCCAAAAAACGGCCGCTTTATGTGAACTGATCACCGAAAACAACTGGCAACAGGTGCTGGTGTTTATGCCAACCAAACATGAAGCCAACCGTTTAAGTGAACAGCTTACTTATGCTGGTATTCCGTCAGCGGCTTTACATGGCAATAAAAGTCAGAACGCCCGAACTAAAGCTTTGGCCGATTTTAAAGCCAATGAGTTACGGGTTCTGGTGGCGACCGACGTGGCGGCCCGCGGTATCGATATCTCCCAGCTGCCTTATGTGGTGAACTTTGCCTTGCCTCGTTCGCCTGCTGATTACGTGCACCGCATTGGCCGTACTGGTCGTGCCGGCAAATCGGGGTTAGCTGTGTCTTTTGTCGCTCCTGATGAAATGCCGCAACTTAAACTGGTCGAGCGTTTAATCGGCATCAAACTGCCAAGCCAGACTATGAATCCAAACCCTTTGCCAGAAGCCATGGTGGCTATAGCCAAAGCGCCACGCCCACCTCGTCCTGTGCGCAAGCCTCAAGGGGACAGTGCCAAACCAAAAACTGATGCCGGTAAAGCAAAAGCCAATAGCGGGCAAAAGCCAGCTCAACATCAGGGACAGAAGCCAACTCAAAACCAGGGGCAAAAGCCACCACGACGTTTTGAAGCACCAAAAACGCCTGGAATTCAAACTCAGGCTGCTGGCCATATGGCAGCTCCCGCAGCAGAACACAAAAACGGCAATGGCCAGCGCCGCCGTTTTAAACCTAAGCCTAAAGCCACGGCTTAAACTGCAGTTCAGGTACGAAGCGGATGAAAATTCGTTTAGCCAAATACCTGGCCGACCATGGCCTTTGTTCAAGACGAGCTGCATCGAGGCTGATTGACGAAGGCCGGGTTTTGGTGAATCACCGCCTCGCCAATCATATTGACCATGTCGATGCAGAAGATGTGCTCGAAGTCGATGGCCAGCCTTTTGTTGCTGCCTCTGAAAAACACTATGTGTTGTATCACAAGCCAGTGGGCATAGACTGTAACCTCAATCCAGACAAAGCCGATAGCCTGTACCATCTGCTGCAACAATTCCCTATGCGGCTGTTTCCGGTTGGACGGCTGGATAAAGACTCCTGCGGTTTAGTGCTGCTGACCAATGATGGCGAACTGGCGCAACGTTTATTGCATCCTGATTTTTATCATGAAAAAACCTATCAGGTCACAGTAGATAAGAATCTGACAGAGCAGGCATTAGCCCAACTTACGTCAGGTGTCAGTTGGACAGTGGGCCCTCACAGCTATCAATCCCGCCCTTGTCAGGTGACTCAACTAAGTACGGATAGCTTTCAGATCGTATTGACCCAGGGGTTAAACCGCCAAATTCGCTATATGTGCCGAGCCGTGGGTCTTAGGGTACTGCACCTCAAACGTACTCAGCTGGCTGACTTTAGGCTGGGCGATTTAGCTGAAGGTGGTTTCCAGGCTGTCAGCTTGCCCTCTGATTAAAACGAGTGATCAAATACTGCTTTGTGTTGTAGAGTAAAGCGGCTTAATGTCATACAGAAAGGACTCACCATGAAACACTTAGCGACAGGACTTTTAGCTGCTTTTTGCATTTTGACCTCAGTTGTTCAAGCTGCAGAACAAGGCTCCCTGCAAGGCAGCTGGGCCTTAGTGTCCGCAGTTTATACCAAAGCAGATGGCACTGTTGTCAGGTTGTCTGGTCAGGATTTGAAGTCAGTCAAAGTATTGTCCAAAAGCCACTTTAGCTTTGTCACAGTGCATAAAGACGGCAGTTTCAGCAGCGCCTTAACTGGTCGGTATCAACTGACGGGCGATTCCTATCACGAAACGCCTGAAACAGGTTCAGTCCCGGGCATGCTGAACAAAACCTATGAATTTAAAGCAAAAGTCGAAAATGATCTCTGGCATCACAGCGGCATGGAAGATGGAGTACAAATAGCAGAGGTTTGGCAGCGGCTGGATTGAGGCTGGCCTGATTTATGTCAGACCAGCCTTGACAGTATTCAGGGAGCAGCAGAGTCGTGTTGTGGCTTATTTAAGCGTTCTAACTCAGCTTTAAACAACAGCCCCTGCCGGCTTGGTGTATAGTTCCAGTCATCCAGTAGAGCTGGCGTCCAACGCACATCAAACACCCAGGGTGTCCACGAAATGCCACGTTGTTCAAAAAACTCAATGATGGCTTTGCCATAGCTTTCATCACCAATCACAGGCACGTGCGCTCCAACTCCATCTGCGGACATAAAGCCAAACTCTGTGGCAATAACCGGATAACGTTCAGCAACATAACCCCAATCCTGCTGCCATTGCTCTTGCCAGTTCGAAGTACGTTTTTGTGGATATGGATGAGTGACATAGGCGACCCTTGCTGCAGCTATAGGTTGATCTTTGACGTTAGTCAAATCATAGCCCCAGTCAAAACCAGCCACTAAAGGCAAGGCAGCGTCATCAATCTGCCGGATCATATAAATAAGATCTTCCATCAATTGCTTGTAATCGGACCACAGCATCTTGCCCATTTGTCCACCGGCATTGGTCGGTTCGTTATACAGCTCATACAAAGCGACGGTTGGATTGTTTTTATATCTGTTGGCAATTTGATACCAGAATCTGAATGTCTCTTCTTTTGACGTAATGTAATCAGCTCGGTGGTACACACCATTTAGCATATTACCTATGGTGTGCCAGTCAATAATGACATATAGCCCTAATTCGGTAGACCAGCGCACCGCATCATCCAGATACTTTAAATACGCCTGTTCTCCCTTTGTTCGCCAGGCTTGCGGATGCACTGGTATTCGCACCACATTGGCGTTCCATTCCTTGGCTTTTTCAAAATAACTACGGTTCCACTGCCCTCTCTCATCCAACGAGGCAGGATCAGCCAAAGCCAAGCCTCTGAACACAAATGCGCTGCCGTCTGGCTTTACAAACTGGTTCCCATGAATTGCAATACGGGGTAATTGTTGCGCCAATTTTAATTGTGCAGGCGCATCAGAAAAACGCTGTTGCGGCGCCTCATCAGCTAGAGTCTGTTGCATGCTGCTTATCCCTACCGTCAGCAGTATGGCTGCCATTAAGCTTCGAGTGTTCATTCCTTGTTTCCTTGTCAGCGGTTTTAAATTCAGCTTACTGGGTGAGCTGTCGCAACACAACCAGGGTTATGCTGCCCAGCTAGCCTAAAGTCGGGGTTGGCGGTACAAACAGCAGCTCAGCAACAAGGTCAGACCAAACATCAGTACAGATCCTAAAACTATGCCACTCCAGCCCCACTGCTGCCAGAATGGCGATAAATACAAACCACCAGAACTGGCGCCCAGATAATAAAACACCAAATACAAAGCGCTGGCACTGGCTTTGGCTTTCACCGCCTGTTGATTGACCCAACTGCTGGCCAGTGAATGGCAGAGGAAAAAGCCAAAAGCACTGATAAAAAAACCAAATACAATCAAAGGTAAGGAATTAAAAACTGTCAGCATGGTGCCCAGCATCATAATGACTATACCCAGCGCCATGCCCAAAGCCGGATGAATTCGCTGTCCCACTTTGCCGGACAAAGCAGAACCTACAGTACCGGTTAAATACGTAATAAATAACAGCCCTATCCAGCCGCTGGAAAGCAGAAAAGGCGCGTCGGACAACCGAAACGCCACAAAAGTGTACTGATTTAAAAAGATAAAAAAGTTAAGCCCACCAATCAGATAAGTCAGTAACAAGGTTTTCTGACGCAAATGAAACCAATTGTCCGCCATGGCTTGTTTGAGCTGAAAAGGCTGTTTTTGAAAATAGCTGGATTTAGGTAAATAACGCCAGACCAGATAAGTGCAAAGTGCACTGCCCAACCCCATGGGCCAGAATACCCACTGCCAGTGATTGAGTTCAGCAAACCAGCCTGACAACAATCGCCCACTGATGCCACCCAACGAATTGGCGCTGATGTAATAGCCCACCGCCACCACCATGGCGGTTTTACTAAATTCTTCGCCCATGTAGGCGATGGCAATAGCGGGTAATCCTCCCAGGCAAAAGCCCTGTAAAGCACGTAGCAGCAGAAGTGACTGATAAGACTCAACCTGCGTCAGCGCCAGCGTGCTCAATGCCATCCCCCCCAGACTCCAGAGCAATAAAGTACGCCGCCCATAGGCATCAGACAAGGCGCCATAGACCAGTAAAGACAAGCCTAACGCCAAGGTTCCTATGGCATAACTCCAGCTGGTTTGCAGGGGTGTCAGTTGAAATTCACGGCTTAACAGCGGCAACAAAGGTTGCAACATATGCAGGTTGGCAAACACAAAGACAGCGGCCAGACAAAGTGCAAAACTGGCAGCATAAAAAGCAGGTGTGTTTTTTTCGATCATAATGCTCGTCAGGGACATAGAGCCAGAAAAGTGACTCACCAAAGATGCTTAAGTATACCGCGAATAAGCCAATTTTTACCTTGTTTTACCGCAAATGACTGCTGCACTGACACAAATCAAAGCGTAAGATAAGCGCCACTTTACGCACCCAAACCAAAAGGAAAAACTATGCGTCTCTCTTTTCTGGCCCTGACCATCAGTGGGCTATTATTGGCAGGCTGTACTGATGCCCCGACAGCGGAAACAACTACCACGACAGCAGCTGAAGTCACAAAGACTCAATCGGCTCAAACCGCAGATCAGCTGTATCAGCAAGCCACCCAACTCCTGTTTCAGGCGCGCGCTTTAAATGCCTCAGCTTTGGGTTTATCTGAAGATGTGGTAGGTAAAGCCTTC
>Ga0181595_10003791_pt1 | contig 14240 bp, 10 predicted proteins | sample 041ome_7_FD_145604 | JGI IMG/M metagenome (GOLD analysis project Ga0181595, IMG submission 145604) | Coastal salt marsh microbial communities from the Groves Creek Marsh, Skidaway Island, Georgia - 041401AS metaG (spades assembly) | ecosystem: Environmental > Aquatic > Marine > Intertidal zone...
GAAGAAGAAAACGCGCGAGTTTTAATACACACACAAACTATAAATATATACGTCAACACATCAAAAACGACCACTACTAATCCTCTCTCTCTCTTTCTCTCTCTCTCTAATACATCCTCTCGGGACTTTTCAGCGCCTTCTCGATCCTCATCTCCAACTGATCCCGACTGATCCACTTTTCCGCCTCGGCGTACAGCTCGACGTTGCGCCAGCGACTGCGCCGCTCCGTCGCGGCCATCTTTTGTTTCAATCTGTGCTCCGTTTTCGCGCGTTTCTTATCGCGTCTCTCGTTTTTCTGCGCTTTCGCTAACTTTCGTTCGTCCGTTTTATCCTCGAACGCGTGTAGCTTTTCTTTCCGTCGCTCCTCGTGCTCTCGACGTAACCGCTCGCGTTCTCGTTCGTTCTCCTCTCGCTTCTCTCGCGCTTTTCGCTCGAATTCTTCGCGCCAAATTTTCCTCAACGCGTTGAGTTCGAGCTCGTGTTTCTTGCGCGCGATCGGGTACGCGCCTTTCTCAATCGTCGGGTCGTTCGCGTAGAATCTTTTTAGTAAAGTCGTCGTTGTCGCCGTCTTCAAAGCGACGAGAGGAGGAGAAGAACGACCACCAACACCACCAACACCGCCGTTCTTGTGCGTCGTTGGCAAACCCCCAAAAAAGCCCGAAGTCGACGCTTCTCTTCCTCTCTCTTCTCTCCTTAAAACAGACGACGACGACAAAGACGACGACGACGACGACGACTTTGAGCCGCTTCTTCGCGCGACGACGACGACAGAACCAAAGCTCTTCGTCGCTCTCGTCGCCGCTCTTCTCATTTTCTGCTTTTTTTGTCGCGTAACTTTTGGGGGAAAAAGACGGAAAAACTCTCTATTATTTACTCCGATTCGTGTTGTTGGTACACGACGCGACACAGACGACGCGCACGACGCATCGCAAAAGCAACGAGACAGATCTTCTAAGATGAGGCCGGGACAACAGCTGGACGTGAGTGGTGACGTAAAACTTTGCGCGCGCTCCTTCTTCTTCTTGCGTTTCGTGTGGAATTCTCTCTCTCTCTCTTTTGATTTTTGATTGGTGATCGAGAGCCGCCCTCTCTCTCTCTCTCATATGCGTATGTGATTATGGGATGGAATCTTACCCCTACTACTACTACGCTTTGGTTCTTTTGCCGCGCGCGCGGCTCTCGAACGACGCGTTCGTGATGTGCGCGCAGGATACTAACTCTCTCTGACTCTCTCTCTCTCTCTTCTTTCCAAAATTCGATTCAAAACGCCGTCGAAATTTTCTCACGCAAACAGCCGATGAGAGAATTGCGCGAAGCCATCATCCACTTGGACGGTTCGGAACAAAACGTGAAAAATCTCTCGTTGGACATCGCCCCGGACATTCAACAAATCGGCGACGACGTGACGCGATTTACGTTGGAGTGCATCTCGGAGTTACCGGTGAAAACACCGGTGTACGCTTTACTGATCGCTTTGATAAAAAGCAACTCGGAGGAGTTTGGGTTGGAGTTTTCGGAGAGGTTTTTGTCCAGAGTCGGGGAGGCGTTGGAGCACGATTTGATGAGATTGGACGAGGATAAGGACGCGCGAACGAGGGTGAAACTGCTGGTGCGGTTTATCGTGTGCGCGTCGGTGACGAATCTGGTGAGTCAAGCGTCCGCGGTGGAGGTGTTGACGAGGTTCGCCGAGAAGTGCGTGGCGATGAGTAAGACGAAAGCGTGTAAGAATCAGTTGAATCCGAAAGCGTGGCAGCCGAGAGCGGATTTTTTGGCGACGGTAGCGTTATCCGCGTTGCCGTGGTCGAACGGCTCGTTCGCGAAAGGGAAAGATGAGGTTGTGCAAGGAATGTACAAGGAGTTTGCGAGGACGATGGAGGAGTACATGGGCGCGAGAGATCCGACGTTTGATAAGTGCGCAAGGGTTTTATTAGCAAAAACAGATAGCAGTAAAAAAGACGAAGAAGAAAATAAGAACAGCAATAGTCATGAACCGGATGCGTTAGAAGAGCTTTGGGGACGCGTGAACGAGGCAGATAAGAGAGGCTTGAAAGGGTGGGCGGTTGCCGGCATCGTCGGCGTCCAAGAACCGTTCGAGCAAGAATTGTTTTCGTTTTCCACCGTGGAGGCGCCGAAAATTACAATTCCAGATTACGAGGAATATTTGCAATCGGATTCCGCGGCGACGGCGTTGACAAAGTTTCCCTCGAGACCTCGATTAAGAATCGTCAACCGCGCGCAAACGGAAGGCGGATGGGAGAAGAACGATTGGCAGCCGCTGGAGAGGTTCGTCGCGGAGGAACACGTCGTGGATACTTTGTGGGCGTTTGAACCCGGATTTCGCAGAGCTGCTTTGCATCCAGCCACGGAACAACTGGCGACGTTACCGTTACCCGCCGATCACCCGGAAAGATGTCAGTATTTGGTCGCGGAGACGTGTTTCGGAGAATTGTTAAATTTACCGCGGTCGCGATTCGAGCCGGTTTTCTACCACGTCGTCATCCAGGATTTGTGTAAAGCGATCCCTTCGTTTCCACCAAAGATGGCAAAAACCGTCGGCGAACTCTTCCGCGCGATGGACCGATTAGATGAAGAATTGCGCGAGCGTTTAGCGACGTGGATGGCGCACCATTTATCGTGTTTCGATTTAGTGTGGCCGTGGAAATCGTGGGTCCACGTCAGCGAACAACCGGACGGGTCGCCGCAAAGAGAGTTCGTGAGAACGTTGTTGCGTAAACTGTGCGATCTCTCGTACCCGAAAAACGTGAAAGAGTCCATACCACAGGCTATTTATGATTTGTTACCGAAAGAAGCGAAAACGATTAACCAGGCGTACGTCGATTCCGTCAACGCGCAAACGAACAACGCCATCGATACGATTAGAGAAATGTTAAAAGCAAAGACACCATCAGAAGAACTCGAACAGTGGTTGAAAGAGTCTTCGGGCGGCTTAACCGCGGAACAGTGCTTGGCGTGCGTTGCGACGGCTATCCTAGTGCACGGACAAAAATGCATCACGCACCTAGACACGTTGTTGACTCGATACGACATTTTACTCCGGAAACTCATCGACCATTCGTCCACGAAAGCGAGAGAGTTGTTGGAAGCCATAGTAAATGTCTGGGAAGGCTCGCAAAACGCGAAAATTGCGGTCGATCGAACCATTTGCGCGAAGCTGTGCGACATCGCGTTTGTCGCCGAATGGGCTGGCGTGAAATACGCGGAAAACCCAGTCTTGTATTCGGACACGTGCGGCTACGTCCTCGAGCACGCCACTGCGGAAGAAGAACACGCGTTAGAGCGCACCCGACGAGTGCTTCACCGCGTCCACGACGCCGAACGCGAAGCCGAAGCGGCTGGTCAAGCTGCCGAGCGCTTCCTCGCCGACGGTTTGATGCAGGAAGCCACGCGCGCGCAAACTGCCGAAGCCGCCGCGGTTGAACTCGCCGCCAGCTTAGACACCACCGCATCGGAAATGAAACAGTTAGTCACGGTGGCGAGAGAAAAAGCTTCCGAAATCACCGTCCTGTGCGCTCGCTCGTGCATCTTGAAAGCCATGGAACTCGACGCCGCCGGCGCCGACGCGAGTTTAAACAAACGCGTCGAGCGATTATTGAGAGGTTTTAGAGAACAAATCGGCGGCAAAGAGAGCGAAGTCTTGGACGCGTGCGGAGGCAGAGGCGTCAACCCGTTAGCCTTTGCCTGCGAGAGAGCGTTAGTTTTGTCTTGATTGATGTGCGTGTGTAAATCTTATAAAGAAAATATATATATAATTGTTTTTCACGCGTACTAGTTTACACGCGCCGAGCGAAGAATATACTCACCGCCGTACTGTTTGTTGTGTGTATACGTAGCTCTTCTCTCACGTCTCTGGCTCTTTCTCTCTCTTTCCACGCCGTTCGACTCGAAAAAAATTTCTCGTAAAACCTCATCGAGGGCAAAAGCACACGTCACGCAGCCGAAAAGAGAAAAGAGATCTCCACAAAAAAAGAAGCAAAAAATTTTACGAACAAATAATATGTCTTGCCTTTCGTCCTCTTTCTTGACCACCACCGCGACGCCGATGAACAACGTCTCGTTCAACGCGCGCAACTCCTCCATGGCTGGCTGCGCCGTGACCGTTCCGCAAACTGTGCGTTTTAAACATATATATAGGAGGATAGAATTTTATTAGATTTTTTTTGCTTTTCTCTCCCCGTCTCTTCCCCGGAAAGCGACCGACCCTAAGAGGATAAAGTTGTGATTTCCAATTCGATCGCGCTTTCGTTTTACGTTTGGAATGTCGAAAGCGAATACTGACGCTCGTTAAATGTACCTTTCCTTTTACACTCACTCACACAGAGCACCTCGAAATCGGACAAATTCTCCTTTACCATCGAAGCCGCGCACAAAAAAGGTACCGGCTCTGTCAAAAACGGTCGCGATTCGAACCCGAAATACAGAGGGGTGAAACTCTACGGCCAAGAGAAGTGCCGCGCGGGAAACATCATCGTCCGACAGTTAGGAAACAAGTTCCACGCCGGCCCGGGCGTTGGAACCGGGAAGGATTTCACCTTGTTCGCGTTGAGAGATGGGGAAATCTTGTTTAAGAAAGGTGCGGGGAAGAAGCAGTTTGTGTGCGTCGTCGACGCCGTGGACCGTAGCGCCGAAGTTTCGCGAAAGACGAAGAGAAGAGAGTTGTACACGCCGAGATCGTCCGCGGCGGTCGAGTCTCGCTAATTCGTTAACCTTTTTCAAACAGAGAGTGCGAAAAGGAAGAGAGAATCTTTATATATATATACATACAAATACGTAGAGTGAAAGAGTGTTGTGAATATGTGAAACCTTTATATTATTAGTATACTTTTATCCATTCCGTGCTCTCTCTCTCTCTGCGACGGCGCTTTCTCGCACTCTCCACACTTTTTGACTCTTAATCACACAACAACTCAATGAGATCGTGCGTCTCTCCTTCCCGAGCGCAAAAAGACGTCCGCTCGTCCTCGCACTCTTCCTCCTCTTCCTCTTCCTCTCGTTCTTCTTTTTCCTCCTCGCATTTGAACGCCTCGAACCGACGCGCACCGTCCATCGTTCGACGCGCGCACGGACGTAAAAAAGGCGAGACCATTCCCGAGGAGGTGCAAGTCCAAAAACTCGCGGACACCGTCGCGAGACTGCTGCGAGGCGTCAACGTCGTCACGGTCGGGGAGAACGAGAGAGCGAATCATCAGCTGAGCGAATTGTTGGCGCCGTTGTTGAAGTATTCGCCAATGTCCGTGCCTCAGTTGATTCGAGGGATATCCGATGGGAAATCGAGAGAAGATATCGCCCGAGACGAAGGCGACGCGGAGGCGCTCATAGTGGAGAACTCCGTGCACGAGCAATTGTCGCAGTTTTTGAGAGTGTCGTTGGCGACGTGTGGTGCAAACGGCGTCGGAGCGTTAGCCAGAGGCGACTGTTGGGCGTGGATATTCGGAATGATTACCATTTGGGTGGACGACGAAGAGTCGGCGAAACTGAGCGAGGAGAACCCGGACAAGTTTCCGCAGAGGGAGGCGTACGAGTTGGCGGATATTCGAGTAGTTTTAAAAGGAAAAGAGTTGAACGAAGAGGAGAAGGAAAAAACGGTGCGGGCGGTGTTGGAGGGCGTAAAAGCGTTGGTTGATAACGACGAACATTTTGCCGGCAAGAAGAGTTTATACACCAGGATGGGGTGTCGAGGCGATTGGCCCATTCTCCAAGCGCCGGAATGGGACGGAACCTCAGAGACCTTCTCGGAGAACGGTCTGAGTGGCGAGGAGAAGAGCAGCGTTTAGATATACGAGCAGTTTTTTTTAGAGATCACCTAGGTTTGCATTACGATATTATACCAGTAGTTTATATATATTTGATATTATTGAAAGTCAGTCGGTAAGTCACTCCCTTCCATGTTGTAGCCCTCTCTCTTGGAAAATTCTCTCTCCACTGCTTCGTACGACCGTTTCGCGTCCCGCTCTTTGATGATGTTCTCGGACAACGTAGCGTCTCGCACGACTAATCGCGCGGTGTGCGTTTGCGTTTGCCCAGCTTTCAACTTGACCAACTTCGTGATGTTCCCAAACCCGAGACCGGAGAACCATCTGTACGACTCGTCGTTCTTCTTCTCTTTACTTTTCCAGTACGAAAATACGGCGCGATCGTGCCAGTTCCCCGTTTGTTTCATCGCGGTTTCTTCGTCCGGGTAGTCGTATCCGATGGCAAATCGGTCGTAATCCTCAATAACGACGGAGGAACCCGTTCCTATTTCCAGCATAGTCGAGTCTCTCTTCACGTTGGCGTACACTCGCTCTGTTTTCTCTTTCAAAGTGAAACATTTTTCGTCGTACTCGTCCAAATCTTTCGTGAACTTGACCTGTGGATCTCCACCAGTTTCCTCGGTGTCAGTCATATCGAAGTACACGCAATCGTCTAATCCTAAGTAATACGCTCGCGGTGGAACTGCGGTTAAATCTGCCACTCTAACGTGGCCGCGGTACCCGCTCGCGTACTCGAAATCGAGATTTGATGACTCGTCCGTCGTCGACCCTACGTTGTTGTTGTTGCTACTAGTGCTGCTGCTCTCTCCATTTTCTACATTGTTATTATTACTATTGGTATTGTTATTCTTGTTTTCGACCGAATGAGATATATTCAACGCGTCAAACTCGAGGGTGAAAGTAAGAGTGACTTGAAACGCGTTGTCGTTCCACTTCTTTCTGGACTGATCGTCGTCCGTCGTGTAAATCGTCACGTACGGGTTCGCCGTGTACGTGTTATCTTCCGGATTCCATAATTCTCTAATCCCGGTATCCAAAATGTCAAAGTTCATCTGTCGAATGTTGAAATCTTCTTCATCTTCTCCGTTTTTACTGTTTCGCATGCGATGCAAATCGAACCCGTCCCAGTGCGGGAAGTTGTAACTCAACCCGGCGTCCTTGGGCGCTTCCGTTTTAAAGTCCGAAAAGTCTGGCGTAAATAAAACTTCCCCCCCGTTCGGTAGCGTCCACGACGCTACCGATGCACCTTTCGTGTAAATCTCGCACGTCGCTCCCGACGGGTGGGTCAACAAAACTTTCCTCGCGCCCGACCGCCCCGAGTCTGATATCGCCACGAACCCTTCTATATGGTGTTCTCGATTGAGCACCTGCGTCTCTTCGCTGGAAACCGCCAGCGATTTCACCTCGTCGTTTAAACTGGATACATCGTCTACTTCTTTTCCAAAAAGTTGGTTCTTTGATTTCAGCTCCTCTTCGGACATTTCTTCGTCGCGAGAAGAAGAAGAAGAAATGGAAGAAGAAGAAGAAGAAGAAGAAGCATTCTTGTTGTTGCCGGCGGCGTGAAGGATGAATTTTTCCTTTCGATGTCGTTGATTCTTCTTCAGCAAGAATATATTCGACGTTTTCTTCTGGGTTCTTGTTTTAGTGGTGTTGTTGATCGACACCGTCGATGTCGATTTTTGCAACAACGACATGTTGTGCAACGCTGATGTCGCTCGCATGCTGATATATGTATGTGTTGTGTTAACAACAGCAGCAACAACAACAATAAAATTTTGAGGGAGGAAACGAGGCGAGGAGGAAGAGAGAGGGAAGAAAGAGGAGAGCGTGTTTTTTAAATAAGATTGTATACACTAACGTAAACCCTACGGAACATGCGCCGCGATAGCTCAGTTGGGAGAGCGTCAGACTCATAATTATCCATCACATCGCCAGAAACTGGTGAACAATGATTGCATATGTAAATCATCTGGAGGCCTCGGGATCGAAACCCGATTGTGGCAGGCTATTTTTTTTGCATTCCTGTGAATTGATTTGATCATCGTGATCGAATGCCGGTCTTTTCTTTCGATGACGCGTACGCATTCGCACGAATGACGACGCAGAATTCACACATTTGGGACATTTGGGACCATGATATGTGCGTGCGTGTATATATATTACAAGGAGTATGTGCTTCAATATATTTCATCCTGAGCCGTCGAATCTTTTCAGCCTTTTCGCTCGCAGCTGTTCAATCATCGACATGTTTTTATCATCATTAACATCGTCATCATCAACAATAACAACAACGTCGTCGTCGTCTTTACGAAAATAAGAAGCTTTTTCGCTCAACTTCATCGTCACCACGCAGTGGTCGCTCGAGAAAGTTTTATCCACGTGTATTTCGCACTTTGCTAACCTATTCTCCTCTATTATCTTCTTACTCACGATGTAATGATCCCATCTTTGTTGACTGTGCGTGTAAATCCTTTTGTGAGGGAACAAGTACCGATAGGCGTCTACGGCATCCGCCATGCGCACGGTTTCGTTAAACCGCTTTTTCTCGTTGTTCGTGTAGCCGTACTCGCCGCGGTCGTCGACATCTTCGATGTGAGACCCGTCTCGTCTCTCTGCCATCGACATCGCGTACTCTTTCGCTCTCGCCGGCTCTCCTAAAGAATGATCCAACGGGCCGGGAGAGACGTTCAAATCGCCCATCCATACAAACTCTTTCTTCTCCTCGCGCAACTGCACTAACCTTTCTCTCACCGCTAAATCGACGGTTTTCCGCAACGCAATCTTCTTTTTCGTTCTCGACTTGTTATCGTTGAAACCGCTAAACGGCATGTACGTGTTCAAGACGTGAAAACCGTCCGGAAACTCAAACTCGAGATACCGGCCTTGGTACGACGCGTTATTTTGCGTCAAGCCGATGTCCGCGTGTCTTCTAATTTTAACCGGCGGTTGCACGTCGCGATGAATAAACACGACGTTCCCGGCCCACGCCGTGTCTCGGCTGCCGAAATAGTTGCAATTTTGCAACGAAAAATACACCCGGTACGTTTCGCTCAACCCGTACTTGCGAAGCCACGTCTCTTCCTCTCTCAACTCTCCTCCACCACCATTTTGAGCACCTTCACCACAGAGAGGATGGTTCGTCATCGGCTGCGTGCCTTTCGCGTCGTCACCATACATCCACGTCTCGCTGAAATAACACAAATGAAACTCGTTCTCTTTGATGTACTCGAACGTTCGTTTCAAGTTCGCCTCAAAATACGCATTCGACGGACAACACTCGCACGGCGCGCGCGTTGTTCTATTCGTCGTGAAATCGTAACGAGACTGACGACAGTGTCTCGGATGTTCGAACAAACCGTTGCAATTGAGCTGAAAAAACGTCAACGGGTGCGCGAGCTTTTTCTTCAGCTTCGCGTTCGCGAAGCCTTTCTTCTTGTTCTTGTTCGCGTTCATTTTCTCCGGCGGCCGGGGAGGGGGCCGGGGGCCGGGGGGAGGGGGGGTAGCTTTTGAAAATCTTACGCTTGAATCTCACGAAACGCAAACTGGTTTCAACTGGTTTCGTATATTTAGGGTTTAGGGTTTAGGGAAAAAAAAAGAGAGAGATTTTCACTCCAACGACACAAAAAGGTCCACATTTTCAAACATGGCCTCCGTCGTCGTCGGTCGTTCCTTCGCTTCTTCTTCTTCTTGTTCTTCTTCTTCTGTCGTTACTTCGGGTGCTTTGAATTCCAACAACGGCGCTAAAATGAGCGTCGTCGCCGCCGCGAGAAGAGGGTGTTCCTCCTCCGCGCTTCTCTCGTTTAAAAGTGCCAATGCAACTTTAACGCCGGCGATGTTGGGGAAAAGAAGAACCCATCGTCGTCAACATCGCGCTGTGTGCTTTGCTCGCTTCGCGTCGTCGTCGTCGTCTTCCGAGCGACACGAGTTATCTCCACCGACGCGCAAGACGAACGAGTTTGTCCAGCTGTCGAAGAAAGCGGCGCCTCCTGCTCCTGCTCCTCCTTCCGCGCAGCAGTTATCGACGTTCGAGCAAGTCCTGTACGGTGGCATCGCGTTAACCGCCGCCTCGGTTTTGAAGCGAGAACTCGCGCCGGGATGCGAACTCATCGACGGGAAGCGAATCGCGCAAGAAATACGGGAAGAAATCAAAGAGAAAGTGGAAAAGATGAAAACGATCACGAACGGGAACACGCCCGGTTTGGCGGTCGTTTTGGTCGGCGAGAGGAAAGACTCGCAGAGTTACGTTCGATCGAAGAAGAAGATGTGCGCGGAGGTTGGAATTCGATCGGAAGGGACGGATTTACCCGAAGACGCGACGGAAGAGGAGGTTTTGAAAGTGGTCAGAGCGTATAATGCGGACCCGAACATTCACGGGATTTTGGTGCAATTGCCGATGCCGAAACACATCAACGAAGAGCGAGTGTTGAAGGAGGTTTCCTACGAAAAGGACGTGGACGGGTTCCACCCGCTGAACATCGGCGCGTTGAGTCAACGAGGGAGAGAAGATCCGAGGTTTGTGCCGTGCACGCCAAGAGGATGCATAGAACTGTTGAAACGCTCCAACGTGGAAATGAAGGGGAAGAAAGCAGTCGTCGTGGGCCGTTCGAACGTTGTCGGTACGCCGGCGGCATTGTTGTTGCAAAGAAACGACGCCACGGTGACCGTGGTGCATTCGCGCACGAAGAACCCTGAGGAGGCTATTAGAGACGCAGACATCGTGATTGCCGCGTGTGGTGTGACGGAATACGTTCAAGGATCGTGGTTGAAACCAGGTGCGGCGGTGATTGATGTTGGTATCAACGCTAAAGACGACGCGACGAAGAAGTTAGGATACCGATTGGTCGGCGATTGCGATTTCGAGAGTTGCAAGAAAGTGGCTGGAAAGATGACGCCGGTTCCAGGTGGCGTAGGACCGATGACGATTGCGATTTTGTTGCAAAACACGTTGGAAGGGGCGGCGAGAAGTTACGGCGTCAGCGAACAACTCGGATTGAAGAACTAATATATTTAAAAATGGTACAATAATAATAATAATAATGACACTCGCGCGCGTCCTGCACGGGGTATATATATTCTGTTCAAAACGTTCTCACTGGACTGAGATTACAACACTCTTCTCGCCACCAACACTTCGTCTATCAGGGGAGAGCGACGTTGTGCTATCGCACTTCATTTCGATAGGCGACCGCGAATGGATTCCTCGTTCGCTTTCAATCAGTAAATTCGCAATCGTCTTTCTCAATTTCGTCTTCTTCTTCTCCAAATCGTTCAGTCGCTCCGCGCACATTTTACGCTCCTTCTCGTGCAAGGCGTCGTTGTGCCGAAATCTAGACTTGGCGTTCGCCGCGTCGCCAATTTCTTTCTCGTCGTCGTCGTCGACATCGTTATTATCGTTATCGTTCTCGTATCCATTCGCGGTGCTGTTCTTATCTTTGGTATTTTCTTCTAGACAGTTCTTGTTGTACCCGCCGCTTTTTATGAACAACTGTTGTAAACTCTTGGACGAGCGCAAGAGCGCCAATTCCCTCGCCCGTTCTATGTGCTCCGAGTTTCGTCGTTTCGCGTATTCAATGTACCACTTCGAGCACTCGATGTTTGAGGATAGCTTTTTATTGGCAATTTTTAAATTAATCATCGTTTCTCGACGTGACTTTGCGGCTGCGTTCAACTCTTTGACGACGTGTCGAGGAAGGTACAAAATATCGCCATCATCTTCGAGGAAAAGCGTTTCGACCAATCCGCACGGTAATTTCATCGTCACGTCGCAATCGTTCGCGCGCTTGAACCTCTCGTTGAACTGAGTCTTTAAATGTGTTTCGCGCTCGGCGACCCGCTTCGTCGCTTCGTTTAACTTCTGTTCTAACTCTTTGAGCGTCTTCTCGCACGCCTCTCGAGTCGCCTTCTGCTGCGCCTTTACTTTTTCCAAGTTTTGTCTCTGCGTGCGGTGCGCGTTTAATTTTTCAAACCAAGTCTCATCGAGCGAGAGTGGGAAGTACGTCGTTGTTTTGCTACTGTGCGCGCCGAGTGTTGTTGTCGTTGTCGCTCCTTTCTCAGCCACGACATCTCCTCCTTCTCTTCCAGATGAAGTCAAAGCGACGATCGATTTACTTCGAGTTTGCATCATCGACACCGGAGAGAATACGGATTCTCGCCGGAGTTTTGTTCGCTCTGCGGCTAGCACAGAAGCTTCGTTAGATGTCGTTCCGTTGTGATTCGTACTAGTACTCGAAGAAGAACCGGAGGAGGAGGAGGAAGAAGACGACGACGAAGAAGAAGTATTCTTCTTGCGCAAAACTGGTCCATGTTGTCGATACAACACCAACAACGTGTCGGCGTGAATAGCTGCCGCAGGTGCATCTCGCGTTTCCCGTCTAAACTGCCGTTCGATCATTTTTAACTGTTCTGTCGTAGCTTCTAATCGCGCCTTAGCGTTTGCGAGTTCGGGACCGTGGTTTTCAAACGCTCTTTTGGCATCGCGCGCCTCGCGTTGTAATCTTTCGAGCGTCTCGTCCGGTCTCGACATCGTTTCGCGCTCGTCGTCCGAAATTTCAATTTGGTATAGCCGTTCACACACTTTCGCCGCGCGATACTCCAGCGATAACACTTCAACTTCAACTTTATGTTTCGTTTTTTTGAGCTCGAGTACTCTGTGGTTCAATCGCACGCGATTTTTCACGTTTTCGTCATGGATGTCGAGAAGGCGTTGAAAGGCGACTTTCTTTGCCTCGCGTATCTTCTTCTTTTTCTTTTGCAAAAAGCGTTCTTCTTTCGCGCGGAGGCGCAGATTTTTCTCAAACGGCGCTTCTTTTTCTGCTTTTTCATCAGCGTTTGCGTTTAGTGATTCACTTCCTTCATCATCGTCATCGGATGGATCGCTCATGTCCGCATTGTCGTTGTCTTCGTCTTCGTGAGGTTCGTTATCGCCGTCGGAATCGTCCTCGTTATCTTCGCTGCTCCTCGTAAACATAGATTTCAAAGCCTTCTTCATGCTTTCCGAGTCACTGCTCGAGGTTTCCTTCTCCTTGCTGTCGTGTATTTTATTTGCATCAACGTTTCTGCATCCATCGTCGTCGTCGTTGAAATCATCTTTTCCTTGTTCGTCCTCCTCGAGAAATTTACTCGACGACATCTCCGATTCGCGCACCTCAAAAATTTTACCCTCCTCTTCCAACCAATGCATCGGTCGTGTGTTCGCTAACGCGTTCAACCGCGCGACAATATCCCACGCGTTTCCGTGCTCAAACCCACGTTCCAATTTATAAAAAGAGTCGGTGCGAACGCCTTCGAACTGGTTCGCCGGCATTTCTTTTAGCGCGCCTCTCGCTATACTTTTGGCTTTCTTCCACGCCGTCTTGGCGCGATCCATCACGCGACTCTTCTCGAATACGACGTCGTCGAACATCGCGTTGAACTTTTCTTTTTTAATCCTCGCCGAGCGCAATAACAACGCGTGATGCATTTTCATTCGCTCCGGCGTGGTGCACTGCAGCTGAAACTGCACGTCGTACAAAAGTCGATCGATTTGAGCCTCTTCGTCTTCGCCAGAGTCTTTCGTCGACGCCGGTCCCGCAGCAGGTAGAATGCTCTTCCCTAAAGCGTCCGATTCTGAGGATACTCGCAAACCAACTTCGCTTAAAAACTGCATCTTGCGCACGCCAGCGATCTCCCACCCTTCCTTTTCGCCCGCGTCCTCGCCGCTCTTCTTCCTTTTCGGTATCCCAAAATTCGTCACCGCCACTGGATCTCGAAAAACTTCATCCCTCTCCTCGCACGCGAACGTGGTCACCGCGCACCTCCTCGTCTCCATGCTCTCGAAACACTCCCGCTTAATCGCCTCCGCGTCTCGCTCCAACCGCTCGATCTCCTCCGACACCTTCCTCTTCGCCTCTTCCACCGTCCTCTTCGACTCTCTCTCCAACTTTTCAAACCGTTCCGCATCGACCACCAAAACGTCTCCTCTCGCTTTGACTTTCGCCAAAGGATGCGTTTGCCTCTCGTTCTCCGCGAGCGCGCGTCTCAACTCTTCGCGCACGTCGCGCAGACGGACGACGATTTCCTCTCTCGTCGTCGTCATGGTATCGTCTCTTTTCGGTGTGTGGTGCTCGAGCGGCCCCCCCGGAGGTGTAGGTTTTCTCTCTTCTGGTCAAACTTTCTTTCGTATATTTTTTTTTTCTCTCGATTGTTATTTTTAGCGCGTATATTAATCTCTCCAAACCCTAAACTCTCTTTTTCAAAAAAAATAAAAAACGCAGGTCAAACAACGCTTTTTTTTAAAAAAAGCGCACACGCACACACACACATAAAAAACCATGTCTTCTCGCGACTTTGAGGAACCCCGCGAGGAGCGGACGGAAGACGCGAGGAGGAGGAGCGGGGAACTCCTCGAGGAGCACGAGGGGGGTAAACCAGCGGCGCCTTTGTGGCGTTTGTTCCGGGAGGCTTCGCGTGGAGGCGGCGCGTGTCGAGATG